>Ga0116230_10000059_pt1 | contig 76711 bp, 66 predicted proteins | sample S1TSphfallax_3_FD_88678 | JGI IMG/M metagenome (GOLD analysis project Ga0116230, IMG submission 88678) | Host-associated microbial communities from peat moss isolated from Minnesota, USA - S1T2_Fd - Sphagnum fallax MG | ecosystem: Host-associated > Plants > Peat moss > Unclassified | place...
GAGGTGGGGTGGACGACGGGACTCGAACCCGCGACGGCCGGAATCACAATCCGGGGCTCTACCAGCTGAGCTACGTCCACCATCGTCTTCGACCCGATGCGAGGACCGGGGTCATCCGCCCCGTTACCGGGTAAAAAACCAGTCAAAACAATGAACTAGTTTTCACCCCGCCGAAGTCATCTCCCCATTATATACGAGTTCGGCGGATTCGACACGCGATGGCGCGCCCGGAGGGAATCGAACCCCCGACCAGCGGATTAGAAATCCGCTGCTCTATCCGTCTGAGCTACGGGCGCCCACCGCGATTATAACGCGCCGCCCTGGCGTCGCAGACGCTTAGATCGCAAGCTTGACGTGCTCGGCCTGGCCGGGCGGCTTCTTGGACGAGGCCAAGGCCCTAGCCGCCGAGAACAGTTGCACCAATTTCGCGGCGGAGTCCCAATACTCGCCATGCTCAGCTTCGACGTCGATGAGCACGACAGCTGGTGACTCCGCGCCCTCCGGAAACCAGGCCTCGATCGCAGGGGTCCACAATTCTCGCTTCTTCGCGACATCGTCGACGAGGCTTGCACGACCCGAGACGGCGACGAAGTCGGCATTCTTGGAGTCACCATACGACAAACTCACGCCCGGGTTTGCGCCGATCGCGTGCACGATATCCGTGCCTGCCTTGGCGAAGAACCAAAGATTGCCATCGAAGTGATTCTGTACGGTCGTCATTGGGCGGCTACGCAATGTGCCATCGGGCTCGATGGTCGTGAACATCGCGAAGCGCGATTTGTCGATCATGCGCCAGAGTTTGTCATAAGGGCTGTCCTCATTTGTCATCGATGTCTCCTGGATAGCGTTTGCTCGAAGGTTCGATTCTATTGAACGAACCCCGCTGCACGATGCACTCAGGAGAAGCAGTACTTGTAGGAGGATGCTGACCGCTTGAGAACTGAGCGGCGGACGGGCCTCGACCCTATTGGGGTCGCCCCTCGGGGTCGCCCTTCGGAGTCGCCCTGCGGGCGAGCAAATGCCCGCGGAAGGCCAATTGTCGAACCAGACTCATTTGTCTGTGGGGGGTTCGAATCCTCGTCAATTTCGGCGGCTGGGTCCGAAAAATGCTCTCGAGGAATTTTTACTGGTTGGTCGGGGCAGAGGGATTCGAACCCCCGACCCTCTGCTCCCAAAGCAGATGCGCTACCAGACTGCGCCATGCCCCGTATCCAGCCGTCACCGTGTAACGGGTGCGCCATGCTAATGGCTTATGGCAGCACAAGCAACCGGAACACCTGGCCGGCCGCGGGCGGCGTTGTCTTACACGAGTTGCGGCCGAATGCCGACGCTGGGGCCCCGGCCTGAGTGGCATATTCGCAACGCAGTGGATATCCAAATCGAACCGAATTTCGTCCCGTCTCGGCCGCGCATGCTGACGCGGACCTCGGCGCGCCGACGTGTATCGCATGCGGACCCTCGGGACAACCGTCTCCTCGCCTCGTTGCCTGCGACCGCGTACGAAAGTTTGCTGCCATACCTTGAACTGGTGAACATGGTCGGGGGTAATGAGCTACACGCATGTCGTGAGGGGCGGAAAAACGTCTATTTCCCGACGGATTGCATTATTTCGGTCCTGCAAATCATCCGCGATGGGAGGTCGATCGAAGTCGCGGTCATAGGGCGCGAGGGCTTGGTGGGCGCTTCGGCTTTGATGGGCGGTTATGATACGTTCAGTCACACGATCGTGCAGGCGAAGGGTACGGCCTATCGATTGAACACGGAAATATTGCGCAAGGCGTTCAACCGCTGCGAGGTGACTCAAGCGATCGTCCTGCGCTATACGCAATCCCTGTACATTCAGACCGCGCAAACCGCCGTATGCAATCGGCATCACTCCGTTTTGCAACAATTCATTCGGCGTCTCTTGCTGGGCATCGATCGCTCGCCATCCCCAACCTTGGTCATGACGCACGAATCCATGGCAGCGAAATTAGGTGTGCGCCGCGAGAGCATCACCGAGGCGGCAGGCAAGTTGCATTCTCTCGGCTTGATCAACTACCGTCGCGGTCGCATCGCCGTCGTCGACCGGAACAAGCTGGAATCCCTGTGCTGCGAATGCTACGAGGTCGAGCGCCGTGAAGCGGCGCGCTTGATGCCCGCCTGATGGCGTCCTCAGGCGCGTCGCCAGGCGGTAGTCCCGTTCGGCCTGTCCTCGAGCAAGATCCCGGCCGCGGTCAACACGCCCCGGATCCGATCCGACTCGACGAAGTTCTTTGCCGCTCGAGCCTGCCGCCGCGCGTCGAGCAACTCCTCGATGCGCGCGTCGCTGAGCGAATCGGCGCCGATGCCGCGCTTCAGATAAATCTCCGGATTTTGTTGCAGCAGTCCCAGTGTGGCCCCCATCGCGAGCACGCTTGCCGCCGCCTCCCCGGCTGCTCGGGTGTCGCCGGCGGCTTTGGCACTGTTCAATTCGCGCGCCGCGCCTTGCACCACGGCGAGTGCCTCGGGCGTGTTGAAGTCATCGTCCATCGCCGCGCGGAATTGCGCCAGGATCGATTCGTTCGGGACACCGGGCACGGCATCCTTGAGCGACCGGTAGAGCCCCAGCAGCGTCTCGTCGGCCTGCAGCAACTGCGCCTCCGAGTAGTTGATCGGGCCGCGATAATGGCTGCTCAACAGGAATAATCGCAGCACCTCCGGATCGCGCAGATTGGCCAGCACGTCGCGCACGGTGAAGAAATTATCCAGCGACTTCGACATCTTCTCGTCGTTGATGCGCACGAACCCGTTGTGCATCCACACGTTCACGAAGGGGGTGCCGCAGGCTGCACATGACTGCGCGATTTCGTTCTCGTGATGCGGAAACTTCAGATCCATGCCACCGCCATGCAGATCGAAATAGGTGCCGAGCAGGCTCGTCGACATGGCGGAGCATTCGATATGCCAGCCGGGACGGCCCGCGCCCCAGGGCGAAGGCCATGAGGGCTCGCCCGGCTTGGCGGACTTCCACAAAACGAAATCGAGCGGATCGAGCTTGGCATCATCGACTTGCACGCGCGAACCGGCGCGCAGATCGTCGATTTTCTTGCCGGACAGTCGGCCATAGTCGGGGAAACGGCGCACGGCGTACATGACGTCGCCATTGGCGGCACAGTATGCAAAACCCTTGTCCAGCAGGGTCTGCGTCATCGCCACGATCGGGCCGATGAAATCCGTCGCGCGCGGCTCCTGATCCGGAGGCTGCAAACCCAGCGCCGCGCAGTCCGCATGCATCGCTGCGGTGAAACGACGTGCAAGATCGGCCCAATTCTCGCCGTTCTTCGTCGCGCGATCGATGATCTTGTCGTCGATGTCCGTGACGTTGCGCACGTACATGACACGCAGGCCGAGGCTGCGCAGGTAACGCTGCACGAGATCGAACACCGTCAGCATGCGCGCATGCCCGATATGAATGTGGTCGTACACCGTAATTCCGCAAACGTACATCCGTACTTCGCCGGGAACCAGCGGTACGAAGTCTTGCTTGGTGCCGGTCAGCGAATTATGGATTCTGAGCATGGGTCTCGAGGCGCCTGCGCAGCGTCGGCAACGGAATGAGTTTGAGCATCGGTGCGAGTTCGGGCCCGTGCAACTGACCGGTCAACGCGACGCGCAGTGGCATGAACAGGTCGGCTCCCTTGCGGCCCGTGCGCTCCTTGAGCAGCTTCGTCAGAGCCTTCAAGTCCTGGCCGGTTTCGGCTAGCGCACCGAGTGCGGCCGAAAAGAAGCCGGGTCCCGCCGCCGCGATCACTTCGAGTTCGGCCGACCCCAACGGCGGTAACTCACCGCCGACGACCGCAAGCCACGGCGCCGCATCCTCCGGCAATACGACATTGTGGCGTATCAAGTCGATGAACGCCGATGCGCCGCCGCTGGCGGCGGTTTCCGTGGCGGCCCCCAGCCAGGATGCAAATCCCGCGGCATCCAAGCGCGCGAGGGATTCCTTCTGCCAGTGGGTGAGCTGGGACTCATCGAAGCGCGCCGCGGCCCGACCGAGGTGCTCGGGACGAAAATGCGCCGGCATGTCTTGCGTGCTCAGCCAGACGTCGCGGTCGCTCGCGTGCCCAAGATGGAACAGCTGGTTGAGCAGCGCGCTGCTGAGGAACCCGCGCTCGCGGAAGTCGTTGACGCTCGTGCTGCCATGGCGCTTGGACAGCGGCGCCCCGTCGGCGCCCACGAGCAGACCGACATGACCATACTCGGGTCGGCGTAGTCGCAAGGCGTCGAGCACGAGGAGCTGTCTTGGCGTGTTGGTCAGATGATCGTCGCCGCGCAGCACCTGGGTGACGCCCATGACCGAATCGTCGACAGCATTGCAAAAGAAAAACGAGGAGCTGCCGTCCTCGCGCGCGACGATGAAGTCGCCGATGTCGTTCGACTGGAAGCGCTGCGGCCCGTGCACGGTATCGACGAATTCGATCACGGTGTCGACCGGTACCGCGAATCGCAGCGTCGGCTTGCGACCGCGGGCCTCGCGCTCAGCCCGCTCGTCGCGGGTCAGATGTCGGCAGGTACCGGCATAGCGGGGTGGCTTGCTGGCCATGCGCTGGAGCTTACGCGACAACTCGAGATCTTCGGCGGAGCAATAGCAAGGATAGACCTGTTCACCAGCAACGAGCCGCGCGAACAATTCCCGATAGAAGGCACCGCGCTCCGCTTGGGTGTACGGCGGTGACGGGCCGCCGACATCCGGTCCCTCGTCCCACTCGAGACCCAGCCAGCGCAAGTCGGCAAGCAAACCGTCACGAAACCGATCCTGGCTGCGCTCGACATCCGTGTCCTCGATCCGCAGGATGAACCGACCGCCGGTCTTGCGCGCCCACAAGTAGCTGAAAAAAGCGGTCCGTGCATTCCCTAGGTGCAAGGCACCGGTGGGGCTCGGAGCGAATCGGGTGATCACGGGTAATGACATAGGCCAAGATTGTACCCATTCGAGTAGAATCTCGGAGGATGAACAAGCTGCTACCGATTTTTGCATTGCTCGCGACCCTTTTGGCGCTGCCCGGCACGGGCCTTACGGCGACCCCTACGCCCGCGACGGCCCCGGCGCCCGCACCGCGTGTTCAAGTCGTCACCTCGCTGGGCAACTTCACGATCGAGCTGAACACCGAGAGATCGCCCTTGACCGTCGCCGCCTTCCTCAAGTACGTCGATTCCGGTCAATACACGAAGACGATCATTCATCGGGCGATCGCTAATTTCGTCATTCAAGGCGGCGGCTACGACACGAGTTACAAGCTCAAGCCGGCTGCGTCGAAGACATTCAACGAATCCGGCAACGGACTCAGCAACGTGCGGGGCACCGTGGGCCTCGCTCGCGGCGTCGAACCGCATAGCGGCGACTGTCAGTTCTACGTGAACATCGCCGACAACACACCGCTCGACCCGAACCCGGCACGCTGGGGTTATGCCGTTTTCGGCAAGATCGTCGACGGCATGGACGTCGTCGATCGCATCTCCACCCAGCCGACGGGGGCGGCAGGGCCTCTGAAAGAGGATTCGCCCCTGACCCCGGTCGTGATCGAACGCATCGAGCGCCTCGCCGCTCCTTGACGGCGGTCTCCGACTGTCGGTAGACGCGTGGCCACGCTGTTCATCTCGGACCTGCACATCGATGCGAGCCGGCCGGCGATCACCGCTCAGTTCCTCGATTTTCTCGCGGATGAAGCCGCGCGCGCCGACGGACTCTATATTCTCGGCGATTTGTTCGAATCATGGATCGGCGACGACGCGCCCGATGAGGATCAGCTGCGCGCGATCGCGGGACTGCGGGCTCTGACCGACGGCGGCGTGCCTTGTTTCGTCATGCACGGCAATCGTGATTTTCTGCTCGGCGAGCGTTTTTGTGCGCTGTCGGGGGCGACGCTGCTGCCCGACCCTATCGTCCTGACGCTGTACGGACAGCCTGTGGTCGTGATGCACGGGGATGCCCTCTGCACCGATGATCGCTCCTATCAGCGCCTGCGAGCGACCGTACGCGATCCAGGCTGGCAGCGCCGTTTCCTCGCGCTCGAGCTCGCTCAGCGCCGAGCGCTGAGCGCTGCGGCACGCGACGGCAGCCGAGCGCATACCGCCACGGCGGGCTACGCCATCACCGACGTCAACGCGAACAGCGTCGCCGACGTCCTGCGGCGGTCTGGCGAGCAACTACTCCTGCATGGGCACACCCATCGACCGGCCGTCCACAGGATCGAGGTGGACGGCCGAACGTGCACACGCATCGTGCTCGGCGATTGGTACGATCAGGGCAGCGTGTTGCGCTGGGACGAACTCGGATTCGTACTCGCGTCCTTGGCGAGAGCGGCCGGCTCCGGGTGAGCCGGCGGCCCGGAGTGAAAGCGAAACTCGCCGTCGGGCGCCGTGATCAGCTCGGCCTCGAGCTTGCCAAAGGCAGCGATGCGCGCGTCGATGTTGAGGCCACCGCGGGCGGCTGCGCGTCGGGCAAGATCCAGATAAACCCGATGATGCCGCGCCTCGGCCTCGTGCAGGCCGCCGAACAGCGCATCCAGAGGGGCGCCGATCGTTCCGCTCAGCACAGCGAAACGCTCGCAGGATCTCGCCTCGATGAAAGCGCCGCAAATCATGAGATCGATTTCGCGCTGCGGCTCCGCGGCGGACACGAGGCGCCGCAAGCGCCCGGCGTAGCGGCCCGGTGCAAGACGCCGCGGCACGACGCCGAGGCGTTTGACCAACTTGGCGACCTGCTCGTAATGCCGCAATTCCTCGCGCGCGAGCCGCGACATCTTGTCCGCGAGCTCGAGATCCTCTGCATAGGCAAACATGAGCGCGAGTGCGGTCGAGGCGGCTTTCTTCTCGCAGTTCGCGTGATCCAACAATAGAAGATCACGCGAACGCCCGGCCTCGCGCACCCACGCGGCGGGCGTCGGCACGTGCAGCAGCGCGTGCTCGAACGGCGGCTGCGCGACGACGGCTGCGGCGCTCATGCCGGCAGCTTCAGGTCGGCCGCGGCATCGAGCAAGTCGCGAGCCGAGCCGAACCGGTCCGCCGGATTCTTGGCGAGAAGGCGGCGCAGCAATCCCGAGAACTCGTCGAACTGCGGGGCAAGGGCCGGCAATTCGGCACGCTTGTGCTTGTAAATCACCTCCATCGCGGAGTTGCCCTTGAACGGCTTTTGTCCCATGAGCATTTCGAAGAAGATCACGCCCAGGCTATACAGGTCGCTGCGCGCATCGATCGGCTCGGCATGACCTTGCTCGGGGCTCATGTAGTAGGGTGTACCGAAGATCTCACGGGCGCCCGTGAGGTCGGTGGCATTTGCATCGGCCTTGGCGAGGCCGAAGTCGATCAGGCACAAGGATCCATCGTCGCGCAACATGATGTTCGCAGGTTTCAAATCCCTGTGCAGAACGCCGACCGAGTGTATCGCGTCGAGTGCGCTCGCGATCTGAACCAGGTAATCGAACGCCTCGCGGACACCGAGCGGCGTCTTCATGCGCTGACGCAGATCGCCGGCCGGAAAGTGTTCCATCGCTATATAGGCGTGATCGTCGCCGATCCCGAGATCATAAATACGCACGATGTTGCGGTGTTTCAGTCCTGCGACGATTTCGTATTCCTGCAGGAAGCGGTCGAAACCGACGTGGCGCTCCGAGACGTCGGGTACCTGTCGAAAGACCTTGAGCACGACGATGCTGCCCGTGCGCTCGCTCTCGGCGAGGTAAATCGTGCACATGCCGCCGGCCCCGACCCGTTTGATGCAGCGATGGCCCCGGATCGTGACGTCGCCGAAACGGTAACGCTTGTCGTAGTCCGGATGGGTGCGCAGCATCGCACGGAAATGGCGATGCTCGGCCGAGGCGTCGCGCAAGGTCTGCAGCAGCGAGGCGCGATCGATTTTGCGGCCGTAAGTGCGATAGAGCCCCTGTCGCGGGTCGGGCAGCGGCTTCGGCGGGTCGCGCAGTTCGATCAGCACAACCGGTGCGAATTCCGGCTTCGCCAAGAATCCTGCGGCGAGTCGCTCGGCGCCGTCGGCCGGCGGCGCGGTGACGATGACCACGGCGTCATAGCTCGTCGCGGCGAATTCGTCGCTGAGCGGCGGATCGAGCCCGAGCCGATGTTCGACAACTTTCGCATCGGGCCATTCGATTTCCACGTGTTTGCGCACGAGCAGCAGGTGGTCGGCCCGGTTCCCCATCAGCAACAACTGCAGGCTCATGGTGCGGCGGCCGGGGTGCGGAAGATTACAGGATACGAACCGTCTTCAGACCGCTATTGCCGGAGCGGCGTTGCTGCTTGGCTTCGTCCGAGCGCTCGCCCTTGAGCCGCGCGAGATACTCTGGCGTAACGTCGCCCGTTACGTACTCGCCCGAAAAACACGAGGTGTCGAAGTCCTTGATCTTGGCATTGTCGTGGCGCACCGCGTGCTCGAGATCCTCGAGATCTTGGTAGATGAGCCAATCCGCGCCGATGATGTTGCGAACCTCGTCGTCCGTATGCCCGGCGGCAACGAGTTCGGACGTGTCCGGCATGTCGATCCCATAGACGTTTGGATAGCGCACCGGTGGCGCCGCGGAAGCGAAGTAGACCTTCTTCGCGCCGGCCTCGCGCGCCATGTCGATGATCTGTGCCGAGGTAGTGCCACGTACGATCGAGTCGTCGACGAGCAGCACGTTTCTGCCGCGGAACTCGAGATCGATCGCATTCAACTTGCTGCGCACCGACTTCGAGCGCTGTTCCTGGCCCGGCATGATGAACGTGCGGCCGATGTAGCGGTTCTTGATGAAGCCTTCGCGATATTTGACCCCGAGCAGCTGCGCGACCTGCACCGCACTCGTGCGACTCGTATCGGGGATGGGGATGACCACGTCGATGTCGTGATCGGGGCGTTCACGCTTGATCTTTTCCGCCAGGTGTTCACCCATGCGCAGGCGCGCTTTGTACACCGAGATATTGTCGATGATCGAATCCGGACGAGCGAAATAGACGTACTCGAATATGCAGGGCGTGTGCCGTACCGCGGCGACGCATTGCTGCGCATAGAACCGGCCCTGCTCGTCGATGAACACAGCCTCGCCCGGGGCGACGTCGCGAACCATGTCGAAACCGAGCATATCGAGCGCGACGCTTTCCGAGGCGAGCATCCACTCCGGACCCTTCTTGGTGTCACGCTTGCCGATCACGAGCGGGCGGATGCCGTTCGGATCGCGGAATCCGAGGATGCCATGACCGATGACCATGACGACGACCGCGTAACCACCCCGGCAGCGGCGATAGACCGCGTTGGCCGCGGCAAAGATATCGGCCGCCGTGACACGCGGCGTCCCGACGCGCTGCATCTCGGAGGCGAGAACGTTGAGCAGCACCTCTGAATCGGAACTCGTATTCAAATGCCGCCGATCCTCGCGAATCATGACCTCGGTCAGTTCACGTGCGTTGGTCAGATTGCCGTTGTGTGCCAGACAGAGGCCGTACGGAGAGTTGACGTAAAAGGGCTGGGCGTCATGGGCGCTGTCGCAGCCGGCGGTCGGGTAGCGGACGTGACCGATACCGACGTTGCCCTTGAGCTTCAGCATGTGTTTCTGCTGGAAGACGTCGCGCACGAGCCCGGAATCCTTGCGCATGAACAACTCGCCGTCCTCGCAAGTCATGATCCCCGCTGCATCCTGGCCGCGATGCTGCAGGACGGTCAGCGAATCATAGATTCGTTGGTTGACCGCATTGACCCCGACCATCCCTACGATTCCGCACATGAAGGACCTCCGGTCTACTTGACTTTGACGCCGGTCAAACGCTCGAGTTTTGCCCAAGGTTCGCCTTTCTCTCCGACCATGGCGCGCAACCAATCGCCCAGTGTTTCGCCGTAGGGCATGAGTTTCGCTCGGTGCCACCAGGGCTCGTGATTCATGTGCAACAACTCGCCGCAAATCACGATCACGCCGACCAGCACCAAGCCTCGCAGCACGCCGAACAACATGCCGATCACCCGATCGACCGCGCCGAGACCGACACCGTGGGTGAAGTAGCGCATCAGCAGGCCGACGAGGTAACCCACCACCAGCACCGCCACCAAAACGCCGGCGCGCCCGACCCAGGGCCGCACGGCAGGCTCCGCCAGATAGCCGCCAAGATACGGCTCGAGCAGATGGCCAAAAGTCCATGCCGCCCAGAGGCCGACGATCCAAAATGCGAGCGCGACGGCTTCGCGGATGAAGCCGCGTGCGAGACCCACGATCGTCGATGCCACTATCACCAAGACGATAAGGACATCAGCTCCAGTCAAGCGCCCACCCGTGCCGAACAAATACCATCTCCCATTCTACCGCAGCGAAGGCCAAGCATGGCGTGAAACGCTCTGCACTCGTGTTCACGACGGGGGCACTAGCGTTGCGGGAACCCCTTGGGACTTCAGCCTGCCGATCAGGCGTTGCGCGGCTTCCCGATCGTGGATTTGTCCGATTCGCACGCGGTAGCGTGCTGCGGCCCCCGCACCGACGGACGACAGCGCCGCCGTGTAACCCTTGGCTGCGAGCGAATGCACGAGCTTTTCCGCATTGGCTCTGCTTGCAAAGCTCCCCAATTGCACGCTCCAAGCCCCATTGGCCGAGGCTGCGGTGGGAGCAGTATTCGGCGCGGTTGCAATCGGCTTCGGCACGAGTTCCGGCACGGGTGTCGATGCGGCAGCGGGCATCGGCGCCGGTGTCGCGGCAGGTGCCGGCGCCGGCGCAGGTGACGATGTTGGGGCAGGCGTCTCTGTCGGTGCCGAGGCCGGGGGCGGCGGCGTCGCGGTCGCCGTAGGGACGGGCTCTTGCAGCGTCGCGCGCGTCGGGTCGTTGAGATCCACCGTGTACGTGTGGGTGGGCACGGGCAGTGTCGCCGGCGTAGCCACGGGCGGCTTGGGACCCGACAGGAACTCGGGCACGAGGAGCACGACCAGAAAGAGCAGGATCGTCGCTCCGATCAAGCGTTGCTTGACGTGGCGCTCCATGCGGCTAGGCTCGCACCGGCAGCTGCCCGTGCGCCTCGAGCCAGTCCAGCGCCGGACCCACCGTATGGAACGAGCCGAACACGACGATACGGTCCGCAGCCGTGGCCCGGGCGCGCGCCGCCGCGCAGGCCTCGGCGACCGAGGCATGAGCGCTGGCCTGCGTCGGCAGATAGGCCGAAACACGCTCCATGAGCGACTCGGCGCTCATGCCGCGCTCGCCCGACAAGGAGACGAACAGCCACTGCGCGATGGAGTCCGACAGGGCGTTCACGATGCCGATGGCATCCTTATCGGCCAAAATGCCGCAGACCCCGAAGCAGCGGCCCCGCGTCGACAGCCCGGCCAAATTATCGGCGAGTACACGTGCGGCGTCGGGATTATGAGCGACATCGAGAATCCACGTGGGTTCGTTCGCGCCGCCGTCGATGACTTGAAAGCGGCCCACGAGGCGCACCGCTTGCAAGCCCTCGGCGACCGCTCGCGCGCTCACGCGCAGACGCGGACCGAGCGCCTCGATCGCCGCGATCGCGGTGGCGGCATTGTCGAACTGCGTATCGCCGCGCAGCACCGGCGGCGGAAGGTCCGGGAGATTCCAGTCGGGGCCGCGGTAACTCCAAACCCCATCGCGCCGCCGATAATCGAACTCGATGCCGAGCCGGCGTGGCGCAGCGCCGAGTGCCCGCGCCGTTTCCTCCAGAACCGCGGGGAGCCGTCGGCTGCCGAGCACGGCAGGGCGACCGGCGCGAAAAACGCCAGCCTTTTCCCGGGCGATCGCCTCGAGCGTGTTGCCGAGGAATTCCTGGTGATCGAGCGCGATGCTCACCACGACGGCAACGTCCGGATCGACGCTGTTGACCGCGTCGAGGCGTCCGCCCATGCCGATCTCGAGCACCCAGGCATCGAGGTGTGCCGCGTCGAGCAGCAACAGCGCCGCGAGAGTGTTGTACTCGAAGAAGGTGAGCGAGACGTCGCGGCGTGCCGCCTCGATGCGTGCGAACGCTGCGATCAGGGCGTCGGCGGCGACTGGCTCGTTGTCGATGCGGATGCGTTCGCGGTAGTCGCGCAGATGCGGAGACGTGAAGGTGCCGAACCGGTAGCCGGCCGCGCCGAGGATTGCGGCGCAGGTCGCCACGACCGACCCTTTGCCGTTCGTACCGGCGACCGTGATGATCGGGATCGCGGGCCGACGCCACTGCAGGCGTTCGAGCACGACATGCAGGCGCTCGAGACCCATGTCGATCGCCCGCGGATGGGCCTGCGCCTGAAAGCGGAGCCACTCATCGAGCGTGTACGCGCCGACGCTTCCCAAGCTTCAGGCAGCTGCGGGTTCTTTGCCGGTAAGCAGGCGCAGCAAGCTGCCGATCCGATCACGCAATTCACGCCGGTCGACGATCATGTCCAGAGCGCCATGCTCGAGGAGAAACTCGCTGCGTTGAAAACCTTCGGGCAGGGTCTCGCGAACCGTCTGTTGAATCACGCGCGGGCCGGCGAAACCGATCAAGGCCTTCGGCTCACCGATGTTCACGTCGCCGAGCATCGCCAGACTCGCCGACACACCGCCCGTCGTCGGGTCGGTCATGACCGAGATGAATGGCAGCCGCGCCTCGGAAAGCCGTTTGAGCGCGGCGCTGGTCTTCGCCATCTGCAACAGGGAATAGAGCGCTTCCTGCATGCGGGCGCCGCCGCTCGCGGCGAAACAAACGAGAGGCAATCGATGTTCGAGACAATACTCGACCGCGAGCACGAATTTCTCGCCGACGACGGAACCCATGGAACCGCCCAGAAAGCGGAATTCGAACGCGCAAGCGACGATCTCCAACTCGGCGAGTTTGCCCGACATCACGATCAGCGCGTCGCGCTCACCCGTCTGCTTCTTGGCCTGGACGAGCCGGTCCTTGTAGCGCTTCGAATCCTTGAACTTGAGCGGGTCCTCGGACTCGATTTTGACCGCGAGCTCGACCGTCGAACCCATGTCGAGGAACTTGAGCAGCCGTTCGCGGCCGTTGATGCGCATGTGGTGGCTGCACTTCGGACAGACGTGCAGATTGCGTTCGATCTCGGCTCGATAGAGCACGGCATCGCAGGCCGGGCACTTCGCCCATAGTCCTTCGGGCACCGAGCGCGTGCGGCGCTCGGTCTTGATACGCGACGGGACTATGCGCTCGAACCAGGACATGGCGCGTATTAAACCAGATCAGCCCGCCGGCCGCAGTAAAAGGCCGCTCTCGGGCACGGGAATCCCGTGTTCCAGGTGGTAATCGACGCGCCAGAGATACAAGCCGCAGGCGGGCGCCGTGGCGCCGGCCGCATGGCGATCGCCGGCGGAAAGCAACGCCGCCATCGCGCCCGCCGGATCCGCCTCGGCTTGTACGTCCAACAGGGTGCCCACGATGTTGCGGACCATGTGATGTAGGTAAGCGTTGGCGCGAATCTCCAGCCAGATGAGGGCGCCGTCGCGATGCAGGTCGATCGCCTCGACGCGACGCACGGCGGTCTTCGACTGGCATTCCTTGGAGCGGAATGCGGAGAAATCATGTTCGCCGCGCAGCACCTCGGCGGCGCGGCGCATGGCCTCGAGATCGATGGACCGGTGAATCCAGGCGGCGCGCGATCGTTGCAGAGCGGACCGCTCGCTGCGGTTCAGGATGCAATAACGATAAGTTCGCCGGATCGCGGCGTGACGGGCATGGAAGCCGATGCCGACCTCCCCCGCCCACTGCAGCGAGATGTCCGGCGGCAGCTTGGTGTTGGCACCGAGCACCCAAGCGCGCGGCGTACGAACCGCCCCGGTGTCGAAGTGGATCACTTGCCCGAGGGCATGGACGCCGGCATCGGTGCGTCCGGCGCAGACGACTTCGACCGGATGCCCTGCGACGAAACCGATCGCACTCTGCACCGTCGCCTGGATCGACACGGAGTGGGCTTGCGCCTGCCAGCCCGCGTAGGCCGTGCCGTCGTACTCGACGACGGCGGCGATCCGCCGCGCGAGCGCAGACATGTCAGCCGGGCAAGGCTTGAATCAGTCGCTGCGCTTCCTGTTTCTGGCTGACGGAGCCTTCCTGCACGACTTCGTCCAGAATGTTGCGCGCGCCCTCGGGGTCACCCATGTCCATGTAGGCCCGCGCGAGATCGAGCTTGGTGCCGACCTCACTCATCGTCACCGGTTCGAATTCCGGCATCCCGTGGTCCGTATCCTCGAGTCGCGACGACCCGTTGAGACCGCCGCCGGTCGGCGTCGCGGCATCGGATCCGTTCAGGCCTTCGCCGAGGTCCAAGTCGATGCGTCGACTGCGTCGGCTTGCCTCGAATACTTCCGTCGAAAAGACGTCCTCCGCCGCACGCGGCTGGTCTACGGTATCGCCCGTGCCGCCGAGCGCCTGCGCGAGACGATCGAGATCCAGATCGACGCTGTCATCGGGATTGATGCCGCGCAGCTTCGACGTCGAGTCGAGGTCGTCGCGCTCCGCTGCCGGCGACTCGCCGAGTTTTGCGGTTGGAAAACGGGCAGTCGCCGCCGAGTCGGTGCGCATCTGCACGGTCGCAGCGGACTCGGGCGCCATGGCGCCTGCCTTCAAATCGTCGAAATTCGGATCGAGATCCGCGATGAAAGAGGCTTCCAGCTCGCGCTCGAGTTCGGTCAGATCGTTGTCGCGCGAGCGACTCTCGGCTTCGGTCATCATGCGCCGCGAGCGCTCGTCGAGACCCGCGACCATGGTCGGCGCATCGTCCGGGTGCCCGGTTTCCTCGAGCGCGTTCAGCTTGGCCGAATCGGCGCTCGAATCGTCGAGGCCGTCGAGATCGAGGCCAAGATCGTCGATCGCAACTTCGGCGGTCTGGTCGCCGCTCGAGAGCTTGTTCTCGATGCGGCCGCGCAGCGCCGCGGGACTGACCGCCGGCGACACCTGGGTCGGCGTATCGTGGAACTCCATCAGTTCAGACTCGACGGTCGGCTCGTCGTGGGCCGGCATCTGGCGGGTCGGCGACTCGTCGGCGCCCCGCTCGGGGGTGTCGAGCATGAAATCCAGGCCCGCAACATTCTTGAGGCTGGGCGACTCGCCGGTTTCGACCGTGTCGTCGTGTTCTTTCGCGAGCCCATGATCTAGGCCCTGTTCGCCCTCCGGCTCGCCGAACAAGTCGATATCGATGCGATTCTCGCCACCCTCGAGGTTCATGTCGACCAGCGCACCGGCACCACGCCCGCCACCGGTCTTTTGATTGAACATCGACTCTTCCGGGCAGATCTGTTTGCCCATGATGACGATCTTGTCCCACTCGCCGGCCGGCGCGCGATCCTTGCTCGCCTCCAAGCTCTTGGCCGTTTGCAGGAAGGCATCCTTGTTGCCCCAAACGAAATAGATCTCGAGCAGCTTCAGTCGCAAATCACGGCGATCCGGCTCCCGCTCGAGCGCGATTCGCACGAGGTCGGCGGCCTGATCGTAGAGGCCGTAGGCCATGTGGAAATCGGCCTCGGCCAGGGGATCGCCTTGATCGATGTTGACCGGACTTTGGGCCGACAGTGCTTCGTCGGCGGCACGCGGCGCCTCGGGCGCGGCCGCCGCGAAATCCGGCACGCGATGCTCCCCCGACTCTTCGACGACGAACGAGTCGTCGGTCTTGCGAATTCCCAAGATCTTTTCCGTGGTGCTCGACGCGGCGACGTCGGTTGCCGCCGCCATCGCGGCGAACTCGCCGATCTGGGATTTTTGACGACGCTTGAATACGGCCAAGCCGAGCCCTGCAAGCACGGCCACCAGCACCGCGGCGGGAATCCACCAGTTACTCGTGAGCCAATCGAGCCAGGACTCCTCGGCGACCGGTACGGGAACGACCACCGGCTTCTTGTGCACGGGCTTAGGAGCAGGCGTCGCGACCGGCGCGGGCGTCGCCGGAGCGGAGGATTCGATCGCCGTACTCGCGGCGGGTGGCGCTGTCGCGGGCGCGCTCGTGACGGGCGCGGTTGGCTTTGCGGCCGCTGGGCTCACGCCGTCAGGGGCAATCACGCTGGCTGGGGGGCTCACGGGCGGCGGCGGGGCCTTGGCACCCAGCTTGTGCTGCAAGTCGCTGAGTTCGGCATTCTTCAGGTCGAGCAGCCGATGCGACTCAGCCAACTGCGACTCGAGATCCTTGACCCGATCCTTGAGCGCCAGACTTTCGGAATTCGCGCCGCCGGCACCGGTGGGGCCGGCGGCAGCGCGCGCACGGGCGGCGTCGCCCGTACCATTGCCGCCGCGTTCGGTTGGTGTGACGAGTCTCAGACGTCCGGCCGGCGCGCTCGCCGGCGTCTCGGCGCCGTTGCGCCACGCGGACATCTGGCGATTGACTTCGCTGATCGCCTCGCGCTGATTGAGCGCCGCGATCTCATCGGCGCCCGGAAGGCGCAGGATTGCGCCCTTGCGCAATACGTTGATGTTGCGATCGAAGGCCAGCGGGTTGTCGCGAAACACGGCGATCATCGTCTGATCGACTTGGGCCTTCGTGCCGCCGTTGAGGCTCGCCGCAATCTTGCTGAGCGTGTCGCCGGTCTTCACCCGGTAACCCTCGCTACCGATCGCCAACGGTGGTTTCGCTTCCGGCAGCGGCTGCGTCTCGGTAACGGGGCGTGGCGGAGCCGGCATGGTTTGCACGGCCTGTTCGGAGGCGGCCGGCGCCTTCGCGCGGGACTTCGCGGCCGGGACCGGAGTCGTGACAGGCGCCGCGACCGGCGCGGCGGCTACCTCGGTCTCCCCCGGACTGTAGACCGGCGGATCGAGCAGCAACGTGTATTCCCGCAGAAGCCGCCCGCGCGACCAATTGACCTCCACGAGGAACGTTACGAAGGGTTCGGGAATCGACTGCGTCGAGGTAACGAGGAGTACCTCGCGCTTATCCTTGTTCTTGCCGACTTTAAATACCAGGGAGGACAGAAACGACGGCCGGTCGATACCATAGCGCGTGAATGCGTCGTTGGCCGCAAGGGTTGCGCGCAGACCGGCCAATTCTTCCGGTGTAGCAGCCACCAAGTCGATTTCGGCGCGCAGGGGCTCGTTCAGCGCGGACTCGAGATGGATATCACCGAGCCCCAGCGCCCACGACAGGGATGGACATAGCAGACATGCCATCAGTACGGGCCGAGGCAGCTTCGAGAACATTTTTACTCCAGGAATCCCGGCAAGAAAGCGCTGAAAGTTCATTGTGTTAGCTGCTGCTTCCAACCAAAACCGACTTGCCTGATACGACGTCATTTTAACTATAGCTCACAGGGATCTATTTACCAAAATCTGGGCCACTGAAAATGCGTTATGTGCCGCACATTTACGAACATTGTCGGCCACGATCCAAAAATTTAGAGATCGGTCACGCGTTGGGTCGGCTCGCAACCGGCCTACGTAGATCCGGTCGGGGAGCAAAGCCTCGGTCGCGGGGGTGGGATAGAGGCGTGGCGAGCCGGCCTCGATCAGTTCGATACCGCTGGCCTGCCCCAAGGCGGCGGCTGCGGCGGCCGGCCTCACCTCGTGTGCGAAGCTGGCATGCACCACCAAACTGTGCCCGAAGAACACCGGCGCCCGGACCGCCGTGGCATTGATGGCGAGCTGCGGCATCCCAAGTACGCGCCGGGTCTCGGCGAGCAGCCGCCGCTCCTCGAGGGACACGCCGTCTGCGTCCAAGGCATCGACCTGGGGAATCACGTTGAAGGCGATCTGTTTGCCGAAACTGTGCCGCTTCGTCGTCCGACCACCGAGCAGATCGACGGTCTCCGCGGCCAGCCCCTCCATGGCGGCGCGGCCGCTGCCGGAGACGGCTTGATACGTGGCGACCTCGGCGCGCTCCAAGCCGGCCAGTGCGTGCAAGGGGGCAAGCACCGTGACCAAGGCGACACTCGCGCTGCCCGGCAGTGCGACCAAGCCGCGGCGTGCGCCGGGCGCAAAACCCGCAGCTCCCGCAAGCCGCTCGCCGTTGACGTCGGCGACGATCAGAGGTACGTCGTCTCGGCCGCGAAACGCGCTCGAGCCGTCGATGACCCAGGCATGCGCCGCGGCCGCCGGCGCATGGCGCTCGGCAACCGCGGCACGCCCGCAGAAGAAAACCAGATCCGCGCGCGCAAAGTCGAAGCCCGCGACATCGCCGATCCGCGCCGTTTCGTCCTCGCCCGCGGGCCGCCGACCGAGGTCGCGCGCATCGTCGAGCAGGTGCAGCTCGGCATGGGCGAATCTGCGTTCACGCAGCAATTCGATCAGAGCCTCGCCGATCAAGCTGCCGGCACCGACGATCGCAAGCCGCGGTCCGGCTGCCGTGGTCATGGCGCCGCCGTGATGTTGGGGGTTGCGGATTGCACATCCGCACACTGAGCGCGGTGCCGCAAGTACTGGTCCATCAGCACGAGGGCGAGCATTGCCTCGGCGATCGGCGTCGCACGAATGCCGACGCAGGGATCGTGCCGGCCGGTCGTCGCGATCGTCGCCGCGGAGCCGCGCACGTCGATCGTCTCGCCCGGCACGGTGATGCTCGAGGTGGGTTTGAGGGCCATGTTCACGATGATCTCCTGACCCGAAGAGATGCCACCGAGTACGCCACCGGCATGATTGGACTTGAAACCTTTGGGAGTCAGTTCGTCGCGATGCTCGGAACCGCGTTGCGCGACGGCGCCGAAGCCGGCGCCGATTTCCACGCCCTTGACCGCGTTGATGCCCATCATCGCACCGGCGATCTCGGCGTCGAGCCGATCGAACACCGGCTCCCCCCATCCCGGCGGCACGCCGGTCGCACGCACGGTCACGCGCGCACCGATCGAGTCACCCGCCTCGCGCAGGCTCCAAATATAGGCCTCGAGCTCCGCGATCCGGGTCGGATCCGGACAAAAGAAGGGATTGTCATAAGCGCTGTCCGGATCGACCGGCGCGAGCGTGATCGATCCCATCTGCGCCAGATAGCCGTAAATGCGCACGCCCACCCGCTCACGCAGGTATTTGCGCGCGATCGCGCCGGCGGCGACGCGCATGACGGTCTCGCGCGCCGAGGAGCGTCCGCCGCCGCGATAGTCGCGAATGCCGTATTTCTGCTCATAAGTGTAGTCAGCGTGACCGGGCCGGAAGCGGTCCTTGATCTTGTCGTAGTCGCGCGAACGCTGATCCTCGTTCTCCACGAGCAGCCCGATCGGCGTACCCGTGGTCCTGCCTTCGAACACGCCCGAGAGGATGCGCACGCGGTCCGGTTCACGCCGTTGACTCGTGAATTGCGAAGTGCCCGAGCGGCGTCGTTCGACGTCGCCCTGCAGATCGGTCTCCGTCAGACTCAAACCCGGCGGACAGCCGTCGACGATGCAGCCCAACGCAGGCCCGTGGCTCTCGCCGAAACTCGTCACCGTGAACACCTTACCGAACGTATTGCCTGCCACCTTGCTGACTTCCCTCGAGGTCTTCGGCCCTCAGCAAAAAAACTCCGCCACCGCCCATCGCGATCTCGGGCCAGATGAACGGCAAGCGCGGAAACGCCCGCAGCACCGCCCCTTCGCTGTTGCCGACCTCGACGACCAGAAGGCCACCGGGACGCAGAAAGCCGCGGGCGGAACCCAGGATGGCCCGAACGGAATTCAAGCCATCGACGCCGGATGCCAGGCCGAGTCTCGGCTCGCGGGCGTACTCCCGAGGCAAGCGGCGCATCTCGCGCGCGCCGACATAGGGCGGATTGCTGACGATGATATCGTATCGGCGCCGACCGACCGCGGCGAAATGATCGGACTGCAGGGGCTGAACCCGTGACGTCAATCTCAACTTGCGCAGATTGCGGCGGCAGACCGCCAAGGCCGCGGGTGAAATGTCGAGCGCATCGACGCGCGCCCGTGGCAGTGCCTTCGCGCAGGCAATCGCGATCGCCCCCGAACCGGTACCGACATCGAGCACGCGGCGCACGCGCGCCGGGTCGATCCAGGGTTCGAAGCGGCGCAGCGCGAGTTCGGCGATCGGCGAGCGCGGCACGAGCACACGTTCGTCCACGTACAGTTCGAGGCCCGCGAAGAACGCGCGCTTGGTCAAATACGGCAGCGGCATTCGCGCGCGCGTGCGTCGCTGCAGCAGGCCGGCGATCCGCCTTCGCTGCGACGGCGTGAGCCGGCGGGAATAAGCGGCCGCACCCTCGGCATGGGCAATGCGCGCGGAAAAAAACACGAGTTCGGCCGCCTCGTCGCGCGCATTGTCGGTGCCATGACCGAAATACACCCGGGCGCGGTCGAGTGCCGCGGCACAACGCTCGATCGCGGCGCCGACGGTTTCGGGTGGCTTATGGGATAATCGCAGCATGCAGAACCCCTCGAAAATCTTGCCCGCCGTCTTCCTCGGCCTGGTCTGCGCCTGCGGCTTCGGCGCGGCTCTGCTCTGGCGCCATCAGGGCTACGAACTGCCGCCGCTCGCGAACGGGGAATTCATCGTCCCGCGCGTGCCCATGGCGGAATTTCATCTGCTCGATCATCACAACCACACCTTCGACCGGGCCGCACTGCTCGGCCATTGGTCGCTGCTCTATTTCGGCTACACGAATTGTCCGGACCTCTGCCCGTCGACCTTGACCTCGCTCGCCGCGATGGAAAAGCGGCTGATCGCGGCCGGGGTCAAAGACCGCCCGCACGTGGTTTTCGTTTCTGCCGATGTCGCCCGCGACACGCCGGCGCAACTCGCCGCTTACGTGCCCTACTTCGACCCGGAATTCCTCGGCGTCACGGCCGCGAGTCAGTCCACGGTCGAGGAGTTCGCAGCCCGCTACGGTATCGCTGTCGCCGTGGATCGCCGTGCCGATGGCACGGTGACGGTCGACCACTCATCCGCGATTCTGGTGATCGATCCGACCGCGCGCTTGGCGGCGATACTCTCCGGACCCTTCGTCCCGGCCGCGCTCCAGACCGATTTTCTCGCCATTGCCGGCGCAGCGTCTTGAGCGCCCCACTGCGCGGTCGGCTGTTCGTCTGGCTGCAATACATTCTACCGCAACACGGTCTGTCGCGCCTGATCCTGGCCGCGACGCGCGTGCGGGCTCCGTGGTTCAAGAATGCGTTGACGCGTGGCTTCCTCGCCCTCTACACGATCGACATGAGCGAGGCCATCGATCCGAACCCGTATCAGTATGAGAGCTTCAATGCCTTCTTCACGCGCGCCCTCGCCCCCGGCCGCCGCCCCGTCGCGGCCGCGGCCGATGCAATCACCAGCCCAGTCGACGGCACGGTCAGCGAGAGCGGCCCGCTACGTCGTGATGCGCTGCTGCAAGCCAAGGGACGGGAGTACGCACTGAGCGACTTGCTCGCCGGCCAGGATTGGGCGGCGCGCTTCGAGAACGGGACGTTTGCGACGATTTATCTCGCTCCCTACAACTATCACCGGATCCACCTGCCGCTCGGCGCACGCCTGCTCGAGACCGTCTACGTCCCCGGGCGCTTGTTCAGCGTAAATGCTGTAACGGCGCGCCACGTGCCCCGCTTGTTTGCGCGCAACGAACGGGTATTGACCTTGTTCGACAGCGCCGCCGGTGTATTTGCACTCGTGCTCGTCGGGGCGCTCAACGTGGGCAGTATGGCCACGGTGTGGGCGGGCGACATAACACCCGCGAAACGCCGCGTGGTGCAGCGCCTGCCGGTGGTGCAGTGGCGCGGCGACAAGGGCCAAGAACTGGGGCGTTTCAACATGGGCTCGACCGTGATTCTCTTGTTCGAACCCGGGCGCGCGGTCTGGGACGCAGGCCTCGTGGCGGGCGCCCCCGTGCGCCTCGGCGCACGGATCGGCGCGGTGCTGTGACCGATCACTGGCGGCCCAGCGCCCCGCTCGGCGTATTGCGACGCCGCGCGGCACTCCTTGGCGCAACGCGCGCCTTTTTCGCCGCGCGCGACGTGCTCGAGGTCGAAACCCCGGTTCTCTCCGCCGGCGGCGTCACCGACCCGCAAATCGAATCGCTGACGACGCGCGTCGCGGGCTTTCCGCAAGGCTTTTACCTGAGCACGTCGCCGGAATTCCCGATGAAGCGGCTGCTCGCCGCAGGCAGCGGCGACATCTATCAGATCTGCAAAGTATTCCGCGACGGCGAGTCGGGCCGTTGGCACAACCCTGAATTCACGATGATCGAATGGTATCGGCTGGGATTCGACGACGCCGCACTGATGCGCGAGGTCGAGGATCTGGTCCACGGCTTGCTGGCGCCTCAGCGCGTCTTACCTCCGGCGGAGCGGCTGAGCTTCGCCGACGCGCTGCAGCGCCATGCTGGAGTCGATGCGCATGCGGCCGACGAAACGGAACTGGCGGCTGCAGCCGCGGCACACGGCATCGTCTGCGACGCCACGCTCGATCGCGATGCGCGCCTCGATCTACTCATGGGTTTGGTAGTCGGCCCCCGGTTAGGGCGGGAAGGACCGACCTTCCTCTTTGATTACCCCGCCTCCCAGGCATCGCTCGCCCGAATCAAGCCGGGATCACCCCCCGTGGCGGCACGCTTCGAGCTCTACCTCGACGGGATCGAACTGGCCAACGGCTTTCACGAACTCGGCAACCCCAGGGAACAACGCGCCCGTTTCATGCAGGATCTGGCGACCCGCCGGGAACGGGGCCAGCACGCGCCACGACTCGATGAGGAACTGCTCGCCGCGCTCGCCGAGGGATTGCCCGACTGTGCGGGCGTCGCCCTGGGATTTGACCGACTGGCGGCGCTTGCGGTCGGTGCCGATGCGCTCGCGGGGGCGATCGCTTTTCCGATCCAGCACGCCTAGCAGGCGGCCCGGAGTCAGCCCTTGCCGCGCGACAGGTACTCGCCCGTGCGGGTATCGATGCGCAGAACCTCGCCCTCATTGACGAACAGCGGCACGCGGACCACCGCGCCCGTCTCGAGCTTGGCGGGCTTCGATCCCCCCGTGGCCGTGTCGCCGCGTACGCCGGGGTCGGTCTCGATGACTTTGAGCTCCATGTGCGCCGGGGGCGTGACCTGCAACGGCACCCCGTTCCACAGCGTAATGACGCAGACCGTGCCATCCTTGAGCCATTGCGCGCCTTCTCCGACGGCCTCTTTCGAGGCGGTGAGCTGCTCGAAAGTGTCGGGCACCATGAAGTGGAAGAAATCGCCGTCGCTATAGAGATACTGCATGTCGGTATCGACGACGTCGGCCGCCTCGACCGTGTCGCCGGACTTCCAGGTGCGCTCGATGGTCCGGCCGGTCTTGAGGTTTCGCACCCGGACGCGGTTGAAGGCCTGACCCTTGCCGGGCTTGACCATTTCGTTTTCGACGATCGCGTAGGGGTCCCCGTCGATGATGATTTTCAAACCGGATTTGAATTCGTTCGTGCTGTAGTTCGCCATCGCAGGCCTCGGATGTTCGCCCGCCAACGCGGGCACGGCAAAGGGCGCGTATCATAGCCGCCTTCCGCCCGCCAAGCCACCTCGGGGCCCCCACGTGGGGTCCAACGAGCGGGATTCTCACGGCAAGACGCCGGTCCCAGTATCACAAAAACCTTCGGAGTAGACTTTTCGGGCTATGTGTCAACTTACTCCCGTGGCGCGACCGTGACCGACCAGGGCGCCGTGCCCTTGATCGTGATGACGCGGTCGGAAGACCACGTCGAGGCGATCAACGGGACCTTGCGCAATGCCGGCCATCCGGTGCATTGCACCTGGTTACCGGATGCCCATGATTTGGGCGATGCCCTGACCCAGCTGAACCCGGAACTCCTGGTGATCTTCATCGAGGAGTTGGGCATAGACCTCGCCTCGATCATGCAGTTCAAGACGCAAAATGCGCCCGGAATGCCCGTGCTCGTGGTGCGCGAGCAGGTCGACGAGCAGGCGATCGCGGAGGCGATGCGGCTCGGCGCACACGACGTCGTGTCGCTGGCGAACCGCAGCCGCCTGCAATTGGTCGCGACGCGCGAGCTGCACGCCTATCGGCTCGAACGTCTCCTCAATACGACCGTATCCTCGGCCCGGGAATACCGCGAACAGCTGGCGCGATTCCTCGAAGGCTCCGCCGACGCGATCACGCACGTGCAGGAAGGCATCATCGTCGATGCCAATCGGGCGTGGCTCGAGCTGTTCGGATTTTCGGGCGAGGACGCCTTGACCGGCACGCCCCTCATGGATCTGTTCGAGCACGAGTCCCATACGGCGATCAAGGGCGCGCTCGTCGCCTCTTTGCAGGGAAAATGGAGCGACCATCCGCTCAATGTCCAAGCCGTGCTGTCGGACGGCTCCAGCCTGCCGCTCGTCCTGACGCTGACCAAGACCGATTATGAGCATGAGCCGGCAGTTCGCCTCTGCATCCCGTCGCAACAGGATCGAGGCGGCGACATCGAGGAGCGCTTGTCCGAGGCGGTCAAGAACGATGCGACCACCGGTTTCCTGCAGCAGCGTTACTTGCTTGCGGCCTTGCGCTCCCGCGTGGCGCAGAGCGTCAAGGGCGGCGTGCGCGAGATCGCCTTGATCGAGCCCGACCATTTTCCGGTGATCCAGCGCACCATCGGCGTCTTCTCGAGCGACGAATTCCTCGCCCAACTGGCGCAGATCGTGCGCAAACTGCTCACGCCCGGCGATCTGTGCGGCAAGCTCGGCGGCAACGGCTTCCTGGTGCTGCTCGAACGTGGCACGGCGCGCGACGTCGAGACCTGGGCCGAGAACCTGGTCAAACGCGTCGCGACGCACGAATTCACGATCGACGCGAAGACGGTGCCGGCGACGATCAGCATCGGCCTCACGGCCCTCCCGAGCGCCAACCTCGACCTCGGCGCGGCGCTACAGGAGGCGATCGAAGCCAACAAGCGCAGTCTCGATCTCGGCGGCAATCAGTTCTGTCGCGTGCAAAGAACCGACAACCAGACCCGCGTCGAGGCGTACGACAAGATCTGGGTCCGACACATCAAGTTGGCGCTGATGGAGAATCGCTTCCGGCTCGTACAGCAGCCGATCGCGAGCCTCTTGGGCGAGGACAAGGGGATGTTCGACGTGCTCGTGCGCATGCTCGACGAACAGGGCGGCGAGGTACTGCCGACCGAATTCATCGCCGCCGCCGAGCGCAACGATCTCATGAAGAACATCGACCGCTGGGTCGTCGGCGCCTCGATGGCGCTCGGCGCGAGTCGCAAATCCGAATGTGTGTTCCTGCGCGTTTCCAAGGATACGTTGCTGGACAAGACCCTGCTGCCCTGGCTCGAATCACAGCTGCGCAGCGCAAAGGTCGCGCCGAAGCGCCTTTGTTTCCAAGTCTCCGAGGAGCTCGCCGTGCAACACGCCGGCTCCACTCGCGATCTCGCCCAGGGTCTCGGCAAGCTCGGCTTCCGTTTCGCCCTGGAGCATTTCGGCACCGGCAAGGATCCGTACAAACTGCTCGCCGACATCGAAGTCCATTTCATCAAGATCGACGGCTCGCTGATGCAGGGCCTGTCGACCAATCAAGTACAGCAGCAGCGCATCAAGGGTCTGGTCGATGCGGCCAAACTCAAGCACGTCGAGACCATCGCGGAGCGCGTCGAGGACGCCAACACCATGGCCGTCCTGTGGCAGCTCGGCATCGAGTTCATCCAGGGCTACTTCGTCAACGCGCCCGAAGACGTGACCATGGCGAGCGAGCGTTGAGCCCGGGGGCTCACGCCGACGACACCTCGAGCCGATCCACTTGCTTGTAGGCGCGTGAGAACCGCTGCCGCCTCTGGCCTTTTTTGTCCTGGAATACCTTCAAATCCTCGAAGCGCAATTTCATCGGCGCGCTGTTGCCGCTGAAGACCGTGAGCAGTTCGCCGGGCGCGACGACCGCCGCCGCGACCAGGAACTCCTCCCGATCGGCCGATTTCTTGCCCGCTATCCCGAAGAGATTCTGGCCCTTGCCGGCGCTCATCTCCTCGATCGCGGCAACCGGCAGGGCCAGCACCTCGCCGTCGTTGTTCACGAACACCGCCAGCGCAGTCGGTGCGGGAATCGCGTGTGCCGGCAGCACGCGGGCGTTGTCCGGCACCTTGAGCACGGACTTGCCCTTCTTGTTGCGCGCATACAGTTCCGCGAGCTTGACCTTGAAACCGTAACCGGCGTCGCTGACGAGCAGCCAGAAATCGCCGGGCTCGCCGATCAACACGGCGGCGAACGTTGCACCGTCCGGCGGATCCACCGTCCCTGACAGGGGCTCGCCGTAACCACGCGCCGCGGGCAACTGATGTGCATCGAGGCTGTAGGCCCGGCCGGTCGAGTCGATGAACACCGCCTGTTGCAGATTGCGTCCCTTCGCGGCGGCTTGGAACTCGTCACCGGTCTTGTAACTCAAGGCCCGCGCGTCGATGTCGTGACCCTTGGCGGCGCGCACCCAGCCGAGACGCGAGAGCACGACCGTGGTCGGCTCGCTCGTCAGAAGATCGGTTTCCGAGATCGCCTGCGCGGCCTCGCGCTCCACCAGGCGGGTGCGGCGCGCATCGCCGTATTCTTCCGCGTCGCTCTGCAATTCTTCGCGCACCAGCTTGATCAGCCGCGCTTTGCTCTTGAGCGTCTTCTCGATGTCGTCGCGCTCTTCCGACAGCTCCCGCTGCTCGCCGCGGATCTTCATCTCCTCGAGCTTCGCGAGCCGCCGCAGCTTGGTCTCGAGGATCTCCTCGGCTTGAATCTCCGAAAGTTTGAAGCGTCGGATCAGGGCGGCCTTCGGCTCGTCCTCGGTGCGCACTATCCTGATGACCTCGTCGAGATTCAGATAAGCGATCAACAATCCGTCGAGAATGTGCAAGCGCGCATTGACCTTCTCGAGTCGGTGCGTCAGGCGTCGCGTCACCGTGGTCTTGCGGAACTCGAGCCATTCGAGCAGCAGCTCCTTCAAACCCATGACACGCGGCCGCCCGTCGAGCGCGATCACGTTGAGGTTGACGCGATAGTTGCGCTCGAGGTCGGTGGTCGCGAACAGATGGGCCATGAGCGCCGGGACGTCCACCCGGCTGTTCTTCGGCACGATCACGAGCCGCGTCGGCTTCTCATGGTCGGACTCGTCGCGCAAGTCCTCGACCATGGGCAGCTTCTTCTGGCGCATCTGGTTCGCGATCTGTTCGAGGACCTTGGCTCCGGAGACCTGGAACGGCAGTGCCTCGATCACGATCTCGCCCTCCTCGGTCGTGTAGGTCGCGCGGGCGCGGAAGCTGCCGTTGCCCGTTTCGTACAGCTGGCGCAAATCCGCACGCGGCGAGACGATCTCCGCGCCCGTGGGCAGATCCGGACCTTTGACGAATTTCATCAGCGCGGCGGTCGTGAGATCCGGATCCTCGAGCAGCGCGACGCAGGCCGCGACGACCTCGCGCAGGTTGTGCGGCGGGATGTCGGTGGCCATGCCGACCGCGATTCCGGAGCCACCATTCAGCAACAGGTTCGGCACGCGTGCCGGGAGCATGATCGGTTCCTCGAGCGAGCCGTCGAAGTTCGGCGCCCAGTCCACGGTCCCCGAACCGAGTTCGTCGAGGAGCAAGGCCGCATAGCGGGTCAGACGCGACTCCGTGTAGCGCATCGCCGCAAACGACTTCGGATCGTCGGTCGAGCCCCAGTTCCCCTGGCCGTCGACGATCGGGTAGCGGTAGGCGAATTCCTGAGCCATGTGCACCATCGCCTCGTAGCACGCCGAGTCGCCGTGTGGGTGGAACTTGCCGATCACGTCGCCGACGGTGCGGGCGGACTTCTTGTGCTTCGCGCCGGCGGCGAGTCCGAGTTCGCTCATCGCATAGACGATGCGCCTCTGCACCGGCTTCAATCCGTCGCCGATGTGCGGCAATGCCCGGTCGAGGATCACGTACATCGAGTAGTCGAGGTACGCTCGTTCGGCGAAGGACTTGATCGGTTCCCGTTCGATGCCCTCGAAATTCAGCTCTTGATCCTTCATACGCGCGCAAGATTCCCCTTGCTCTCCAACCATTCACGCCGGTCGCCGGCGCGCTTCTTGGCGAGCAGCATGTCGAGCATCTGGTCCGGGCTATCGTGCGCGTCGATCGTCATCTGTACGAGCCGCCGCGTCGCGGGCGCCATCGTCGTCTCGCGCAGCTGCGCCGGGCTCATCTCGCCGAGACCCTTGAAGCGCGTCACGACCGGTTTGACGCGCGCGTTCTCCGCCGCGATTCGCGCGAGCGCCTTCTGCCGCTCGGCCTCGTCGAGCGCATAAATGACCTGTTTGCCGGCGTCGATCCGGAACAACGGCGGCATGCAGACGTAGACGTAGCCGGCGAGCACGAGAGGCCGGTAATGGCGCAGGAACAGCGCGCACAGCAGCGTGGCGATGTGCTGTCCGTCGCTGTCGGCGTCGGCGAGTATGCAGATTTTGTGATAACGCAGGCCGGACACGTCGGTCGACGCGGGATCGACGCCGATCGCGACGCTGATGTCGTTGACCTCTTGGGATTGGAGCACGTCGCGGGCTTCGGCCTCCCAGGTGTTCAGGATCTTGCCGCGCAGGGGCATGATCGCCTGGGTGACACGATCTCTTGCCTGTTTGGCCGAGCCGCCGGCCGAGTCGCCCTCGACCAGGAAAAGCTCGCCGCGTGCCGGATCCTGGGAGACGCAATCGGCCAGCTTGCCCGGCAGTGCGGGTCCAGCGACGACGCGCTTGCGCGCGATCTTTTGACTGTCCTTGAGCCGCTGCTGTGCGTTGGCAATCGCGAGTTGCGCGATCTGTTCACCCTGCTCGGGATGCTGGTTGAGCCACAAGGCAAAGGCATCCTTGATGACGCCTTGCACGATGCCCGCGGATTCACGTGAGGAGAGCTTCTCCTTGGTCTGCCCGGCGAACTGCGGCTCCGACATCTTGAGGCTGACGACGAAGCTGACACCGTCCCAGACGTCCTCGGGTGACAGCTTGACGCCGCGCGGCACGAGATTGCGGAACTCGCAGAATTCGCGCACCGCATCGCTCGCCCCGGCCCGCAGGCCGTTCACGTGGGTGCCGCCCTCGATCGTCGGAATCAAGTTGACGTAACTCTCCGTTACGCCTTGTTCCGACTCGAGCACCCAGGCGAGCGCCCAGTCGAGCGAGCCGCCCTCGATTTCGCGCTTGCCGTAAAAAGTTTCAGCCGGCAGCCACTTCCCCTTGCCGAGCTGTTCGGCGAGGTACTCGTGCAGTCCGCCGGTGTAGAACCATTCGTCGGTCTCGCCGGTGATCTCGTTGACGAGCGTGACACGCAGCTTAGGACACAACACCGCCTTCGCGCGCAGCACTTGCCGCAGCTTCGGCGTCGCGAACTTGTCGGTATCGAAGTACTGCGGATCGGGCCAGAAGCGCAAGGTCGTACCCGTTCGCGACTTGGGCACTTCGCCCACGACCTCGAGCTTGGACGCGAGCCGGCCGCCGTCGAAAGTCAGCCGGTATTCTTTGCCGCCACGACGTACGCGGCACTCCAGATGCTTCGAGAGCGCGTTGACGACGGACACACCGACACCGTGCAGGCCGCCGGAATGCTGATACATCTTGTCGTTGAATTTGCCGCCCGCGTGCAGTCGCGTCAGGATCACCTCGACCCCGGGCACCTTCTCCTTCGGATGGATGTCGATCGGCATGCCGCGACCATCGTCCTCGACCTGCAGCGACCCGTCCTTGAATACGGTGACGCGGATGTTCTCGCAATGTCCGTTGATCGCCTCGTCGACGCTGTTGTCGATGACTTCGTGCGCGAGATGATTAGGCCGGGTCGTGTCGGTGTACATGCCCGGGCGCCGCCGCACGGGATCGAGGCCGCTCAATACTTCAATGTCTGAGGCCGTGTAAGACGATGCCATCGGTCACCTCTTTCGGAAGGCGGCGGAGTCTAGCATGCACGCCTGGCGGCGGGCAGCGGCGCGGGCCGCCATCGGCGGCGGCTGGCCGCGGCGCGCCGGATAGGCTATCGTGCAAGTGCGCATGGGTATCGCAAATCCACAAAACATGACGCGCAGCATTCCTCAGCTGCCCCGCCCCTATGGCATTCGCGTGCGCCTGCGCGGCGGCGACCCGTTCGCCAAACTGCTCGGCGGCGATTGGCAGACGACACACTGGTTCTTCACGGCCGCCGAGCGCGACCGCGCCTTGGCCGACATGGCGCGCAAACATGAATACTCCCGCATCGGCGATCAGCCGGCACTGGTTTTCGAGAAGGTCGAGAACCTCGCCCAGAGCCGCGGACTCTAGACCGCGGGACTGCGGCTTCAGAAAGTCCGGCCGAGGTACAGATAGAACGCACTGTTGCCGGACTGATCGTAACCGCCACCGATGTAGATGGGCCCGAGGAAGGTGTCTAGTCCCAGAAACACCGAGCCATCCTTGCGCGCCGAGCCCCAGCCGATGTCGCCGCGCCGAAGGTAGGTGTTGCCGACTTCGAACGAGGCGCCGAGGTAGGTAGGGAAATCGAACAAGCCCTCGCCGCCGCCGCCGATCTTGCGAAAGTAGACCGTGCGCGCGATCGCGTAGCTCGGCCCATACAAGGACTGAGTCGCGAGTCCAGAGAGATTCAAAAAACCGCCGAGCGAGTAGAAATCCTGCAGCGCCGTTTCCGGCAGCTTGCCGTCGAGCTTCGTGCCGGCGGAGGTCCACAGCAGCAAGGTGTTGCGACCGCTGGAACGCGCCATGAGCCAGTCGGCCGTGACCCGGTCCCAGCTCACGTCCGAGCCGAGATTCGTGCGATTGGCGTCCCATTGCATGGAGAAACTCTGGCCATCGCGCGGAAAGTCGACGCTGTCGAGACGATCGTAGCTGAACTTGAAGAAATACTCGCCGTTGTTGAACTGCGGTTCGAGTAGATCCGGACGCCCGAGCCGCACGCGACTGTCGCCGTTCTCTCTGTGGAAACCGACGCGGATCTCGCCCCAATTGCCGAACTCACGGCCGAAATCGACGTCCGCCTCCGCCTGACGCATGCGGAAGTCCGCGATCTCCTCGTCCTTGCTGTAGATGAACACGTCGCTGCTCTCGACGCGCGCGCTCGGCGCGACGAACCACAGACGTTCGGCGCTGAGTGGTTGATAGAATTCCGAGTACACCTTCGGGTTGCTGCCGAACTGTACGTCGGTGAGCCACTCGGCGCCGAGCGAATCGATCTCCGTCAAGAGAAAGCGGGCGGCCGCGTCGTAGCGCGTGTTGCCCTGAAAATCGTCCTGTAGATTCAGCCCGAAACGCACGTAGTTGGGCCCCCAGGACTTGCGCTGCGCGTGCACCTCGATGCCCGTCGCCGACGTCTCGCCGCCAGCGCCGCCGGCGGTGTCGCTCCGGACCTCGGTGACGAGGCTGTAGTCGATCGTTTCGAAATCGCCGAGACCGTAGATCTCCGTAAGTCGCGCATTCAAGGCCTCGAGGTCCAGAGGCTTGCCGACCAGCGGCTGCATCGTCGCGAGTATCGTGCGCTCGTAGGGCTTGGATTGCTCGTCGACGCGCACGAAACGCACCACGGGTGCGGGCGGGGGGGCGCCCACCCGCCTTGCGAGATAGGCAGCGAAGGCATCCGCGGACACGCTGAGCGCGGCGAGCCTCGCCGTCTCGGCGCGCGCGGCGCGTTGCCCCAGTTCGATCGTGCGCGCGACCGAGGCGAAATCCGTCGGCGACATTTCGGCGAGTTCCGGCGCGATCAGCGTATCGGCGGGGCGCAAGGAGGCCTTCTGGCGGTCGGCGTCGCGTCGCACGAGGATCGCGAGCATCTGATTGGAGATCGACAGCGCCGTGGTCAACTCTTTGCGTGATTGCAGCGGGAACGTCACGTCGACGACGATCAACACATCGGCGTGCATCGCGCGCGCGACCTCCATCGGCAGGTTTTCCGTGAGGCCGCCATCGACGAGCAGCCTGCCCTCGTCCTCGACCGGTGCGAACAGACCGGGAGCGGACATGCTCGCGCGCATCGCGAGGGCGAGGTCACCCTTGTCCATGATCACGGCCTGACCGGTCTCGAGGTCGGTCGCGACGGCGCGAAACGGCGTCGGCAGTTCGTCGAAGCTCGCAACGTCGCCGTACGGCAGCGTGAGTTCGCGCAAGGTCTGCTGCAGTTTTTCCCCCTGAATGAGTCCGCGCGGCAACAGCACGTCGCCGTGTTTCAGGCCCAAGGGCAGATGCACGAGAAAATTGCGGTCGTCCTGTTTGCGACGGAACGCGAGTTCGCGACGCGGCGGCGTGCTGCGAAACGCGTCCTGCCAGTCCACGGAATTCATCTGCGATTCGATCTGCGCGGGCGACATACCGCTCGCATACAGACCGCCGACGATCGCGCCCATGCTCGTGCCGGCGATACAGTCGATCGGAACCTTGAGATCCTCGAGTACCTTGAGCACGCCGATATGCGCCATGCCGCGCGCGCCTCCGCCCGAGAGCACGAGACAAACCCTGGGTCGGACCGGCGCAGCCCCGGACGGCGGCGACGGGACCTCCCCCGGCGCCGCCGCGTCAGACTTAGCCTCGGCCGACGCTGCCCCGCCGGTTGCAGCGCAGATCGCGATCAGCGCAGCGCAAAGAAAAATCGATCGTAACGCGAGCTTCCCCATGATGGGGCGGCATTTTAGAGCACAACGTCGACGCTGTTCGCGGTAAAGGTGTTCGTGCTGCGATTGAAGTAGCCCGTGGCAGTGAGCACGGTCACGAGCTTGGTGCTGGAGATCGTGGGCTTCAGGCTCGTGTTGAATCCCGCGAAGGTGTTGAACTCGAGTAATTCGTTGTAGGCGGCGACTGTCGAGGTCGCGGCGACCGCGATAGGCCCGTAGGAGTAGAGCGGCAGACAGGGCTGTTGGGTGCTCGTCGCGGGCACGGGCGTGACGCAGTTCGAGACGGTGTTCGGCACGACGTTCAAGGTTCCGGACAAGCTCGCGAGCGGCACGCTCTCGGGGCCGATCTGTACCACCGCGCTAGCCAAGGCGGTGTTCGCGAGGTCGATGGTCAAGCCGCTCGCCGTGAATGTCGCAAACGGCGTCGCCGTGCCCGTACCCGACCAGAGAACCTGGAGCACCGCCGGGACATCCGACTCCAGATTGACACCGGAGACGACGGAATCCGGCGTGGGCGCTTTCTGCAGATTCACGAACGACTCGAAATCCGGCGGCGCCGACCCGAAAGCGGTCGTGAAGCCGCTGACGAAAACCGGCGTGCCCGCGGCGGCGGCGGCGAAATCCCCGGTGCCGGCATTGGCCGTGTTCACGCTGAAGGCCGCCGCGGTCGGTGTCGAGGCCCCATTACCCGTGAAATCGAACTGGCTCACCGGCACCTCGTCGATCGCGGCCAAGTTCATGGTAAGCGTGTTATCCGCCGTGCTTTGCACCGTGCCGTACAGGTTCGTCGGCAGCAAGCGCACCTGACCCGCGGTCGATCCGGGCGTGGGACTCACGGCGTCGAGCAGGATAGTGCCCGCGGCGGGTGAAGAATACGTCCCGATCGCGGAGATCTGCTGGCCCACGGCAATCGAGTTGTAATCGAGGTTCTGCAGCGCAGCCGTACCCTCGGCGCTGACGATCGTCGTGGGACCGATTTGGACCTCGGCGATGCTCGTGTACGTGTCACCCGCGGGCGCACCGTTGAGGTAATCGAAATAGCCCTGGTTGAGCGCCACCGTTGCACCCGCCACCGTGGCATTGGTCAAGGTCAGGATGTTGCCGTCACGCTTGATCACCTCGCCGTTGAGATGCTCGGTGTAATTGGTCTCGAGACTGCCGCCCGCCACCACGTAGAGCGAGTTGAAGATGCCGGCGGTGCCTGTTGGCTGACCTTGCGCATTCTCGGTGCTAGGAGTCACTTCGAAGGTAGCGTAGGTCAGGGTCGTGGTGACGCCGGCGGACAAGGTCTGCAGCTGTACCAGTCCGGGGGCGCCGGTGTAGATCGTGCCATCGATGTTCCAGATCGTCGCGTCGTCGTTGAAGATCGACAGCGTGCCGAGGTTGTCGACTTCGTCGTAGAACGGCCGCTCGTAGATCGAGAACGTGCCGGTCGAAGTGTTCGAATTGATCAGCGGACCGCGGATGCGGATCTTTTTCGTGTCGGGCGCGGCGTTCGCGAAGCGCAAATAGGGATTGGCGTTCACGGTGGGATAGGGCGTCGTCGTGAAGTCGACCGTGTTCGACGCGGCGAGATCGAAATCCAGCGACAGACGCTGAGCGTTCGTGGTGGCAAAACTGTTGGTCACGACCAGCGGATTATTCGGATCGAAAACGACATCCACGGCTATCGTCGAGAGAGTTGCGTCGCCCGCCAACTCCACCGTCGTTCGCGTCGGCACGCCGTTCACGAAGACCGCGATTTGCGCGTTCGTGTAGTCGAGCGTGATCGAGGCTGAGACATAGGTGTCGGCCGGGATGTCGGCATTGCCCCACAGCTCGGCCACGTTCGATATCTTGGCGAAATCCACGGGTTCGGCGGTGGAGATAGCGGTGTAGACGTTGCCGACCGAGTCGGTGAGCGTAACCGAGTCGACGGTGACGACGTAGCTCGCGAAATGCACGTTGGGAGGCGCGTAATTACCGGACAGATTGGTGATCGTGACCCAGCCGACGCCGTAGTTGCTGTCGGTGTTGTTGTTGTGGCAGGCCGCGGTCAACAGAATCAAGGCGCACGAGAACGCCGCGAGCAGAGAACGAACCGAGAGAGAGGACAGATGCAAAGATGGGGTCACGTCGGATTCCAGTGGGGTAAACGGGGACTTAGGCGCAATGGGCGGCTAGAATAAAGGTTTCGAGGTAATCTGTGCGGCAAAGTTCCGCGCCGCGCCAGGCAAAGTTACGGGGGCCAGCCCCGCGGCGAGCTCAACGAGCCTCCCTCGCCGGCTTGCGGCGAGGCGAGGTCTTGCGCACGACCCGCCGCGTCTCGGGCGCCGGAATCTGCTGGGTGATGCAATGAATATTGCCCCCGCCGAGCAGCACTTCACGGGTTTCGATGCCGATCACTTGCCGCGTGGGAAACAGCCGCCGCAAGGTTCGCATCGCCGCCGCGTCCCAGCGCTTGTCATAGAGCGGCATGACGATGCATTTGTTGGCGACGTAGAAATTCACGTAGGACGCGGGCAGCCGGTCACCGGCGCGACGCGGATGACTGCCGGGCCGGGAATCGACTCCGTCGGCTTCCTCGGCGGTCATGTAGAGAGGCCCAGGCTGGTGAATCTTGTGGATCTCGAGCTTGCGGCCGCGGGCATCGCGCGCACGCCGCAAGCGCTCGAACGCGTCACGTGAAATCGCATACTGTGGATCCTCCCGGTCCAGGGTCCAAGTCAAGGCGACGACACCGGGACGTGTAAAACAGGCAAGTTCGTCGACGTGTCCGCCCGTCTCGTCGAGGTGCACCCCCCTGCCCAACCAAATGATCGTGCTGACGCCGAGATAGCGCCGCAGTCCGGACTCGATGTCGGCCCGCGTCATCCCCGGATTTCGGTTCGGATTGAGCAAGCACTCCTCGGTCGTCAAGCAGGTACCTTCACCGTCCACGTGCACGGCGCCGCCTTCGAGCACGAAAGGTGCGCGATAACGATCGACACCTTCGATCTCCAGGATCTTCTGTGCGATTTCCTCGTCACGGCTCCAGGGAAAGTACAAACCGCCCTGCAGGCCGCCCCAGGCATTGAAGATCCAGTCTACGCCGCGACGGCGGCCCTTGGCATCGACCAAGAGCGTCGGCCCCGTGTCACGGACCCAGGCATCGTCGCTCGTCATCTCGAGCACGCGGATCGCTGCCGGTAGACGCGCGCGCGCGTTCTGGAACTGCTCTGCCGAGACACCCACGGTCACCGGTTCGCTGGTAGCGATCGCAGCAGCGACCCGCGCGAACACGGCCTGCGCGGGCTTGGCGCCGCCTCGCCAGTTGTCGGGACGTTCCGGCCAAAGCATCCAGCAGCCGTCATGGCGCTCGAATTCCGCCGGCATCCGGAATCCATCCTCGGCCGGGATCGATGTCAAAGTACGCAATAGGGACCTCCGCCGCGCGCATGCTAGCATTCGCCGCCAGTTTACAGGAGCGCCCGCATGACCAGCCCAAAGCCCATGATCTTGCAGCCCCCCATCGGGGGTGAAAAAATCAGCATCTCGAACGGCAAGCTTCACGTCCCGGATCAGCCGATCATCCCCTACATCGAAGGTGACGGCACGGGCAGGGACATCTGGCGGGCGAGCGTGCGCGTGTTCGACGCCGCGGTCGCCGCGGCCTATGGAGGCAAGCGCAAGATCCACTGGCTCGAGGTCTTCGCCGGCGAGAAGGCCAACAATCTCTACAACACCTGGCTGCCCGAGGAAACCGTGCAGGCCTGCCGTGATTATTTGATCTCGATCAAGGGCCCTTTGACCACGCCGGTCGGGGGCGGTATTCGATCGTTGAACGTTGCCCTGCGGCAACTGCTGGATCTGTATGTCTGCCTGCGACCGGTGCGCTGGTTCAAAGGTGTACCCTCACCGGTGCTCGCCCCGGGCAAGGTCGACATGGTGATCTTCCGTGAGAACACCGAGGACATCTACGCCGGCATCGAGTTCGAGGCGGGCACGGCCGACTGCCAGCGATTTCTCGACCTGCTCAAACAGCACTTTCCGAAACAATTCGAGAAGATCCGCTTTCCCGCAACCTCCGGGGTGGGGATCAAACCGGCATCGCGCGAAGGCACCGAACGCTTGTTCCGCGCGGCCGTCGAGTATGCGATCACCTTCAAGCGCAAGAGCCTCACGATCGTGCACAAGGGCAACATCATGAAGTTCACGGAGGGCGCCTTCCGCAACTGGTGTTACGCGCTCGCGGAGCGGGAGTTCCCGGAACAGACCTTCACCTGGGAACAATGGGAGCGCATCAAGGCATCGAAGGGAGAAAAGGAGGCGAATGCGGCGATGGCCGAGGCCAGGCAATCAGGCAAGATCATCGTCAAGGACGCGATCGCCGACATTACCCTGCAACAGGTGCTCACGCGACCCGACGAATTCGACGTGATCGCTACCATGAACCTGAACGGCGATTATCTCTCCGATGCGCTCGCCGCCCAGGTCGGCGGCATCGGGATCGCGCCCGGCGGCAACGTCAACTATCTGACCGGCCACGCCGTGTTCGAGGCGACGCACGGCACGGCACCGAAGTATGCCGACCTCGACAAGGTCAACCCGGGCTCAGTGATCTTGTCGGGCGAGATGATGCTGCGCTACATGGGCTGGACGGAGGCGGCCGATGCGATCATCGCTGCGATGGATCGCTCGATCGCTCAGAAGGCGGTCACCTACGACTTCGCGCGATTGATGGAAGGCGCGACGGAAGTCAAATGCAGCGAGTTCGGCGACATCCTGATTCGCAATCTTTGACCGCGCCGCCCGAGGGCAGCCTGGTCACGGCGGGAGGTAGGCATTCACGTCGGCGTTGACCGCGTCGGCGGCCTCGAACAAGGAAGTCGTCGCGGAAGCGCCGAGTTGCAAGTCCGTAAGAGCCCGCTCGCCGACCAACAACTCCCGAGCCAGGGACAAGGAATCGGCGAGTGTATGATCGGCGAGACGATGCGCGATCTGGACGAGGTTGCAGTCGACGCGCCACTCACCGGCCGATTCGTAGGCCGGCCATTGCATCGCGGTCGCCGCGACGACTTCCGGCAAACCCCAGGTGCGAATCAAGTCGACGCCGACCTGGCGGAAGAACGTTTCGATGAGGCGGTCATAGGCCTCGCCGCTCAGCTTCGCCGATACGCCTCGGGCGAGATCGTGCGCGGCACGCAGTGTCGCGGGCTTGCCCACGGTGTGTAGCAGGCCGCAGAGGTAACTCATGCCGGCGTCCCGATCCAGCCGTGCGGCGAGCTCGCGTGCCCACAGACCGCTCGCCAGCGCGTGCCGCCATAGTCGCCGTGCCTTTTGATTCTGGCCCGGCACGTTCAGCATCTTGCCCTGCAGAGCCAGGGTGAAGGCGATGTTCGCGACCTCCTCGAAGCCCAACCAGGTGACGGCGTGGTGGAGCGAGACGATCGCCCCGCTCGGGCGCCGGGCGGCGGATGCGGCCACGCGCAATACGTACATCGTCAAGGCGGGATCGGCATGAATGATCTCGGTCAGTTGACCGGCGCTGGTGAACTCGGCGGAAGCGAGTCGCATCACGCGAATCGCGATCTCCGGCAGCAGTGGCAGCTCGAGAGTCCCCGCCCCGAGCCGTTGCTCGAGCAGGCCGTGCACGAGCGCAAAATTCTCCCCATCGTCGAGTAATGGCGTAGGCGCGTACGGCATCTGCTGGTTATCGGCAATCAAGGCTCGCGCTTGAGTTAAAATCCCGCGCCATGAACGCCATCGCCCAAGCCTTGGATCTCGCCGCGCCCGCACCCGAAGCTGGCGCGGTGCCGCGTCTGCGCGAGATTCCCTACAATTACACCTCGCTCAGCGATCGGGAAATCGTCATCCGGCTGCTCGGTTCGACGGCTTGGGACATGCTCGGCGAGCTGCGCGGCGAGCGCCGCACCGGGCGGTCCGCGCGCATGCTCTACGAAGTGCTCGGCGACATCTGGGTCGTGGAACGCAACCCCTACCTGCAGGAGGACTTGCTCGAGACACCGCGGCGTAGACGCCTGCTGATCGAAGCGCTGCACCATAGGCTGCGCGAAGTGGAACGGCGTCGCGACGGCGGCAGCGCGCGGGACGCCACGGTGGGGACTCTGCTCGAGCTTGCCCGCACCGCGGTCCGGCGCTTCGACCGGCACTTCGATGAACTGGCGGCGATGCGCCGCCGCGCGCGGCGTCGGCTCGCCGGCTTGACCCGCTCCGACAACGTCCGCTTCGACGCCTTCGCACGTGTCGCGCACGTTACGGATGCGACCGATTGGCGCGTCGAACTGCCCTTCCTCGTGCTCGCTCCGGACACCGAGGCGGAAATTCCCGCGCTGGTGCGCGCCTGCATCGAGTTGGGCCTCACGATCATTCCGCGTGGCGGCGGCACCGGCTACACCGGCGGCGCGGTGGCGATGACGCCGTGGTCGGCGGTCGTGAATACCGAAAAACTGGAGACGCTCGGGCCGGTCGAGAGCCTGCCCTTGCCGGGCTTGCCAGCGGGCACGACCAGCATCTTTTCGCAAGCCGGCGTCGTCACCAAGCGCGTCACGGAAGCGGCCGAGCGCGCCGGCTTCGTGTTCGCGGTCGATCCGACCTCGCTGGATGCTTCCTGCATCGGCGGCAACATCGCGATGAATGCGGGCGGCAAGAAAGCCGTGCTCTGGGGCACGGCAGTGGACAATCTGGCCTGGTGGCGCATGGTCGACCCGGAAGGTAACTGGCTCGAGGTCACGCGCATCGATCACAATCTCGGCAAGATCCATGATGTCCCGGTGGCGAGTTTCGACCTCGTCTGGAAGGACGGCCGGGCGGGGCCGGACGAGGCACCCGTGCTACGTCGCGAACGACTCGACGTCGCCGGCGCGACGTTTCGCAAAATCGGACTCGGCAAGGATGTCACCGACAAGTTTCTCGGCGGCCTGCCCGGCGTGCAGAAGGAAGGCTGCGACGGGCTGATCACCGCGGCGCGCTGGATACTGCATCGCATGCCGAAGTACACGCGGACCGTCTGCCTCGAGTTTTTCGGCCATGCGCGCGAGGCGATCCCGGCGATCGTGGAAATCAAACGCTACCTCGACGCACGCACGCGCGAGAAGGGCGCGATCCTCGCCGGTCTCGAGCATCTCGACGAGCGCTATCTGCGCGCCGTCGGCTACGGCACGAAGTCCAAACGCGGCGCCCTGCCCAAAATGATCCTGCTCGGCGACATCGTCGGGGCGGACGAGGCGCAGGTCGCCGCCGCGTGCTCCGAGGTCGTGCGGCTCGCCAATGCCCGGTCCGGCGAGGGCTTCATCGCGGTCAGCGGCGAGGCCCGCAAGAAATTCTGGCTCGATCGCGCCAAGACCGCGGCGATCGCGAAACATACCAACGCGTTCAAGATCAATGAGGACGTGGTCATCCCGCTCGAGCGCCTCGGCGAGTACACCGACGCGATCGAGCGCATCAACATCGAACTGTCGATCGCGAACAAACTGGAACTGCTCGACACCCTGCATGCTTATTTTGGCGATCTCGGTGTGAACTTCGAGGCGGAGATGCTGGGCGAACGCGCCGTCGAGGCGCTGACTCTGATCGAGCGCGTGCGCGCGCTGTGGCGTTCCTACCTCGAGGCGATCGAGACGCCGCTGTTCGACCGACTGCAGAACCGCAGCGTGCGCGTGAGTTGGAAGATCGAGGTGCGCAGTGAGCTCGGCCGGATCTTTCTCGGCGAGGAATTCGCCCCCATCCTCGCGGACTGCGACGCCGCGCACGAGCGCATCCTCCACGGCCGGGTCTTCGTCGCCCTGCACATGCATGCCGGCGACGGCAACGTGCACACCAACATCCCGGTGAACTCGGACGACTACGCGATGATGCAGACCGCCAACCGGGCAGTCGCGCGCATCATGGCCATCGCCCGTTCCCTCGATGGCGTGATTTCCGGGGAGCACGGTATCGGCATCACGAAACTCGAATACCTGAGCGAAGCCGAACTCGCGCATTTTCGGGCCTACAAGATGCGCATCGATCCGGACGGCCGCTTCAACAAGCACAAGCTGATGCCGGGAGCGGATCTGCGGCGTGCCTACACGCCGAGCTTCGGTTTGCTCGGCCACGAATCCTTGATCATGCAGCAATCGGACATCAACACCATTTCCGATGCGATCAAGGACTGTCTGCGCTGTGGCAAATGCAAACCGGTTTGCGCGACGCACGTGCCGCGCGCTAACCTGCTCTATTCGCCGCGCAACAAAATCCTGGCCACGTCGCTGCTGATCGAGGCGTTTCTGTACGAGGAGCAAACGCGGCGCGGCGTCTCGCTCAAGCACTGGGACGAATTGTCCGACGTCGCGGATCACTGCACTGTCTGTCATAAGTGTCTCGCACCCTGTCCCGTTGCGATCGATTTCGGTGACGTTTCCATGGCCATGCGCGATCTGCTGCGCCGCATGGGTAAGAAACGCTTCAACCCCGGTACGAGCGCCGCCTTGTTTTTTCTCAATGCCACGAATCCACAGACCATCAAGCTGGCGCGCAAGCTCATGATCGACTGGGGCTACAAGGCACAGCGACTTGCGAACCGCGCGCTGCAGAGGGTCGCGAGGGCACAGACCAAGGCGCCGCCCGCAACCACCGGACGGGCGCCGATCAAGGAACAGGTCGTGCATTTCGTCAACAAACGCATGCCGGGCGGACTGCCAAAACGGACCGCGCGGGCGCTGCTCGACATCGAAGACCGCAACTACGTGCCCATCATCCGTGACCCGAAGGCAACGAGCAGCGATTCGGAGGCGGTGTTTTATTTTCCGGGCTGCGGCTCCGAACGGCTGTTCTCGCAGGTCGGCCTCGCCACGCAGGCGATGCTCTGGCACGTCGGCGTGCAAACGGTCTTGCCGCCGGGATACCTGTGCTGCGGCTATCCGCAACGCGCGGCGGGCGAGGCGGCCGCGGGCCAGAAGATCATCACCGACAACCGTGTGCTCTTTCACCGGGTCGCCAATACCTTGAACTATCTGGACATCAAGACCGTCGTCGTCAGTTGCGGCACCTGCTTCGATCAACTCCAGAGCTACGAGTTCGAAGCGATTTTTCCCGGCTGCAAGATCATGGATATCCACGAGTACCTGCTCGAGAAGGGCGTGCGACTCGACCAGGTGACCGGCGTACGCTACCTGTATCACGATCCCTGTCATTCGCCGATGAAAAAACACGAACCGCTGCAGGTCGTGAACACCTTGATGAACGCCGGCCTCAACGGCACGATCGCGCTGAACGAGCGCTGTTGCGGCGAGTCGGGCACCCTTGCGCTCACGCGCCCCGACATCTCCACTCAGGTGCGATTCCGCAAGGAGAGCGAGGTACGCCTCGGTGTGGAGGAAATCCGCAAGACCGGGCATGCCGGCGAGGTCAAGATCCTCACGTCCTGCCCCTCTTGCCTCCAGGGACTGGGGCGTTTCGAAGACGACGCCGCACTCGATGCGGATTACATCGTCGTCGAGATCGCCAGGAGCATGCTCGGCGAGAACTGGCTGGCGGATTACGTCGGCCGGGCGAATGCGGGCGGTATCGAGCGCGTCCTGGTGTAAGAGCCGGTCTAGGTCGCCCGCTCGACGCGGTTCGAGCGGGCCATCCAAAAACTGACACAGGCGATGATCACGGTCACCACGGCGATCGTCAGCGTCGCGAGCACGTTGATCTCCGGACTCACTCCGAGTCGCACCTTCGAAAAGACGACCATGGGCAGCGTGCTGCTGCCGGGACCGGAAGTGAAGCTCGAAATCACGAGATCGTCCCACGAGAGGGTGAAGGCGAGCAGCCAACCGGACAGGATCGCCGGGAAGATGATCGGCAGCGTGATCACGAAGAACACCTTGAGCGGCTTGGCGCCGAGATCCATGGCTGCCTCCTCGAGCGACGTGTCGAAGGTCGCGAGCCGCGATTGCACGACCACGGTGACGTAGGCCATCGAAAAGGTCATGTGGCTCAGCGTCATGGTCGTGATGCCGCGTCCCGCCGGCCAGCCGATCAGCTGTTCCAGGGCGACGAACAGCAACAACAGCGACAAGCCCGTGATCACCTCGGGCATCACGAGCGGCGCGGTCGCCATCGCGTTCAGGGTGAAGCGGCCGCGGAAGTTCGTGAAGCGCGAGAGGCCGAAGCCGGTGAGCGTGCCGAGGATCACGGACCCGGTCGCGTTGATGACCGCGACCTTGAGCGAAATCCAGGCCGCGTCGAGGATTTCCTCGTTGTTGAGCAGCGAGCGGTACCATTTCAGCGTCGGCGAGTTCGCCGCGTCCCAGACCGTCACGAGCTTGGAGGCATTGAACGAGAACACGACCATCGACAGGATCGGGATGTAGAGAAAGGCGAAACCGAAGGCGACGCAGGTGATGATGAACACGGAGCGCCGCTGATTCATTTCGCCCCCGCCGACTCGCGCGCCTGAATGCTCTGATACCACATCATGAAAGGCACGAGCAGCAGCAGCAGCAGGATCGCGACCGCGCTCGCCACCGGCCAGGCACGGTTCGAAAAGAACTCGTCCCAGAGTATGCGGCCGATCATAAGGGCGTTCGGGCCGCCGAGCAGCGCCGGGATCACGAACTCGCCCACGGCGGGAATGAAGACCAGCATCGACCCCGCGAGGATGCCGTTACGCGACAGAGGCAGCGTGATCTTGTAGAACGCCTGCCAGGGTCGGCAGCCGAGATCTTCGGCCGCCTCGAGCAGTTGCCAATCCATCTTTTCGAGATTGGCGTAGAGCGGCAGGATGAAGAACGGGAGGTAGGAATAGACGATCCCGACGTACATCGCGAACGGCGTATAGAGCATCGCCAGCGGCTCGTGTATGAGCCCGAGCGCCATGAGAATGTTGTTGATGACCCCGTTCGCCTTGAGCAGGCCGATCCAGGCATAGACGCGCAACAGCAAGGACGTCCAGAAAGGCAGTATCACGAGCAGCAACAATAGGTTGCGCGTCGCTGGCTTGGCGCGCGCAATGCCATAGGACATCGGATAACCGATCAGGATACAGAACAGAGTCGAGATCAGCGCCACTTTGAGCGAGTTCAGCAATGCCTTGAAATACAACTCGTTGGTGAACAGGAACGCATAGTTGTTGAAGTTCAACTTGATCGATAATACTTTTTGGTCGTCCCATTGGAACAGCGACGTATACGGCGGGATCGCGAGCGCGATGTCCGCGAAAGAGATTTTCAGCACGATCACGAACGGCACGACGAAGAACAACAAGAGCCATAGATACGGCAGGAGTACGACCAGACCCCGACCGTTCAAGCCGAACCGCTGTGACCAGGGTGTGCGTCTCATCGGCTTAGCGGGTTACCACCACGGGGCTGGTCGAATCCCACGAGAGATAAACCTGCTGGTCCCAGGTGATCGCCTCGGCATGGCGCGAGGTATTCGGTTGTGTGACGCGCACGATCTTCCCCGTCGGCAGCTTGACCAGATAGATCGACAGGTCACCCAGATAGGCGATGTCCTGGACCGAGCCGCGCACCACGTTGTCCGTGCCCTCGGGCGGAGCCGTCGACATGAAGACCTTCTCCGGGCGCACCGCGGCCCAGACGGTGGCTTCCGGAGCGGCGCTGATGCCGTGGCTCACGTAGATCGTCCCGCCCAGTTCCTCGGAACCGATGCGTACGAACTCCGGTTCGTCTTCGATCAGCTTGCCTTCGAAGATATTGACCGAGCCGACGAAATCCGCGACGAACTTGGAGCTCGGAAACTCGTAGATCTCGGACGGCGTGCCGGCCTGGACGATCTCACCGTGATTCATGACGCCGATGCGGCTGGCGAGCGTCATCGCCTCTTCCTGGTCGTGGGTCACGACCACGAAGGTCACGCCGAGCTTGTCCTGGATGCTGATCAGCTCGAACTGGGTATGCTCACGAAGTTTCTTGTCGAGAGCGCCGAGAGGCTCGTCGAGCAGCAACAACTTCGGTCGCTTGACGAGGGCGCGCGCGAGGGCGACGCGCTGGCGCTGGCCGCCGGAAAGCTGGTGCGGCTTGCGCTTGGCAAAGTCCGTGAGCTTGACGAGATCGAGCATGGTGGCGACGCGATCCTTGATCTCGGCCTTCGCGACGCGATCCTGTCTCAGGCCGAAGGCGACGTTCTGTTCGACGTTCATATGCGGAAACAGCGCATAGGACTGGAACATCATGTTGACGGGCCGCTCGTACGGCGGTACGCCGGTCATGTCCTCACCGTCGATATAGATCTTGCCCGAGCTCGGCGTCTCGAAACCGCCCAACATCCTGAGCAGCGTCGTTTTGCCGCAGCCGGAGGCCCCCAAGAGGCAGAATATCTCGCCTTTGTAGATCTTCAGGCTGACGTCGTCGACCGCCTTGAAGTCGCCAAAAGACTTCGTGACGCGATCGATCTGTACATAGGCTTTGGCGTTGGGGTCCTTCCAGGGTGCGGCTTTGACGGGCTGGGACGGATTCGTGAGGGTTCCGGACGGTACGGCCATGGCCTTATTGGCCCGTCTTGAATTCTTGCCACACGCGCGTGATGGCGCGTGTTTGCTCGGCCGAATCCGCGAGCTGGACGGACAGCCTCGGCAGCTGCTCCGGGGTCGGATAGATCGCCGGATCCTCCTTCACGTCGGCGCGCACCAGGGCTTGCGCGGCGAGATTGGCATCGGCATAGCGCTTGAAGTTCGAGACGTCCGCGATCACCTGCGGCGTCATGAGGTAGTTCATGAAAGCGTACGCGCTGTCCGGGTCGGGCGCATCCTTCGGGATCGCGAGCATGTCGAACCAGAGTATCGTGCCCTCCTTCGGGATTGAATACTTGATGTCGATGCCCTTGTTCGCATCGCGCGCGCGGTCGCGCGCCTGCATCACGTCGCCGTTGTAGCCGACGCTGACGCAAAGATCGCCGTTCGCGAGCGCCTCGATATATTCGGACGAATTGATGTTGCGAATGTAGGGCCGGATCTTCGTGAGCACCTGGGTCGCCGCGGCGAGGTCGGCGGGGTCTTGCGAATTCGGATTCTTGCCGAGGAAGTTCAGCACCGCACGCAGCATCTCGGCGGGGGAATCGAGCACGCTGATGCCGCACTTGGCGACCTTCGCGGCGACCGCGGGGTCGAACACGAGCCGCCAACTGTCCAGGGGGGCATCCGGCAGCAGCGCCTTGACCATCTTTTCGTTGTAGCCAATGCCGTTGGTGCCCCAGAGATAGATCACGCCGTGGGCGTTGCCGGGATCGTGGGCGGCAACGCGCGCCATCAGCATCGGATCCATGTTCTTGAGGTTCGGCAGCTTCGCCGTATCGAGCGGCAGGTAGACGCCGGCCTTGATCTGGCGCTCGAAATACGAGGCCGTCGGCACGACGATGTCGAAGCCGCTGCTGCCGGCGAGCAGTTTGGTCTCGAGGGTTTCGTTGCTGTCGTAGTAGGCGACGTGCACCTTGATGCCCGTCTGCTTCTCGAAATCCGCCAGCGTATTCGGCGCGAGATAATCCGACCAGATGTAGAGGTTCAAAACCTTCTGAGCAGCGGCCGGAGCGCCGCCGGCGGAGGATCCCGACTTTGAACCGCCGCAGGCAGCTAGAAGGAGCGAAGAAACGAGGACCACAAGACTCAAACGACAATCGCTCGCCTTCAAAACACTTCCCCTTGTTCGCAGCCTCGACGCCGTCGTAGTTATAGCGCAGGCGGGGCCTCGGGGACAGAGGCAATCGAGATTCGCGGTCGCAGGCCGCTTTGGTGCGCGCTGCTCGGGGCAAGCCCCAGGGCGGTGCGCCGCCCCAACCCCGGCTCGGAAGTACGGGGCTCGGTTCAGACGTTCAGCAAGAGGTGCTCGCGCTCCCAGGAACTGATGACCTGTGCGAAGGTTTCGTACTCGGCGTCCTTGACCGCGGTGTAGGCGAGGACGAAGCGATCGCCGAACAAGTCGACCAGCGCCTTCGACTCGCGCAGCAAGCGCAAGGCTTCGGCGAGCGTGCGCGGAAGCGCGATCGCGAGATCGTAGGCGCTGCCGGAGATCGGTTCGGAGGGTTTCAGGCCCTCGATCATTCCGAGGTAGCCGCAGGCAAGCGAGGCGGCGATCGCGAGATAGGGATTCGCGTCGGCGCCGCCGACCCGGTTCTCGACGCGCCTGGCCTCGGCGCCGGACAAGGGGACGCGCAAGCCCGCCGTGCGGTTATCGTAGCCCCAGTGAACGTTGATGGGCGCCGACGAGTAGCGACTGATGCGCCGATAGCTGTTCACGTTCGGTGCGAACAGGGACATCGCGGCGGGCAGGTATTTTTGCAGCCCGGCGATGTGCCCGAAGAAGAGCGTCGAGGGCGAGCCGTCGGGATTGCTGAAGATGTTCTTGCGCGTCTTGGCATCGATGATGCTCTGGTGCAGATGCATCGCGCTGCCCGGTTCCTTGGCCATGGGCTTCGCCATGAAAGTAGCGTACATCTTGTGGCGCAAGGCCGCCTCGCGTGCCGTGCGTTTGAAGAGAAATGCCTGGTCCGCGAGGCTCATCGGATAGCCGTGCAGCAGATTGATCTCCATCTGCGCCGCCCCGGCCTCGTGGATAAGCGTGTCGATTTCGATGTCCTGCGCCTCGCAGAACGAATACATGTCGTCGAACAAGGGATCGAATTCATTGACCGCCGCGATGCTGTAGGCCTGCCGGCCGATCTCCGGACGGCCGGACCGGCCCACCGGCGGCTTCAGGGGATAATCGGAATCGATGTTCGGCTCGACCAGAAAAAACTCGAGTTCGGGCGCCACCACGGGCTCCCAGCCGTGCGCTTCGTAGAGATCCAGCACCCGCCGCAAGACGTAGCGCGGCGCCATCGTGACCGGACGTCCGTCGCCGTAGAAGCAATCGTGGATGACCTGGGCCGTGGGCTCGGCCGCCCAGGGCACGACTCGGACCGTCTTCGGATCGGCCTTGAGCACGATGTCGATGTCGGAAGGGTTCATCGCGCTCTGGTCGTCGGGGTAATCGCCCGTCACCGTCTGCAGGAAAATCGCCTCCGGCAGGCGCATGCCCTCCTCCTCCGCGAACTTCTCCGCCGGCATGAGTTTGCCGCGGGCGACGCCCGCCATGTCGGGAATGATCGCCTCGACCTCGGAGATCCCGTGTTCCTTCAAGAATTGCTGAATCGTGCTCGCCATGTCGTCACCTGTCGCTGGCGCGCTGCCTGCTTGCCGCACCGAACGCGGCGAACAAGGCGCGCGAAAATGGATACTCGAAAAACTGCCACTCCGGGTGCCACTGCAACCCGAGCGCAAAACTCTTGGCATGCGCCGGCCGGAACGCTTCGATCAGCCCGTCGGGCGCGCGCGCCTCGACCTGCAGACCGTGTCCTAAGGTTTGCACGCCCTGCCAATGCAGAGAATTCACCCGCAGATGGTCCGACCCCGCCATGTCGCGCAACATGCCTCCGGGCTCCAGCAGCACTTCGTGCGCCGGGCCGTACTGTTCCGCGAGTTCGGCGTTTTCGTCCTCCCGGTGATCGAGGTGGTTAGGCAGCTCGTGTAGCCGTTGCCACAGCGTGCCCCCGTAGGCGACGTTCATCTCTTGGAACCCGCGACAGATCGCGAGCACCGGCAGGCCGGCGGCGATCGCTCGCGGAATCAGCGGAAGCGTCGTAGCATCCCGATTTGGATCATGTAGCGTTCCCGGCTTGCTCGCCGGGCCTCCGTAGTGATGGGGTTCGACATTCGATTCGCTGCCCGTGAACAGCAAACCATCGCAAGATTGCAACAACGCATCGAAATCGAGCTCCGGGCCGATCGCCGGCAGGAGCACCGGCAGCGCATCTGCCCCCTGAGCGACGGCGGCGATGTACTTCTCCCCGACCATGTGGAAGTAGTGCTTCCCCGTCAGGCGGCGGTCGGCTGGAATTCCGATGAGCGGCTTACGCGACATGTCTAATATATTAAACGCCCGGTAGGGTTACTGGGCTTACCAATCCCCGCTATTACACCACACGCGCGTGATCTCGTCCCGTGCCGCTTGCCGAAAGTGCCTTAGAATTAGGCTTTTCTGATACTTAAGCCCCATTTGTGCGGAGCAGCAATGTTGCCTTTGATGACCATAACCCGCTACGCTCACAGGCCTGAAATCCTGTCAATAGCCTTAACATTTTAAACACCGAGCCCGATCCTTTGCGTCTCAGCGACCCGATTCCACGTTCTTATTATGTCGATTCGGCCGGAAGGCCGGCGGGTTCCGACCGCGAGCCGCTGCGCGGTGACTATGAGACCGACGTGGCCGTCGTCGGCGGCGGTATCGCCGGCTGTTCGGCCGCATTGCACCTCGCCAAACGGGGCTATCGCGTCGCGCTCGTCGAAGCCCGTCAGATCGGCTATGGCGCCTCGGGTCGCAGCGGCGGCCAGACCATCTTCGGTCTGGCGACGAGCCAGCAAGCCTTGGTCGCCCAGGTCGGCCGCGATGATGCGCGGCTGCTGTTCGATCTCTCGGTCGAGGGCCTGGATTTGCTGCAGTCCCTGATCCGTGAGCATCATATTGACTGCGACTACCGGCCGAATCACGTCCACGTCGCCGTCAAGCCGCGCCACGTCCGGGAACTTGCAGCCTGGGAGCGCGAGCTGCGGGAGGATTACCGCTATGACAGCGTCTCGCTGCTCGACCGCGACCAGTTGCGCGCGCACGTGGCGAGCGATCGCTACGTCGCGGGCTTGCTCGACACGCGCAGCGGTCATTTGCATCCGCTCAAATACACGCGCGGCTTGAGCGCGGCGGCCGAGTCTCACGGCGCGCGCATCTTCGAGAATACCCGGGTTCTGCGCTACACGACGGGCAGCCACCCGCAGGTCCACGGCGAACACGGTGTCTTGAGGTGCAAGCACGTGATCTTCTGTGGCAGCGCTTATCTCGGCTCGGTCGCCCCGACGATCGCAAGGCGCATCCTCGGCGTCGGCACCTACATCGTCGCGACCGAACCGCTCGCCCCCGAGCGGGCGCGGAAGCTCCTGCCGAGCGATGCCGCCATCGCCGACATGAACTGGATCCTCGATTATTTCCGGCTTTCGGCGGATCGGCGCTTGTTGTTCGGAGGCCGCGTGAGCTACAGCGCCGTCGAGCCCAGACGGCTGGCCGCCTCGATGCGGTCGCGCCTGCTGCAGGTCTTCCCCTCGCTCAACGACGTGGCGGTCGAGCGCGCCTGGGGCGGTTACCTCGACATCACCATGAGTCGCGCTCCAAATTTCGGCCGGCTGGCCGATAACATTTATTACTTGCAGGGATTTTCGGGCCACGGCTTGGTGCTGACGGCGCTCGGTGGCAAACTCGTCGCCGAGGCGGTCGCCGGAACTGCCGAGCGCTTCGACGTGTTCACGCGGATACCGCATCGGGATTTTCCGGGCGGTGCGCTCATGCGGCGGCCCGCCCTCGTGCTCGCGATGCTCTATTACCGGCTGCGGGACTTGCTGTAAAAAACGCTAGGTTTTGCGCGATGACTCAGGTTCGATCAATGCTAGGGGACTCTTGAAAGCGCTGATTCATTGGCTGGGCAACACCGGGCTCAGCAACTCCATCAAGACCGTGACTTGGATCATCCCGGGCGTCCAGGTGATCCACATTCTCGCGATTTCGGTCGTGGTCGCGTCGATGGGCATGTTCGATCTGCGACTGCTTGGCTGGGCCGGCAAGCGCGACAGCATCGCGGCTTCCGCGGCGCGCTTCCTGCCCTGGCTCTGGGGGGCGCTGCTCGTTCTGCTCGTGAGCGGCAGCATCTTGATCATCGGCGAGCCCGAGCGCTCGCTCGACAATACCGTCTTTCAGCTGAAAATGGCACTGCTCGTCACCGCCGTGTGCGTGACTCTCGGCTTCCGCGGCCTGCTCGTTCGCGACCTATCGGCCGGTGCGGTCGACCTGCGGCCCGAGCATGGCCTCGCCGCGAAGCTCGTCGGCGGTCTGTCGCTGTGCTTGTGGGTCGGGATCGTGACCGCCGGGCGATGGATCGCCTACGCGGGCTGAACCTGCCGGTGAGCTGCTGACCATGTTCGATCAATGGCTGGAAGAACTCGAAGGCACCCGCGTCGCCACCGCGATCAGCGAGTCGACCTGGGCTTTCCCGACGATCGAAACCGTGCACGTTCTGGCGATCGCGCTGGTCGTCGGCTCGATCACGATGGTCGACCTGCGCTTGCTGGGCTTGAGTCTGCGTCGGCGTCCGATCGGCGAACTGTTGGTCGAAGTGCTGCCGTGGACCTGGATCAGTTTCACGGTCGCGGTCATTTCGGGTGCCTTGCTGTTCGCCTCGGCGGCGACCCACTACTGGGGCACGGCGCCGTTTCGCGCCAAGATGCTGTTGCTCGGGCTTGCCGGCGCGAACATGCTCGTGTTCCATTTCGCGGTACATCGCCGCTTGCCTGCCGGCGCGACGACCGGCGAATCCGCGCTCGCCGGCAAGATCTCCGGCGGGATTTCTCTGTGTCTCTGGATCGGCATCGTCGGCTGCGGCCGGTGGATCGGCTTCGTCTAGCGGGCTTGTCGGCCGAGCGCGCGGCGAGCCGCGCGCGCCCCTCAAGGCTTATCTGGCTGATCTTCACTCGCGAAAGTCACCGTCAAGACCTGCCCGGTCTCGAGCAGGGTGATCTTGTCCAGGCCACCGCCGTGGGAGCCATCGCGCAAGGGGTTCAGGTCCACGCTGACCCGATCACCCGGTTTGAGTGAACTGCGCACCCAGCCGGAGCGCGTGAGTACGCCGGGACTCGTCGTCTCGACAACCCAAGTTTCCGGCGCACCACCGCCGGGCGGTTCGACGTAGACCAGAATCTGCACGTGCGGATTGACCCACTGGAAGCTCTTGACCGTGCCTTTCAGATTCACGATCTTGGTCTTGTCGTAGGCCGCGAACGAGTGATGGGCGAATGCAGGCAATGCGCCGGCGGTCAGTAGACAGGCGCAAAGCGCGACTGCATGGCAGCGGCTGATCAAGGCGGATCTCCTGGTCATGGCGGGGCTCCTGCTCATGGTGTGAGCTCTGCTCAGGGCGAGACTGCTGCGTTCGGCACGAAAATCGCATGCCCGTGCGCATCGGTGCCGTCGATGTAATCGCCCTGGACGCAGACCCCCTCGACCAGATCATATTTCTTGGCGCGGTGACGATAGTAGATGCGCGTCGTCTTCCAGGTCTTCGTGAGGACTTTGGGCGCGGTGATTTCCAGATCGTCGTGCAGCGTATTGGGTCCGGTCAGGTGGATACGCTCGACGATGTGCATGTCGCCGTCGTTCGGCACGCCGACGGCTTCGCTGATCGCGAGATACGCCTGCGGCAGGATCGCGATCGTATCGACGACCAAGGTATCCCCCTCCCAATGTCCGATCGAGTGACCGTGGAAGCTCGGATCCGGGTCGGCCGGGTGGCCACGCCCGTCGGTATAAATGCGCCGCATGCGGTTGCCGTCGACTTCGCCCAGCAGTGTCACGCGACCCGGCGTGAACAACACTTCGAAAGCGTTGTGCATGATCAGCATCCAGCTCGGCATGGCCTCCGGAAAACAATGCGCGAAGACCAGGAAGGGTTTGCCCGCATCCTCGTCGGCGGCCATCTGCATGACCTGCTTGCGCACGGCCGGGTTCCACGGGGGCACGTTGCCGGTCTCCTGCGCCTCCTGGTCGCGCATGTCGGGGGTCCAGATGCCGCTCCAGTCGGGCAACTTGGAGATCGCGAGCCAATCAGCGGCGGTCGGCGGCGCATTGAACGCGGCCGCGCCGGCTTCGTCGGCGGCAACCGCTTGGGCACCGACCGCGAGCAGCGACGCAAGGGCGATCAGCCGTAAACCGAAGCGAGCATGCACACGAAACATGATCGAAAATCCTGATGGAACCCAATCCACACGGTACGCAAATTTCGATCGGATCACAAATCCCCGGCCGCTCGACGATGCATCACGCAGAACGCATGGTGAATCTTGGCGTTACGCTCGAAGTCCTTGGGGATCGTTTTGCGCCCGATATCCTCGATCGCGAATTCAGGCATCGCCGCGGCGTCGATCTTGAACTTCGTGAAGTTGGTCGAGAAGACGAGGCGGCCATCCGCGCGCAACAAGGCCATGGAGCGGCGAATCATGCCGACGTGATCCCGCTGCACGTCGAGCACCCCGGCCATGCGTTTCGAATTGGAAAAGGTCGGGGGATCGAGAAAGATCAAATCGAACTGCGGGCCGGCCGGCGCCTGGGCCTCGAGCCAGGCCAGACAATCGTCGCGGTAAGAGGCATGAGCCGGCGTCGCCAAACCGTTCAAGACGAGATTGTCGTGCGCCCAATCGAGATAGGTGTTCGATAGATCGACGCTCACGGAGCTGCGCGCGCCGCCGGCCGCGGCATAAACCGTGGCGCTGCCGGTGTAGCAGAAGAGATTCAGGAAATCTTTGTCTGCGGCCCAGTCGCGCAGCAGGCCGCGCATGAGCCTGTGATCGAGAAAAAGACCGGTGTCGAGATAATCGCGAAAATTGACCCAGAACTTGAGACCGCCTTCATGCACGACATAGCGCTCGTTCGTCATCGCGCGCTTCTCGTATTGCTCGCTGCCTTTTTGCTGCTTGCGCATGCGGGTGTGGATCTGTGCCGCCGGCAACTCGAGCACGTCGGGCAGCACGGCGAGGACTTCGCGACGGCGTTCGCGCGCGCCCTCCTCCTCGACGCTCTTCGGCGCGGCATATTCCTGAACGTAGACGTGGCGCGGCTCGAATCCGTACAGGTCGATCGCGAAGGCATACTCCGGCATGTCGGCGTCGTAGACGCGATAGCAATCGACGCCCTCGCGCCGCGCCCAGGGCTCCAGCCGCGCGAGATTCTTGCGCAAACGATTGGCGAACATTTGTGCGCCCGGACGCCCCGCCCAGTCGGCGCGCACGACTTCGGGCGCCTTTTGTTCGCTCGCCGCGTCGAGATCGAAACGCAGCAGCCGGCATTCGATCGTGCCGTTGAAGACGCGGTGCGTCCGCTTGGCGTAGATGCCGAGGTGTCGCGCGAGCGGCGGATTACCGGTGAGAATCGCGGCTTTCCAGCCGCGGAATCGTTCGCGCAACACCGTGCCGAGTTGGCCGTAGAGTTCGCTCAAGCCGCTGTCCGCGCCGATTCGTTCGCCGTACGGGGGATTGCAGACGACCAAGCCGGGCGGATTCACCGGGGCGGCCGCGTCCGCCGGTGGGGCCGCGGGCTGCGGCGGGATCAAGTCCGCGATCGCGCGGCGCTCGACCTGCACCCAGTCCGCGACGCCGGCATTCGCGGCGTTGGCGAGGCTCATGCGGACCGACTCAGGATCGACGTCGGAACCCATGATGCAGGCGCGCGGGGCTCGGGATGCGCGCCGGGCGCGCGCTTCCTCGCAGAGACTCGACCATAGCGCCGCATCGTGTCCCCGCCAGCCGGTGAACCCGAAGTAACTGCGATCCAGACCAGGCGCTGCATCCGCGGCGATGAGCGCCGCCTCGGTCAGAAAAGTGCCGGAACCGCACATAGGATCGAGCAAGACACCGCCGCCGCCGGCAATCCCCGGCCAGCCGGCGCGGATCAACACGGCGGCCGCGACGTTCTCTTTCAGGGGCGCTCGTCCGCCCTCGAGACGGTAGCCACGCCGATGCAGGCTCTCGCCGGAAAAATCGACCGAGAGCAGGGCCTCGGGTCCTTCGATATGCAGATGCAGTAGGACGTCCGGCCTCTCGGGCGCGATGTTCGGGCGCTCCCCGGTGGCGTCACGCAATTGATCGCAGACGGCGTCCTTGAGCAGCTGCGCGCCATAGAGCGTGTGACGGATTGCCGCGTTGCCGCCGCTGCAGTCACAGGCGAGCGTCGCGCCGCGGGTGAAGTGCTCGCGCCAATCGATGCGCTTGACCGCCGCATAGATGCTGTCGCTGTTGGTCGCGTCGAGCGAGCCGAGACTCAGCAGCACGCGCGTCGCGGTCCGCGACCATAGACAAGCCCGATAGCCGACCTCGAGGCTGCCTTGGAACTTGACGTCGTTGCTGCGCTCGCGCACGTCGATCGCGCCGCTGGCGGCAAGCTCTTCGGCGAGCACCGACGCCGCACCGATCGGGGCGGTTGCGATCCAGTAACGAATGTTTTCGGTCACGGGGTGCGCCTCGTCGGTCATGAGCTGCTGGTCGCGAGACGCAAATCGAGCCAGTCGAGTTTGGACTTGTCGGCGAAATGCCGGACGAGGATCCGATAGACGTCGGCATCGAACACCGGCGCGCGCGGAGCCGCCGCCAGTTCGGCAAGTTCCTCGTCGTCGTGCGCGGTGCCGAGGTAACCCCAGGTTTCGCAGACGTGCCATTCGGACTGACCGGTGCCGCCGCGCTCGCGCAGAGCGATCCTGCCCGGAAAGGGCCATGGCTTGAGGCGCAACGACGACAAGGCCAACTTGAGGCGCATGCCATGCAGCACGGCCGGCTCCTTGCCGACACAGGCGCCGCGGCACTTGCCGACTTGATGCGCGAAACATGAGCCCGCGCTCTGTTCGAGGCCGAGCAGCTTGAGGCACAATTTCTGGGCGCGCGCGATGTCCGTCAAAGCCTTGCAGGCATCCTTGCGGCTGCGAAACAGGCCGAAGCAGTCCGCCAGCGCATCCGGCTCGATGCCGTCGAGGCTCACCACGGACGGCGCGGCGTCAGCCGCGGCCGGCACGCGCAACGTCACGGTCTCGGAATTCTTCTTCAGCCGGCGGTTATGCAGCGGCTGCTGCTGCTTGATCCACTCAGCCTCACGCAGCAATGCGCCGAGTTCGCCGGCGGTTTCCAGCCAATCGACGCGGCAGACCTGGCGTGCCAATTTTTGTTCCTTCGAATCGGAATGCTCAGCGGCGAAGTGGGCGAGGACCCGGGTGCGCAGCGAAACGCTCTTGCCGACGTAGAGCAAGACGTCTTCCTGTCCGAAAAAGCGATATACCCCTGGGCCCTCGGGCAAGTCATCCGCGAGATCCGGGGGCAGTTGCGGCGGCAGGGCATGCGCACCGATCAGGCCCCGAGCCGCGGCGCCGAGCGTGTCTGCGGGGATCTCGGCAAGCAGCCGGCACCAGAAGTCCCACAACACGCGGGCATCCCCAAGGGCGCGGTGACGCGCGCTGCAGCGCAGGCCATGACGTTCCATGACGGCATCCAGGCTGTGACGGCGATGCTCCGGATACAAACGGCGCGAGAGCTTGACCGTGCACAGGACCTTCGCGGCGAAGCGGCGCTCGGTGCGCCGGAATTCGGCGCGCAGAAAAGAATAATCGAAGCGCGCGTTATGGGCGACGAACACGGACCCCGCGAGCTTCTCCTGCACGAGCTTCGCGAGCTCGGCGAAGCGGGGCGCGTCCGCGACCATCTCGTTGCTGATGCCGGTGAATGCTTCGATATAGCCCGGGATGCGGCACTCGGGATTGACCAGCGAACTCCATTCCTCGACGAGCTGCCCGCCCGCGACGCGCACGATGCCGATCTCGGTGATCCGGTGGAATGCCGCGTTGCCCCCGGTGGTCTCTAGATCGACGAAGACCAGGTCGCGCGGCAGGCCCGCGTCTTCAGCCGCGACCATCGAGCGACAGTATCGGGTAGTACAGATCGGGGCGCCGGTCGCGGAAGACGCCCCAGGAGCGCCGGTAGCGCCGGATCTCATCGAGATCGAAACTCGCCGTGAGCACGGTCTCGCTGACCCGGTCGGCTTCGGCAAGCTTCTCGCCGGTCGGCGAGGCGATGAACGACGACCCGTAAAAGCTCATCGTGTATTTCTCGCCCTGCTCCGTGCCGATGCGGTTCGAGGCGACCACGGGCACGATGTTCGCGGCGGCATGGCCTTGCATGGTGCGCTGCCAGTGACCGCTGGAATCGAGGCTCGCATCCTGGGGTTCGGAGCCGATGGCGGTCGGATAGAGGAGGATCTCCGCGCCGAGCAGGGCCATGGCACGCGCCGCTTCGGGAAACCACTGGTCCCAGCAAATGGCCACGCCGAGCTTGCCGTAGCGCGAGTGGAAAACGCGAAAGCCGGTGTCGCCCGGGGAGAAATAGAATTTCTCATGATAGCCCGGCCCCTCGGGAATATGCGATTTCCGATAGGTACCGAGGACGCTGCCGTCGGCATCGACGACGGCGATCGAATTGAAGAACGCGTTGTCCGCGCGTTCGAACACGCTGACCGGCAGCACGACGTCGAGTTCCCGCGCCAAACCGCGGAAATGTTCGACCGCCGGATGTCCATCGAGCGGGAGCGCGAGATCGAAATGCCGCGGTTGATGGTCCTTGCAAAAGTACGGTGTTTCGAATAACTCTTGGATGAGAACGATGTTCGCGCCGCGAGCCGCAGCGGCACGGATCAACTTCTCCGCGCTCGCGATGTTCGCATCGCGATCCCAACCACAGGCCATCTGGGTGGCCGCTACCGTTACTTTGCTCATGGACGACCTTGGACTCGAGGAACGCCAATGGTACCTCAAGCCTCGTTCAAAACGTCGGCGGTGAACTCGCGCTCACGAGTTCACAATCCTGGTCGCCGGGATTGCGAAAACGATGCGGCAGGGAACTACGGAAATAATAAGCGTCGCCCGCGCCGAGCACGCGGGATTCGCCGCCCACGGTCAGTTCGATCTTGCCGCGCACGATCACGCCGCCCTCCTCGCCCACGTGCGTCAGCATCTCCTCGCCCGTGTCGGCCCCGGGCGCGTACTTTTCGTGCAGCAAGGCCATGCTGCGCTTAGGTAACCGGCTGCCGACTAGTCGCAGCTCGACGCTACCCGTGCCGATGTCGCTGAGTTCCTCGCGTGCAAAGAAGACCTGCGGCTTACCGGCGAGATCCAGAGTGAAAAAGTCGGCAAGCGCCATCGGTACGCCGTCCAACACCTTCTTGAGGGAACTGACCGAGGGACTGACCCGATTCTGCTCGATCAGCGAGATCAAGCCATTCGTGACCCCGGCGCGCTTGGCGAGTTCACGCTGCGATAGGCCGTACATCTGGCGCACGGCCTTCAAATGGGCTCCGACGTCGAGACTCATGTAGCGGTACTCTCTGATGAGCGTGTTGAGTATATTAAACACGTTTTCTCACAACACGCGGGTAATTGAGCTCCGTGTCGATTTTCTTTATCATACGACGCTCGAATCGTCGGCCGCCCAGACACCCTAGGATCGCCTCCCATGAATGCCAAACTTTCCCCCGGTCTCGTGCCCGATCATGCCCCCGGCAAGCTGGATGCGTTTTGGATGCCGTTCACGGCAAACCGCCATTTCAAGGCGAATCCGCGTCTGCTCGCGCGCGCCGAGGGGATGCATTACTGGACGCCCGAGGGGCGTCAGATCATCGATGGGGTCGCGGGTCTCTGGTGTGTCAATGCGGGCCATGGGCGGCGCGAGATCGCCGCGGCGGTTGCCGAGCAGCTGAACACGATGGAATACGCGCCTACGTTCCAAATGGGCCATCCGCTCGCCTTCGAGCTCGCGAGTCGACTCGCCGAATTAGCGCCTCCCGGCCTCGATCGGGTGTTCTTCACGAATTCCGGCTCGGAATCGGTCGATACCGCGCTCAAGATCGCGATCGCCTACCAGCGCGCCCGCGGCATGGGCTCGAAGACGCGCTTGATCGGCCGCGAGAAGGGCTACCACGGCGTCGGCTTCGGCGGCATTTCGGTCGGCGGCATGGTCAACAACCGCAAAGCTTTCAGTGCGGCGATGCTGCCGGGGGTCGATCACCTGCCGCATACGCTGGACATCGAACACAATGCTTTCACGCGCGGACTGCCGCACTGGGGCAAGCATCTCGCCAATGAACTGGAACGATTGATCGCTCTGCACGACGCCGCGACGATCGCGGCGGTGATCGTCGAGCCGATTTCCGGCTCCGCCGGCGTGATTCTGCCTCCGCTCGGCTACCTGAAGCGTTTGCGCGAGATCTGCGACAAGAACGACATTCTCTTGATCTTCGACGAAGTGATCACGGGGTTCGGACGCACCGGCAAGCCCTTCGCGGCGCAAACCTTCGACGTGACGCCCGACCTGATGACCACGGCCAAGGGGCTGACGAACGGCGCGATCCCGATGGGCGCGGTATTCGCGCATCGCAAGGTCCACGACGCCTTCATGCAGGGTCCCGAACAACTCGTGGAGTTGTTCCATGGCTATACTTATTCCGCGCATCCGGCTGCCTGCGCGGCGGCGCTCGCGACGCTCGATATCTATGCGCGAGAGGACTTGTTGACTCGCGCGGCCGGTGTCGCCCCGCTGTGGGAGAATGCCTTGCACGCGCTCAAGGGTCTGCCGCACGTCGTCGACATCCGCAACTTCGGCTTGATTGGCGCCGTGGAACTCGAGCCGCGTCCGGGCAAACCCGGGACGCGTGCGTTCGAGGTGTTCTTGAAGTGCTTCGAGCGGGGCATCATGGTCCGACAAACGGGCGAGGTCATCGCCTTGTCGCCGCCTTTGATCATCGAACCGGCGCATATCACGCGCATCTTCGAGGTCTTGAGTGAAGTGATTCGCGAAACCGCCTGAAGCACTGCCGGCGCCGGGTCGCTTGGCCCCGGCTGAGCGCGGCTCAGGCCGTCTTGGCTTCGAAGATCGCGTACCACTTCTTCGCGGGTTCCGTGACTTCCCAGGTGCCCTCGAAGCCCGCGGGCACGACGAAGGCGTCGCCCGGGCGTAAGTCACAGCGATCGCCGGCGGCCGACTCGATGCGCACGCGCCCCTCGAGGAGCACACAGAACTCGTGCTCCGTATAGCGGACACGCCATTTACCGGCGGTGCTCGTCCAGGTGCCACAAAAAAACTGGCCGGTCTCCTCGGCATATTGATTCGCGACGCGAGCGCGCGGAATGCCGGCGAGTATGCGTTCTGGAGCGGGGTTCGCGGACTCCCCGAGGAGCGATCGATCGAGCAGCACGATCTTTGGCGTTGCAGTCATGAGCCATCCTAGGCCCAGGCCACGCTCGGAGACAAGTGCGAAGCGGCCCGGCCGCTGGTGCAGCCGGGCCGCTCTCGCTGGGGCGGTCAGCGACTCGAGTTCGCCGCTGCGCTCGAAGCCACCGGGGTGCTCGCCTGGGCGCGCTCGGCAGCCTTTGCGTCGAGCAAGGTCAGGCGCACGCGGCGTTCGAGGGCGTAACCGTCCTCGTCGTCGGCGACGCTCAGGGTCTTACCGTAGGCATTGACCTCGAGCGCCTCCTCACCCACACCCGCCGCCAGCAACAGATCGCGCACGGCGTTGGCGCGAGCTTCAGAGAGCTGCAGATTCGCGTTCTCGGTGCCGCGGCGGTCCGCGTAACCATCGACACGGATTTTCAACTCCGGTGACCTGATGATCGCCTGGGCCAAGACTTCGATCTGATGGGCAACATCGGGCGTGATCTGCGCGCTGCCGGTTCGGAACAATACGTCACCCTGCAAACCGTCGAGCGCTTCGGACGGGTCGTTCTTGGCCATCTGTGCGGCCTTGATCGAGGTCGTGAGAGCGGCAACCTGGACCGTCAGGGAACGGTTCATGTCTGCAAGTCGCGCGCGTTCGGACTCGAGTGCGGTCGCATTTGCCTCGAGCGTCGCCTGCCGCACCTTGAGCGCGGCGACCTCGGCTTCCGCCTTCTTCGCTTCGTTCGCCCGGTGCACGCGATTGCCGAGCCACGTGCCCAAGCCTGCGCCGACGACCGCACCGATCGGGCCCGCTGCGAATCCGCCGATGACGCCGCCGGTGACGAAACCGATCGGCTCCTGAGGTGGAGTGACCTTCTGCGGCGCCGGCGGACTCGTGTCCGTCGCGCTCACCGGACTCCAGTTGCCCAATCCGATCATACCGGCCAATCCCACCATCCATACGCTGCGAGACAATACCCTTTTCATGACAGGTTCCTCATGCACTGTTGCCAACCGGCTATACGCCCGTATCGCCGATGGAGCCATTTCAGTCCTGGATTGCGGCGCGGGGGGGCGCGGATTCTGGCAAATCCGGTCAGGGACCGGATTAATTCAGCCGAGGGGCCTCGCGGGATCGGCAGTGGTCTTAAGGATCCGGAGTCTTCAAGGAAAACGGTGTGAAATTCGTCTGCGTGTCGTAGTAGTCCTCGTTCTCGGCCCGCTTCAAGAAGGCGACCACGCGGTAGGTCAGCGGAGCGACCACGATCTCCCAGCCGCTCTTCAGCAGATATTGGGTGAGGAGCAAGCCCTGCAGGTGTTCCCAGGGGATCCGGCCGAAAAAAGCGATGACGTAAAACAAAATTGAATCGACGAGTTCACCGCAGAGCGTCGAGCCGACCAATCGGGTCCAGAGCCAGCGACCGCCGGTCAGAATCTTCATCTTGGCGAGTACGTAGCTGTTCACGAACGTACCGCAGAGAAACGCGATGATCGAGGCCAGCACGATCCGCGGCGTATTTCCGAAAATCGCCTCGAGTGCGGGCTGTGCCGCGCGTCCGGAGGCCGATGGCGGTAGATTGACGACGATCCACGCCATGATCGAGGCAAAGATCAGGGCGGCAAACCCGGCCCAAACCACGCGTCGGTCGCGGCCATAGCCATACACTTCCGTGAGGACGTCGCCGAAAATATATGAAATTGGGAAGAACAACACGCCAGAGAGAAACGTGACGTCGCCAAATACGGGTACGGAAAGCGTGGTTTCCTTCGCCGGACCGATCAGATTCGAGCACAGCAGCACACAAACGTAAGCGGCCATCACGAAATCGTAGTACCGGAATTCTCGAGTCTTGGTCTTGTCAGGCATGGTTCCACTCGTTGTGATGGCGGTAGACGCATCATGATATGTCAGAGCGGGCCGAATCCGCGCATTTCAATGCCCCGCGGGCTGACGCGCGGGCGCCTCGAGCCGGCGGGTTTGGCGAAGAGCATCACATCGTCCGGAGGCTGCATGCGGTATCAAAGGAATCTGACAGTTGAAGACAGGACCCATGGCACAGGCTGAGAATCCGACGGCAAGCGGTGGAGCGCCAGGAGATTACGGCAGCCTTTGCCAGATGATCCGCCTCGCGCTGGAGCCGGTGCGCGCGCTGGCCGTCTCGCTGCACGACGAGACCGGCGATCTGTTGTGGCTCACGGAAAGCTCGATGGGTCCGGATGAACATAATGCCGTCCAGCAGGCGTTCGAGTCCTTCGCCGGGGGCACCGGGCCGACGGCCGTAGCCTATGATCTCGGCGATTCGCGTTCCGCCGTGCTGTTTCGGGTCACGAATGCCAAGCGGGCCATGGTCGGTGCGGCCATGGTCATCGTCGACACGCGCGTCGTCAGCCAGACCGCCCACGGCGCGGCCCAGTTGCTGACGCAAAAAGTACTGCGTGCCCTCGGCAGTTTCGCGGTGATGCGTCGGCGCATGGAACCCACGCCGACGACGGAACCCACGCCGACAATAGAACCGGCGCAGACACCAGCGCAGACACCAGCTCCGACGCCCAAGGCCGGCACACAGGCGCTCCACGACGTCGATCTGTCGGAACTCACGCTCACGCCCATGCGCGAAATCAACCTGTCGGCGAAGAACGGAGCGCCGCAGCCGGCGGCGCGGCCGACTGCGCCGCCGGCCCCGCGCGCGGCCGCACGCCCTGCGCCATCGCCGCTGGCGCCCGCGATGCCGGCACCGGTCGGCCGGGCCGCTGGTCCGGAGAACGTCCCGGCGGATCTCGATCGTCTGAACGAGGCTTTGCGCAGCGCTCCGATCGCACTCTACGTGCAACGACTCATTCCCCTGAGCAAGGGCAGCGAGCTGAAGCTCTTCGAGGTTCTACTCCGCTCCAAGGCGGACGAGGCACAGGGCGGCGCGCCACTTGCGTTACTCAAGGCCGCGGTCGAACAGGGGCTCGGTTCCATGATCGATCGGCGCGTCATCACCGAACTGATCGGTTGGCTCGCGCGCAATCCGCGCATCTGTCAGGACGACGACGTGCGCTTCTCGGTCAATCTCACCAAGACTGCTTTGCACGACGAGCACTTCATGAAGTTCGTTGGCATGTGTCTGGCGAAAGCGGCCCTTCCGCCGCAGACCGTGGCATTCGAAATCGACGTCGACCTCGCGATCAAGACGGGTGCCCACATTAACGACGTCGCCGCGGCCCTGCATCGGCTCGGTTGCCCGCTCGTGCTCGACGACTTCGGGCTGCGTACCGAGTGCTTCGAATTGCTGCGTTTGCCGGGGGTGCGGTACATCAAGCTCGCGCCGTCGATCACGACCCAGATGCGCACCGACAAGCTGTCGCAAGCGGCGATCACGGCGCTGGTTCAAATGGCGCGCGTGCTCGGTTTGCACACGGTGGCCAAGCGCACCGAAACCGGTGTCGAACAAGAATGGATGACGGCCTTGGGCGTCGATTTCATTCAATCGAACGCACTCTCCCCGCCCGTCCCTATCGAGTCGCTGTCGCGACCTGCCAAGCTCCGCCGAGCGCCTTGACGAGATAGACGGCGGCCAGCATGCGCTGCCCCTCGATCTGAACCGTCTGGCGTTGGTCGGAAAGCAGAGCCTGCTGCGCAGTGAAGACGTCCAAGAAGGTGTCCACACCGCCGGCGTAGCGGTCATTCGCGATGTCGAGCGCCCGCTGCGCGCTGGTCACGCTCGCGAGCGATTCGGCTTCGGCGCGCGACAACTGGGTGAGCCCCACGATGCCATTCTCGACCTCTTCCATGGCCGTCAGGATCGTCTGCCGATAGAACGCCACGGCGGCCGTGTAGTCACCGGCCGCGATGCGCACGGCGGCTCCGGTCGCGCCCGCGTTGAAGACGGTGCCGGTCGCCGCGGCGCCGAGCCCCCACATCCGGCTCGGCAATTCGAGCAAGGTGGCCATGGCATTGCTTTCCCAGCCCGCGGTCGGCAACAGTTCCAGAGTGGGGAAATAGGCCGCTTTGGCAACGCCGATACGTGCATTGGCGGCGGCCATCGCGCGTTCCGCCGCCGCGACGTCGGGGCGACGCTGCAGAATGTCCGAGGGCAGGCCGATCGGCACGGCCGGTACGCGCCAATCGAATCGCTCCTGCACGGGGAGCGCGAAGCTCGGCGCCGGCACGGCCAGCAGAGTGGCGAGCGCATGTTCGTTTTGCGCCCGCTCGTCTTGCAGGAGCTCGAGCTGAGCTCGACTCGCGGCCAGCAAGGCTTGCTGTTGCGCGAGGTCCAAGCCCGTGGCGAAGCCGAGCTCGTGCCGCGCGCTGATGATATCGAGCGAGCGCTGCTGCGCCTCGATGCTCGCGCGCACGACCGCGCTCTCCCCGTCGAGTTCGCGCACCGTGAAATAGTCGCTCGCGACCTGCGCGATCAGCACCAGGCGCGCGTTCTCGTAATCCGCCTGAACTTGATCGCGTGTGGCCCGCGACGCCTCGATGTCACGCCGCACGCGGCCGAATAAATCGACCTCATAGCTCACCGTGGCATCGAGCAGGAAATCATTCTGCACGGTCGACACGTTCGGCGAGGAGTATGCCGCCAGCGGCCGATTGGCCGAGCTCTTGACGCGCGTCGAATCCGCGTTCAGCGATAAATGGGGGTACAAGGCACTCTGCGCGATCGTTACCTGGGCGCGGGCCTGATCGAGCCGGGTCGCGGCGATCAGCAGATTTTGATTGCCCGCAAGCGCCCGATCCACGAGACCATCGAGTGCGGGATCCTCGAAAGCCTCCCACCAACGACCCTTGAGTTCGCCGTCCTCGGGCTGCGCCTCGCGCCAGGGGATGGAGACCGTCCAAGCGTCCGGCAGCTCGGCCGCCGGCCGGTGGTAGTCCGGACCGACGGCGCAGCCCGAGAGCAGCAAGGCTGCGGCGGTAGACCAGCCGGCGTTGCGGCGCGAGCCTCTCATCTCGAGCCGGCGGTCGTTACGACGACGACGTCGCCGTCGCTGAGCGAGTCCGCCGGATGGGAGATCAGCCGCGCGCCGGGCTGCAGCCCGCCCAACACCTCGACGCGATCACCGTAGTCGGTGCCGAGTTTGACCGCGACGAGGCGCACTTGACCCTTCGCGTCGACGACGGCGATGCGCGCCCCCTCGGGCCGGAACAAGAGCACATCCGTCGGCACGACGACCGCACCGGGCGCTGCGGCGACCGGCAGCCGCACCTGCACGTAGGAGCCGGCGATCAGGGCGCCATTGGGGTTCGGGATACGAACTTCGACCTGCATCGTGCGGGTCACGGTATCGATCGCACGCGCCGAGCGCGCGATGACGCCGCTCAAATTCAACTCCATCTGGCCCGGGACCTCGATCTTGACCGGATCGCCCACCCTGATCCGGTGCGCATAGGCTTGGGGCACGTACACGTAGAGACGCAATGGATCCACCTGGGCGATCGAGAACAGCGCCCGCCCGGTGACTCCGTTGCCGCCGTCGATCAAGTCGCCAACATCGATGTTACGCCGGGTTACCACGCCGTCGAACGGCGCCACGACCTTGGTAAATCCCAACAGCCGTTGCAAGCGAGCCACGTTCGCTTGGCTGGCGTCATAGTTCGCCTGAGCCTGGCGCGCCGCGCTCTCCCGCTCGTCGAGATCCTGCTGCGTGACGGCATCCCGCTTGCGCAAACTCTGCCAGCGTTCTGCCGTGCTCTTCGCGAGGCTTAGGCTCGATGCGGCGAGGTCGCGCGCTGCGACGGCCTGGGACAACTGCTGCTCGACTTCCGGTGCACTGATCTCGGCGAGTGTATCGCCCTTCTTGACCTCGCTGCCGATGTCCTTGAGCCAGCGCAACACGTAGCCGCTGCTGCGCGCGTACAGGGTGGACTCGATCCCACCCTGCAGCGTACCGGGCAGCGACAGCGGCTCGTCGGTGTCGCGCGACTGCGCCTCGATGACGGTCACGTACTGCTGCATGTGGGCCGTGGTCGATTCCGCAAGAGCTGTGGCAGCGAGAGTCCTGGATGCGATCACGGCCACGGCGCCGGCGAGGAGCGCGGCAAGAAAGAAGACCACGGCGATTTTCGCGGATCTCACCAGGCGGCTGGTCGTAACGTCGGTGTTCATGCGGTTCTCTCGGGTGCGCGGCGTCGATGGATACCGGCGAATACGACCGGCACGAAGAACAGGGTTGAAACAGTTGCGAACAGAAGTCCGCCGATCACGGCCCTGCCCAGGGGCGCGTTCTGCTCGGCACCCTCGCCGAGCCCCAGGGCCATCGGGATCATGCCGATGATCATGGCGAGCGCCGTCATCAGGACGGGACGGATCCGCGTCGCGCCGGCGTCGAGCGCGGCAGCGAGCGGCGTCAAACCCTCGTTCAAGCGTTGCCGGGCGAAAGCGACGATCAAGATGCTGTTCGCGGTGGCGACGCCCATCGTCATGATCGCGCCGGTCAAGGCCGGTACGCTCAGCGTCGTGCGGCTCAGGAACAGCATCCAGCAGATCCCGGCTAGTGCCGCGGGCAGAGCCGTTATGATGATGAAGGCATCGAGCCAGGATTGGAAATTCACCACGATCAGCAAATAGACCATTACGATCGCGATCACGAGACCTATGCCGAGCTGGACGAACGAAGAGCGCATGGTTTGGGCCTGACCTAGCACCGCGATCTGCGCACCGCGCGGCAGTTGCGGACGCAACGCGTCGACGAGCCTGTCGATTTGCGCCGCGACGCTGCCGAGATCGCTCCCCTGGACGCTGACGTACACGTCCGTCGCCGGCGATAGGTTGTAGCGGGAAGCGATCGCGAGCTGGGCCGCCGGCTGCACGTCGACCAGGTTACTCAGCAACTGCGCGGCCGCTGCGGGCTGTGAGGCAGGGCGTACCGGCGTGCGCAGCAGCGCATCGAGGGAGTCGACGCTGTACTGCGGCGATTGGACGGTCAGGCTGTAGACGATCCCGTTCAGAGGATTGAGCCAGAAACCCGGCGACACCTGAGAAGTTCCCGAGGTCGAGATCAGCATGTCCTGTGCGACGTCCGAGGGAGTAAGCCCAAGCTGCTGCAATTGTGTCCGGTCGACGTGCAAGGCAAGCGTCGGCAGGTCCAAGCGTTGATGGACGTGCGTGTCGACGGCACCGGGAATTCGCTGAATCTGCTTCATGAGCCGGGCGGCGAGTTCGTAGTTGCCGCGCAAATCGTTGCCCGTGATCTGCACGTCGACGGCGGCGGGAATGCCGAAATTGAGGATCTGGGTGACCATGTCGGCGGGCTGGAAGAAGAACTCCACGCCCGGGAACCGCCGCGGAAGCTCGCGCCGCAGCCGCTCGATGATGACTTGAGTGGGCGCATGCCCTTCGAGCAAGGAGATCTGAATCTCGCCATCCAAGGTGCCCATCGTGCCGGAATTCGAATAGGAAAGATTGAGTCCGCTGTTGGGCACGCCGAGATTGTCGAGCAGCGTTCCGAGTTCGGCCGCGGGCACGATCTCGCGAATCGCCTGATCGACGCGATCCGCGAGCCGTGCCATCTCCTCGATGCGGGTGCCGCTCGGCGCGCGCAAATGCATGCGGATCTGGCCGGCATCGACGCTCGGAAAGAAATCCCGGCCGAGAAAGAAAACCAGGCCGCAGGACAGCAGGCAAAACGCCAGGAACATGCCAGCGAAGCCTCGGCGCTGGGCGAGCACGGCGCCGAGCAGGATCGTGTAGCCGGCGCGTATCCGCTCGAAACGCGCGTCGAAGGCCCGGTAGAGCCGCTGCAGCGCACTCGCACCTCCGGGCGCGGACGGCGATGCATGACCCGCGAACAGCATCACGAGCGTGGGGACGAGCGTCCGCGACAAGACGTAAGAGGCCAACATCGCGAACACGACGGCCTCGGCGAGCGGCGCGAACAGAAACTTGGCCACACCGGCCAAAAAGAACATCGGCACGAAGACTATGCAGATGCACAGAGTCGAGACCAGGGCGGGCACCGCAATCTCGCCGGCGCCAGCGAGTATCGCCGCGTGCAATTCGGTGCCCTCGTGCAGATGCCGCTCGATGTTCTCGATCGTGACCGTCGCGTCATCGACCAGAATGCCGACCGCGAGGGCAAGTCCCCCGAGGGTCATGATGTTCAGCGTCTCGCCGAGCGCATAGAGCGCGAGGATGGAGGCGAGAATCGACAGTGGGATCGAGATCGCGATGATGCAGGTGCTGCGCCAATTCCCGAGGAACAACAGAATCAAGGCGGCCGTGAGGCAGGCGGCGATCAGCGCCTCCCGAATGACGCCGCTGATCGCCGCGCGCACGAAGCCGGACTGATCGAACAAGGGCGTGATCTTGATGTCTTTCGGCAGCAGCTGTGCATCGGCGGGTAGTTGCGCGAACAGTGATTTGACGATGTCCAGCGTCGAGGCGCCGCCATTCTTCAGAATCGAGATGAGCACGCCCCGCTCCCCGTTCTGACGCACGATGTTCGTTTGCGGCGAGAAACCGTCGCGGACATGCGCGACCTCCGCAAGATACACCGTCGCACCGTTTTTCGTGACGATCGGGATGGCGTTCAATCCGGCGATCGTTTCCGGGGAACCATTGAGCGCTATCGCATATTCCGTGCCGCCGAGCTTGGCGGTGCCGGACGGCAGGATGAGATTCTGGGCACTGACGGCGTTCAGCACGTCGGTGGGCGTCAAACCCTTGGCGAGCAGGGCCCCGGTATCGAGGTCGACGGCGATCAGGCGTTGCTTGCCGCCGTAAGGCCAGGGCACGGCGACACCCGGGATGGTCACCAGCCGCGGCCGCAGGAAGTTGCTGGCCGCATCGAAAACGCCCTGTTCGGGCAGCGTCTGGCTCGACAATCCGAGCTGGATCACCGGAATGCTCGAGGCCGAGTACTTGATGACGAGGGGCGGCTGGATACCCGGCGGGAGGTTGCGCAGCTGCTGCTCTTGCACGGCGACGATTTGTGCGATCGCGGTCGGGATGTTGGCGTTGGGCTGAAAGAAGACCTTGGTCACCGAGATCCCGGCGAGCGACTGGGACTCGACGTGCTCGATGTCGTTGACCGTGGTCGTGAGGCTCCGCTCGGTGACGGCCGTGATGCGCACGCCCATTTCCTGCGCCGACAGACCCGAATAGTTCCAGATGATGCTGATCACCGGAATGTTGATTTCCGGGAAGATGTCCGTGGGCATCTTGAGCAGTGCCAGCGGGGTTGCGAGCACGATCAGCAGGGCCATCACGATAAAGGTGTACGGCCGCCGCAACGCAACTTGAACGATCCACATGGCCGCGGATTATGGCCTATTGCGGCGCGTCTCGCGGGGTCAAATCACCAGGGCGGCGAGCACACCATTGCCGTATTTGCCGAGCGTGACCTCGAAATCGATGCGTGCCTTGGGTGTCGCGGCGATCGCCGCAACGGCCGCGGGCAGCTTGGACGCGGGGCAGACTGTCTCGAGGCGCACGTGCGCCGTTCCTTCGTGCAAGACCAGCCGAGTGCAAATGTTCATGACTTCACGCAGGTTGGCGATCATGACCTCCGTGAGTTGCCCGGTCTTGACGCTGTCCTTCGCCACGCCCGGCGGCAGCATCGAGAGCGCCGCGCCGCTGTTCGCGGCGAAGGCGATGTCGCATGCGCACAGCGCCGCGGGCTTGCCGTCGTCGGTGACGTAGACCGCGACCCAGCCCGTCGATTTGGCCGAGACGTCGAGTTTTCCGCCCGTCTTGACCATGAGGCCGTCGAACAGCATTCCGAGCAGCTCCCGGACGAGATTCAGATCGGGCAGAGGGCAAATTGCGCCGGCGACGACGGTCATTTGACGTGTGACCCCAGGATTTCCTTGAAGGACTCGGGCGTGAACGGCTTGGAAATCAAAAACTTCGCCCCGGCCGCCGCGGCGCGCTGGCGCATGTCGGGAGTCGCCTCGGTAGTGACGAAGCCGAAATTGATGCTGATGCCGTCCTTCGTGAGGTTCTCGAGCAGTTCGATGCCGGTCATGTTCGGCATGTTCCAGTCCGAGAGCACGAGATCCGGCGCCGCCGCCTTGATTGCCGTGAGTGCTTTCGCGCCATCCTCTGCCTCCGAATATTCGTGGCCGTCAAAACCGGCGAGGCGCATCGTCTTGCGGACGATCATGCGCATCGCGGTCGAGTCGTCTACGATCAAAATTTTCACGGTTACTCCATTTCAATGTTTGGGTTGACCTAATCTAGCGTACGCGTCATCCCTTGGCTGTTCGACGCGTCACATCCATCTCATCCGAAAGTTGCAAAATACGGGTATGAATTCCCCCTAAGGGCAGCACGTCGCAGGCGGCGCCGACCGCGACCGCCTCGCCGGGCATGCCCCACACCATGCTGGTAGCCTCATCCTGCGCAATCGTCGGGCTGCCCGCCTCGCGCATTTCCTTGAGGCCCAAAGCGCCGTCCTTGCCCATGCCGGTCAATATCACGCCGATCGCATTGCGACCGGCCTGCTGTGCGACGGACCGAAACAACACGTCGACCGAAGGCTTGTGCCGGTTGACCGGCGCACCGTCGTCGAGCCGGCACGTATAGCGAGCACCGTCGCGCACCACGAGCAGATGCTTGTCTCCCGGAGCGATGTAGGCGTGGCCCCGCAGGATTTGCTGCCCGTCTTCGGCCTCACAGACGGTCATCTGGCAAAGCGAGTCCATGCGCCGCGCGAACGCGCCGCTGAACAATTTCGGGATGTGCTGCGTGATGACGACGCCCGGCATGTCCGGGGGGAGTTGCACGAGCACGTCCTTGATCGCCTCGGTGCCGCCGGTCGATGCGCCGATCGCAACGATCCGCTCGGTCGTGCGGAGTTGCCGCGGTGCACTTTGTTTGGCGAGCACCGCGTCGGCGCTAGCCGAGGGCTGCACGTCGCGCGAATAGACGCGCGTGCGCGCCGCCATCTTGACCTTGGCGATGAGTTCATCCTTGTAATCCGACAAGGTCGCGGCCAGATCGATCTTCGGCTTCGGCAGATAGTCGACCGCGCCGATCGCGAGCGCATCGAGCGTCACCTCGGCGCCATGCTCGGTCAGCGAGGACACCATGATCACGGGCATCGGCCGCAAGCGCATCAGATTGCGCAGGAAGGTCAACCCATCCATCCGCGGCATCTCGACGTCGAGCGTGAGCACGTCCGGATTGAGCTGCTTGATCTTTTCACGGGCGATGTACGCATCGCCCGCGGCCCCGAGGACCTCCATCGAAGGATCGCTGCTCAGCATGTCGGTGAGGATGCGCCGCACGAGCGCGGAATCGTCGACGATGAGCACACGGATGCGCCGATTCGCGACAGGTTGGCCAGCCGGGAGCGCGTTATATGTCATTGGATTGGTCTTCTCGTTGGTCTTCGTTGTCAGTTGAACAATTCGACGTCGTCGTCGGCGGGTTTTTGTACCATGTCCTTGCGGTACTGGGTCTCTCGGGTGGCGATCGCGTTGACGTCGAGCGCGCGCAGGCGCTTCAGCATGACCCGCCCGGTCCTCGGGAAGTAGACGACGCGACGCGGGTAGACCTCCCCGACGTCCTCCGCCGCGATCCGGAAGCCCTCGAGTCTCAGGAAGCTCTTCGCAAACGCGATATTCTTCGCGCCGACGTCGGACATCGCCGGCAGAATCCTGCCTCCCCCGAAGATCTTGACCTCGAGGCGCTCCCGTCGCGCGCCTAGTTTCATGAGTTCGTTGATCAGACTTTCCATGGCATACGAGCCGTAGCGCGTGGACAGGCCGTCGGCGCCGTTCAGCCAGCTGTTGTTGCCGACCGAATTGTCCTCGGGCAGCATGAAGTGGTTCATGCCGCCGTAGCCGAGCGCGGTGTCGCGTATGCAGGCTGAGATGCACGAGCCGAGAACCGTCGTGATGGTCTCATCCTGGGTCGTCACGAAGAACTCGCCGGGCAGGATCTTGGCCGTCCAGGTGTTGAGCGCCGAGTCCCAGTAACGCTGGACGTGCTCGAAGCCTCGCAGCGCCGGCAACTTGGCGGTCTTCCCCTGCTTGTCGGTGGAGGTGTTCAAGTGTCGTTGCGTCGGTATATGGTCTTGCCGATCAGCGTGTAATCGCTCGAGACGTTGAACAGGTTCTCCGAATGCCCGAGGAACAGCAGATCGTCGGGACGCTGCAGCCGGGCGATGCGGCCAAACAGGTCACGCTGGGTTTCCTTGTCGAAATAGATCACGACGTTGCGGCAGAAGATCACGTCCAGCGGGCCGGACATTGGCAGGCTGTGCATCAGGTTGATCTGCCGGAACGTGATCAGATCCCGAAGCTCCTTGGCCGCCTCGTACGAGGTGACGTCTCCCTCGCTGCGCTCGCGGAAGAATCGCGTCAGCCGCTGGGCTTGCATGCCCCGGAGACGGTCGGGCGCGTAGATCCCACGCTGCGCGGTCGCGAGCACGTTCGAATCGAGATCGGTGGCGAGGATCTTGATGTCCCACTTCTGCCAGTCGCGCAGGGTCTCGATGACCGTCATTGCGATCGAATAGGGCTCCTCGCCGGTCGAACAGGCCGACGACCAGATGCGTAACCGCCGTGTCGCGCGAGGGTCGTTGGCGAGCGGCAGCAGCACCGAATCACGGAGGTAATCGAAGTGATGCGATTCGCGGAAGAAGGAGGTTAAGTTCGTGGTCAGCGCATTGCAAAACTCGACGAGTTCCGGCGCATTCTCCACTTCGAGCATGCGCCGATATTCGCCAAAGCTCGACAGTCCGAGCGCACGCAGCCGGCGCGAAACACGCCCGTAGACGAGCTCGCGCTTGGTCTCGGCGAGATTGATGCCCGTCATCTGCTTGACCAGATCGCGCAGCGCGCGGAAATCGGTGTCGCTGAACTCGTATTCCCGGTCGGCTTTGACGACGGACGGCGCGACCGCGCGCTCGACTTTCATGTCGGGCTTGGCATGCGACTCACGCGGCACCTGCAAGCGGATCGGATCCCTGCAGGCTGGGATCGCGGCCGATCAAGGCGTCGACGTCGAGCAGGATCAGCATCCGGCCGGATACGGTCGCGAGCGACTCGATGAAATCGGAATCATGCTGATTGCCCATGTTCGGGGTTTCCTTGACATCCTCGCCGCGAACATCGACGACGTCGGAGACGCTGTCGACCACCAGGCCGAATTCGCTCGAACCCCCTGCCGTTCGGACCGACAACACGATGATCACGGTCAGCGGGGTGAACTCGGCGCTCGGCAGATTGAAATGCACCCGCAGGTCGACGATGGGCACGATCGAGCCGCGCAGGTTCAGCACGCCGAGCACGTGTGCCGGCGTCTGCGGGATCCGGTTGACGGCAGACCAACCGCGGATCTCCTGAACGCGCAGAATGTCGACTCCGTAGGTCTCGCCATGCAATGAGAACGTGAGCACCTGCCGCGCCTTGGGGTCGGGGGATTCGCGGCGGGGCTGGGGGTTCTGATCGGCCATGAGAGCACTCGGGAGAGTAGATTGGATAACGTTCGATAGCTAAGGTATCGGCCCACCCGCGATTTCTTTAGTTTGGCGGCCCGTACTTCAGAACAGTTCCACATTATCAGCGTCGCCCGCGGCCGGATCCCGCGCCGCGTCCTGCGCGGTCGGCACGGCGCGGGCCAGGCGATGCCACTCGAGGTGGTAGGTCTTGTCCACGGCCTGAAGCATGGCGAGCCATTCCTCGTCGCTGCGCTCGGTAGGCTCGCGCAACAGCATCTGAAGGTGATTGAGGCCGACACGGATATGTCCGATGCGCTGCGTTAGCCGATCGTGATATTGCAGGGCGATCACGGCTGCGCCCAGCGATCCGTCGATCGCCGCGCATTCGCGCGCGAGCGCCGCCCGCGCGTCCGGCGGGCAGGCCACCTCCTCGATGCGCGCCTTCGCGGCGGCAAGATCGTGGAAGGATTCGCCGACCGCAGTGCATTCGCGATCCGCCTCACGCAAGGACTCGGCCAGTTGCGCGCTGAAAATCTCGAGCAACCGGCCGAATTCGGCGATCACGCTGCGCACGTCGGAATCCTGGCTCGAAGCCTCGGCGGAGGATCCGCTCTTACCGGGTAGCATGACTCGCTGCCGCGGGTATCTGGCCTTGCAGACCGAGGACGGCCAAGGCCTGCGTCAGCGCGGCGGTTTGGCCGCGAAATTCGAGGCTCACGCCTCGACCCGGGGCCTCGTTGCAAAACGCCAGCAGCAGTTGGACGCCCGCGGTGTCGACATTGGACACGCGGGAGAGATCGATCGTCAGGGCGCCGGACCCTGCCAGCCGCTCACGGAGGCCGGCCGCGACTTTCTCGATATGTTGAATGTCGAGAGCCGAGTCCAGATAGACGACGGAGTCATCCGGGATCACAGCCTCGGTCGGCGCGGCGGCTTGCGCAGGAGCGCCTTCGCTGGATTTTTTTCTTGCCATGATATAGGTTCTCGTACTTGAGTTTAGGCGGCCGCGCGGGACGCGCCGACGCTCGATATCACCAGGCCATCGACGTCGATCAGGATCAACATCTTGCCGTCCTGATTCGCAAGGCCCCGCACGAAGACCTTTTCTACCGAACCCAGCGCCTCGGGCGGCGGCAATATGTTGGCGCCGGCGACGTCATAGACGTCGGCGACCGCGTCGACGACCATGCCGACGGTGCGTTCACCGCGATCGCCGGGCACGTGCACGACGATGATCACGGTCGTCGCATCGTGCGGGACCTTCTCCAGACCGAACCGCAGGCGCAGATCGATGACCGGGACGATCGAGCCGCGCAGATTGATCACGCCGAGCACATAGGCCGGCGAATACGGGACACGCGTCACCGTATCCCAACCTTTGATTTCCTGTACCTTTTGGATGTCGACGCCGTACTCCTCGCCGCCCAGCAAGAAACTCAGGTATTGCTCCGTGCCGGATGCGGTTTGCGCCGACCCGGTCGGTTTCATGTCCGTAGTCATCGTAGTCTCCGTGCCATTCAGGCCGCCAACTCGACGCGCCCCGATTGACGTTCGAGAAAATTGCTTATCAACCCGGGGATGTCGAGAATCAGGGCCACGGTACCGTCACCGTGTATGGTCGCGCCGGCGAGTCCGGGCACGTGCTTGAAGTTCGTTTCGAGGCTCTTGATGACCACCTGCTGCTGCGCCAGGAGCTCGTCGACCAGTATCGAGACGCGACGGCCATCCGATTCCACGACGACCAAGAGTCCTTTGGCGATGTCGCGGCTGTCCGGCTCGATGTCGAACAGGTCGTGCAGCCGGATGATCGGCAGATAGCTGTCACGATGTTTGAAGAGCTCCGATCGCCCCGCGACGCTGCTCAGGTGCTCGCGCGTCGGCTGCACCGTCTCGATGATCGAGACCAGCGAGGCGACATAGATTTCCTTGCCGACCCGCAGGACCTGACCCTCGAGGATCGCAAGGGTGAGCGGCAGGCGGATTCTGATCGTGCTGCCGACGCCCTCGGTGCTGAAAATCTGTACGTGGCCGCCGAGATCGTTGATGTTGCGGCGGACCACGTCCATCCCGACACCGCGGCCCGAAACGTCGCTGACGGTATCGGCGGTGGAGAATCCCGCGACGAAAATCAAGTTGTAAATCTGTTCGTCCGAGAGCTGTTCATCGGGTTCGACGAGTCCGCGCTCGCGGCCCTTGGCGAGAATCCGCGCCTTGTTGAGTCCGGCGCCGTCGTCCTTGACTTCGATGATGATGCTGCCACCCTCGTGGAAGGCGTTGAGTTCCAGCGTTCCCGTCTCGCTCTTGCCTGCCGCGACACGCTTTTCCGGCAGCTCCATGCCGTGATCCAAGGCGTTGCGAACGAGGTGCACGAGGGGATCGCCGATCTTCTCGAGCACGGTCTTGTCTAGCTCGGTGTTCTCGCCGCAGAGCTTCAGCTCGACTTTCTTGCCGAGCTTGCGCGACAGGTCGTGCACCAGCCGCGGGAAGCGGTTGAAGGAGAAGCCGATCGGCAGCATGCGGATCTGCATGACGCTCTCCTGCAGCTCGCGTGTGTTGCGCGCAAGCTGAATGAGCCCACGCCGCAAGGATTCAAGATCCTCCGGATCGTACTTCTCGGCGAAACGGCCGAGCATCGACTGGGTGATGACCAATTCGCCGACGAGATTGATCAATGCGTCGACTTTCTCGGTGGCGACGCGGATCGAACCGGCGTCGCTGCCGGCCTTGGCGGGGCTGGCGACGGGTACCGCCGCGGGCTCCGGCGAGGTCGCCGGCCGCGCCGGGCTGGCCGGAGCCGCGCGCGCGACGACGGCCGCCGACTCAAGGTGTTTTGCATCCAGGTAGATCGGCTCGTAGCTGATCCGCGAAACCGTCTCGACCCAGTCGAAGATTTCGATGATGCGGGTGTGCTCGACCGCGGCATGCAGGACCACGGTCCAGGATAGGTAGCACATCGTCGGGTCGAGCGACTGCAGCGGAGGCACCCGGTCTGCGTGCGCCGTAACCTCCAGGCGGCCAAGGCCGGCCAGTTCGGCGAAGATCCGCAGCGGATCGTTGCAGGTCTTGAACAGTGTCAGATCCGGAACGAACTCGATGCGCCAGCCGGAGATATTCGCCAACGCAACGACGATCGGCGCCTGCGGCGTCGTTTTGGCCACCACCGGTGCGGCGGCGATCGCGGCAGCCGGAGCCGCGGCGCTCGCTACGGGTGCAGCCGCAACCGGACCCTTTTGCGCAAGTATGCGGGCGAGTTCGCCGCTCAGCGCATCCGCCCCAACCGTGACGATCGGCTGTTTGGCCTGGGCCGACTGCGTCATTTCACGGATCACGTCGACGGACTGCAGAAGAACCTGCACTGCGTCGGGTGTCACGGCACGCATGCCGTTGCGCATCTCGTCGAGCAGCGTCTCCACGGAATGGGTAAATTCCGCGATTTCCATGAAGCCGAAGGTTCCGGCTCCACCTTTGATCGAATGTGCCGCGCGGAAGATCGTGTTGATCGTCTCACGATCCGCGGTGGCATCCAGCGTCAGCAAGCCGGACTCCATGGCATCGAGGCCCTCGAAGCTCTCTTCGAAGAACACCTTGATGATCTCTTCCATTTCGAGGTCGAGCGTCATAGAGTCACAACACCTTGGCGATGGTCGCTAAGAGCTTCTCAGGATTGAAGGGTTTGACCAGCCATCCGGTCGCCCCAGCCTGCTTGCCCTGCATTTTCTTGTCCTGCCCGGCTTCTGTGGTCAGCACGAGCATGGGCACGAACTTGTAAGGGTCCAGCTGCCGCAATTCGCGCACCAGTGTGATCCCGTCCATGCGGGGCATGTTGACGTCGGTCAACACGAGATTCACCGTATTCGAGCGGGCATATTCGAGCGCCTCGACCCCATCGGTGGCTTCGACGACCGTATATCCGGCGTGCTTAAGCGTGAAACTCACCATTTGCCGCATGGATGCTGAGTCGTCAACCGCGAGTATGGTCACTGCCATGAGAGTCCCTGTTCCTGTACGTTCATTCAACCAACGCGCGCAAGCCGGCGTGCTCGGTTCATTGTCATGTGCAAACTTATCGGCGCTCGCCACTGAAGGTTTAGGAAGCCTGTGGGTAATAAGTGTGAACAAATCGATTCATTTGAGGCGCATCGCGGGGACGAATTGCCGGCATGCGC
>Ga0116230_10000063_pt1 | contig 74921 bp, 65 predicted proteins | sample S1TSphfallax_3_FD_88678 | JGI IMG/M metagenome (GOLD analysis project Ga0116230, IMG submission 88678) | Host-associated microbial communities from peat moss isolated from Minnesota, USA - S1T2_Fd - Sphagnum fallax MG | ecosystem: Host-associated > Plants > Peat moss > Unclassified | place...
CACCGCCGTCGGGGGCGAGTGCGCACTCCTGATCAGCGTTGATCGTGACCTGCTCGACATGCAACGCATCAATCAAATTCCAATCATTCGCCCAGGGGAGTATTGGCGCCGCACTACCGATGGCGGGTGAGCTGCAGCTGTTGGCCCACTGCGGCCGGATGCGACCGCGGGGTCCGGGCTTGGCTTCAAAGGTTCCGAGATCACATTGGTGTCGAGAATGATCACGATTCGAACTTGGCTGCGCGCGCTGGACTGCGCTTGCGACGGCGTGACGAATCAAAGCCGCCGACGCGCTTACCCAGCGCCACTAGTGCGCTGCCGATAGCCACTGGCGGGCGCACCGAAGCGTTCAATATTTCACGCACTTCCGCTTCCGTACTGCGTCCGGATCGCGCCGCTCGCGCCTTCAGGGCACGCGCTGTTTCTTCGGGTAGATTTCGCACGGTGATGACAGCCATTTAGAACCGCAAATATTCGCGGTCGAGGGGGCGATCGAATCGAACTCGCCAACTATCCGCACGGCTAGCACCGGTGAGGCGAGCAGGAACCAAGCCACGTGGTCCCGCCCGCCCGATGGCAACCGCCGGCGCTACCTCGCCGCTTTCGCCGCCTCCACCGCTTCCTTCAATTCGTGTTCGGCTTGACGCAACAAGTCCTCGGCCTTCGCGCCGTGGCCCGCCATGTCGTAATGATTGGCTGCGCGTGCGCGCTCCATCTCGTGAATAGACTCGACGACGTGTGTATGAACTGCGTCAAGGTCCCGCCAGTCATGTACCCTATCAGCGAAGGCCGCACCGGCTGCGAACGTCAACAGCGCAAAGGTAAAGAGTGATGTTTTCATCGTTTCTCCGTCAAATTGATGTGATTTTTCATGGAAAGTGCAAGCTCGTGCGTATCGTTCAACGGTATCTTTGCGCCTTGGTTGACGGTGTCGCCCTGATTAACGGAAAGTTCACGATCGGCGATTCCATGGTGGCTCCGCCGTGCGCACAACATCGCGAGCGGTAGTGCTCGTCCGAATCCTCGACCATGACGTGCTTTGTCGAAGAGTAGGAAAAGCCCGCCTGAAAACGACAGCATGACAAAGAACACATTCGTGACCAGCAGCCGCATCCACGCGCATGCCGCCGGACGCGGCTCGCCACCGGTAGCCACGTGATTCCAACCTACACCTAAACCGTCGTTGAGGAGATCATGGACCGACCACCACTGCCACCGTTTACGATCGAGACTGCCACCCAGAAAGTGCGCCTCGCCGAGGACGCCTGGAATACGCGGGACCCGAAACGCGTCGCGCTCGCCTATACCGTTGACAGCCTTTGGCGCAACCGCGCCGAGTTCCTGCGTGGGCGGGAGGCGATCGAGGCTTTTCTAACCCGCAAGTGGCAACGAGAACTCGACTACCGGCTCATCAAGGAAATCTGGGGCTGCAGGGAATCTCGAATCGCCGTGCGCTTCGCCTACGAGTGGCACGACGACAGCGGGCACTGGTTCCGTAGTTACGGCAATGAGAACTGGGAGTTCGATGAGCATGGTCTGATGCGCGTGCGGTTCGCCAGTATCAATGACGCGCCGATCGACGAGAGCGAGCGTCGCTTTCGATGGCCGCTGGGCCGCCGACCGGACGATCACCCCTCGCTGAGCGATCTCGGGTTCTGACTTTAGCCTGCGGTGCCGGTGGATACGCCCGTATTCAAGCCGATTTCTTCACCCAGGTGAGACACCATCCGCTTGCCACGACACTCGCGCCCGGAAAAATCGTGCAGGGTCCCGTCACGTCCCCAGCCTTGCCTTGAAATTGCTGGCAATTGGCGCAATTCGCATCCGGCTTGCTCGATTTGAGAACATAGCCGAGCGCTTTCGCCTTCGGATCGCCGGGATCGAGCGCCGGCACATCGGCGACCGCGGGCTCGAGTAGTAACAATCTTGCCGTGGGGAGCAAGATAGCCGCGGTAAGTGCGGATTTCGCCAAACGGCGGCGTGTGAGGAATCGCGTCATTGGGCTGTTCCTAGTGTTGAGTATATCGTTCGGGTCAGGACCGATCAGCGCTGCCAGCGGAGGCTAAGGGGTCCAGCAGCTCAGAGTCTGTTCGTTTCCGTACATGGGCGAGACTGAGCGTCTCATCGGACCAGCAGCGTGTTGCAAGCCCATAGTGAAACGAATAGGGCGGGCGGCATCACGCATACACCGAGCGACAGGAATTTGCCGAAGCTGATCTCCTGGCCTTCGCGTCGCAAGGCCACGAGCCATAGGATCGTCGCAAGAGAACCGGTGACCGAGAGATTGGGACCGATGTCGACGCCAATCAGCATGGCCGCCGTGACCGGGGACGTAAGATGCGATCCGGTCGCGAGCGTGCCGACTATGAGACCGAGCGGGAGGTTATTGACGAGGTTACAAACCATGGCGGTGAGTCCGCCGGCGACCAGCGCCGTCGACTCCGGCGCATCGACTGCCCGCGATGCGATGAATCGGCCGAGCGGCGCGAGGAGTCCGGTGCCCTCGACGCCTTGCGCCAACACGAAGAGTCCCGCAACCAACGGCAGCACGCTCCACGAAATCTCCTTGATGACGTGCCACGGAGACGCGCGTTCACGCACGAGAATCACGATGCCGGTCGTCATTCCGGCGAGAAAGGTAGGTAAGCCGAGCTGCCAATCGCGACTCGAAGCGATGATCAGTAATAGGGCAGTCAAGAGGATGCCGACGGCTACCAGTCGGCCGCCGACGCTCAAGGGAGCCAACTCGACGGTGCTCTCGATGCGCCCCCGCAGCGACGTCTCCTGCGTGAACCGCAGCACCACATAGGTCACGACGATCGCGGCAATCGAAGCGATCCCGAACTGTGTGAGCCAGTGTCCCAGTGTCGGCATGTGGGCCCCGAACACGACGAGATTGGCCGGGTTCGAAATCGGTAGAACGAAGCTCGCGGCGTTGGCGATGAATGCGCATACGTACAGATAAGGCAGCGGCTGCGCCTTCGCCTGTTTGGCCGCGGCATAGACGGCGGGCGTCAGCACGACCGCCGTGGCGTCGTTCGATAGAAACACGGTGACGATAGTGCCCACGCAATAAACCAACAAGAAGAGTCGCCTGGCGGAACCCCGCGAGCGGCGCACGGCATTCGCGGCCAACCAATCGAATAGCCCCTCGTTGCGTGCGAACTCCGCGAGCACCATCATGCCGATCAAGAAGAGATAAACATCCGTACCCTTGCTGATCGCGAGCAATGCGTCCGAAAGCGAAATCAGCGAGAAGACAACCAATGTCGCGGCGCCCAGCACGGCCCAAACCGCTTCCGGCAGCTGCCACGGCCGAAGGATCACGCCCGCGATCGCGAGCGCGGCGACGCCTAGGGTGGCTATGTCCAAGTCGCCAATTGGTGCCCCACGCAGCATGGATGCACTATGGCACATCGTGTGCCGATCGTGCGCCGACGCACAGACGCTGCCGACGGACTTTGTGACTACTCTGAGGACGAAGCACCTCAGGATCGCGGGAGAGGTATGCGTGGCACCTTATGCGGTCTCGACTGGCTGAACTTCTTCCTTGCGGACGTGCAGACCGGCGTCGGGCTGATTTTCGCGATCTACCTGGCCCGTAACGGCTGGAACGAGCAACTCGTCGGGATCGCGATGACGGTCGGCGGAATTGCCGGCATTTTCGCGCAAGCGCCGGCCGGCGCCTTGGTTGACCGTCTACATGCCAAGCGCTTGCTCGTTGGCGCCCTTGCTGTCCATGCTCGTGCTACCCGCGGCCTATCTCGTCATGCATCGGCTTGCCCTGCGGAAGTGATTTCGCCGTGATCACCCGTTGTATCACATGCTGAAGCTCGCTCACCTGATAGGGTTTGCCAATCACCGGACTACCCCGCAGATCGTCCGGCAATACCGCGGAAACGCTGTATCCCGTGCCGAAGACGAACGGGATGCCGCGCTCCTTGAGCGCGATCGCGACTTCCCACGAGAGCGCGCCGTCGAGGTTCACGTCGAGCAGTGCTGCGTCGAAAAGCTCATGCCGCGCAAGTTGCAATGCGTCGACGAATCGCGTCGCTGGACCGATCATTTGCCATCCCAGGGCGTCGAACACTTCCTGCAACAGACTCACCAGCAGAAAGGAGTCCTCCGCCACCAGGATTCGGTAGGGCTTGTCAGAGGTGCGCGGAGCCGGCGCGAGCGCCGGCGGTTCCTCCGGCGGTATGTCGTTCTCCCTGGTAGAACTCAGCAGCACCGAGGACGAAGGCAAAAACACCTTGCATACCAAGCCCGTAGGGTGATATTCGAGGTTGGCGCTGCCACCGGTCTCCATCGCAAGTGCTCGCTCGATCAGCGCCGTGCCAAAGCCCACGTGGGTGGGCGGTGTCACCGGCGGTCCGCCCATCTCCTGCCACGACAAATCGATGGCGGCATCCGCGGTGAGCGTCCATCTTATCGATACATGGCCGAGCGGTCGGCTGAAAGCGCCGAACTTCGCTGCATTGGTCGCGAGTTCGTGGATCGCCAGCGATAGCGACAGTGCCGACTTGGGCGTCAGCATCACGTTGACTCCGCTCAGTTCGACTTTCATCTCGTCCGGTGTGTAAGCATCGAGTTCCTCGCGTAAGAGACGATTTATCGACACTCCTTCCCAGCGACTCTCCGAGAGCAGACTGTGGGATTTCGCCATCGATCTGATTCGGCCATCGAGCCCCTGCACGAATCCGGTCAGAGACTCCGCGCTGCGACTCGTGCGCAAGACGAGCGCCTGAATGTTCGCAAGCGTGTTCTTGACGCGATGATCGAGTTCGAGCATCAGCAGCGCATCGCGCTCGGCGGCGCGCTTGCGCTCCAACGCAGCCTCGTTGATCCGCCGCAAGACGACGTGTAGCAGGGAGACACGGAGGTCGAAGGCGGCATCCAGGTCGCCGGGCGTCCAAGCCAGGGATCTTCCCCGCACGGTCTCTTTCCATACCTCGAACGATTTTCGAGGGTTGAGTTGATCGCCGTTCCCGGCATTTTGCATGAACTTATTCGGCGCTCCCGCCCAGTTGACCGTACCGATAAGTTCGGGACGAAACCACATGATGAAATTAGACGGCTCAGGTGACACCGAGATCACGAGCAGACCGGAACCGGCATTCGTGAACGCCGCGGCCGGCGGCCATACCTCCGCAAGACGATCCGTCGAGTAAACTCCGGACGTCTGGGTCATGTGGGAGTCGAGCCACTTGACGAGGTCGACAATTTGCTGATGGTTCGGCGTAATTCCCAGGAACGTTAGCTTGTCTTTGACGCAGACGGCGACACCCCCCTGGCGTGTGCCGTCCGCGGCAGTGGTGCCGCCGTGGATGTAGTCGAGCAGGTTCGGCGATTGTTGGGTCAAACCCTCGGCATAGTCGCCGGCGCCGGCAAGATTGAGCATGAGATTTTGCAGCACGATCCGACTCGCCAGCCTCGCACCGAAGTGTTCCCCCGATTCCCGCGATTCCAACTGTAGTGAAAACATCGAACCGAACAATTCGCACACCGCGCGAAGGTGGCGCGGCAGCAGACGCGGGGAATAATGGTGGCACGCAATCAGACCCCAAAGCCTGCCACCCCGGATGATCGAAATCGACATCGAGGCGTCGATCCCCATATTACGCAGGTATTGTCGATGTACGGGCGATACGTCACGCAAGATGGCGTGGCTCATGTCGAGTGGTTCGCCCGTCCGCGGATTGCTCCTCGGCAGCAGCGGTGCTGGGTCGTAGTTGACTTGTGTTATCAGCCGCAACCAACTCTTCAGGTAGAGCGCGCGCGCCGGTTGTGGAATGTCGGCGGCAGGATAATGCAGGTCGAGAAAGGGTTGGAGTTCGGGTTTTCGGCTCTCCGCAATGACCCATCCTGAATCGTCCTGCATGAAGCGATAGACGAGAACGCGGTCGTAGCGGGCGGTCTCGCGAACTCGCTCCGCCGCCAATTGGCACAGTGCTTGAAGCGAGGCCGCCTCGGCGAAATCCGCGATCATCTCCTGAACCCCGGCGAGTGGGTCGGCCGCAAATCGATCGGCTGGATCGGCAGCTTCGAACTCCAGCACGAGAACGCCGCCGCTGCGATGCAGGCTGACATCTAGCGGTGAATCCGCGCGAATGCGCAGCAGAGGATCGAGCAAATGGCGCGGTTTCTTGAGATCCGGGGTCGCCGCGAGTGCACGGAGTTGTGCAACTTGATCGGTTCGAAAAAGCGTGTCGGCGCCGCGACCGAGAAGTTCTCGAGGCTCAGCGCCGATCAAGCGAGCACAGTCGCCGGCCGCTTGCAGCACCTCCAGACTATCCGGGTCCAGCACCAGCATCGCGCCGTGCGGCAGGATGGCGCCCGGAATATGGATCGGTTCCCGGTCGCAGTCGGTCAGATTGATATAGTCCGGCAAGGGTAGCTCCAAACCTTAGGGCGAAACCGGCGTCCATCCCGCGACGCCAATCCTGCGCCGAGATTACCACTGAAGAAGTCGCCACCGTAGGCAAGCCCGTCTCCGACCCTTATGTGCGTTAGCGAACGGACGGTTTTTTGCAGTGGCGCTAACGTGCTTCGATGGCGCAGGTCGATCGAGCGTTAAGCTCCGGGTCTCGAAAAAGGGCTGGTGATGGTCGAAAGAGGTTGCGATTCCCGGATTCCGGATGATGACGTCGCTTTGCCGGTAATCGTGACCGATGCTTCCGGAGTCGTCCGCCTGTTCAATGTCGGTGCAGAGCGCATGCTCGGCTACACTGCCGCCGAAATCGTCGACAGAATCGTTCTTGCGGACATTCTCGATCCGCAGGATCTCGGGCGCCGCGCCCGGGCGGTCGGAATCGAACTCGCCTCTCCGATCACGCCGAATTGCGAGGCATTGATCTGCCGTGCCGCGTTCGGTGTGGAGGATCGCTATGAAACGACGTTGATCGACAGGAATAGCACACGCGTGCCGGTGGCCGTCTCGGTGACCGCCCTGTGCGATGAAGGCGGCTGCGCCATCGGATACCGCTTCATTTTGAGTAGCCTTGCCGAGGTCGATTACGTGAATTCGGATTTACTCGTGCTTATGAGTCACGAAATGCGCACACCACTCAGCGCGATCCTGGGTTTCGCACAGCTCATGGAGATCGGCACGCCATCTCCTACGCTTTCCCAAAAGCAAAGGATTGATCGAATTCTCGAGGCCGGTTGGCATCTCGAGGAACTCATCTCCGTAACCCGCGATATTGCCCTCGTCGAGTCGGGATCATTGTCACTGGCGCTCACCCCGGTGTCCCTTGCGGAAGTCATGCTGGAATGTCGCGCGCTCACGGAGCCGAAGGCGCGGATGCGCGGTGTCCGCTTGAGGTTTCCTCGCTTCGAGACCCCGTGCATGGTGTCTGCGGATCGAACTCGTCTGCAGCAGGTCTTGAGTACCGTTATTTCGGCAATCATCGAACATGGAACGGTCGGAGGATCCGTGGTCGTTGACTGCGCAGCCCTCGATTCGGAGAGAATTCATATTGCATTCCGGGAGGACGGCAAAACATCGTCCACGGAGCAGGCTGCCCGCCCCGCCGCGGCGAACGGAACGCAAATGGGTTTACGGCTCGCTCGGAGTCTCGTCGGGATGATGGGCGGCCGCATCGGTGCGGAAACGATGGTTGGCGCGAGGAAGGTATTTTCTTTGGATTTGAAGCGCGTCCTCGTCTCGCCGGAGACTGACCGCTATTTAACCCTGCCCACCGGCGGTTTCCCGAAACCGGTGGCAGAGTACGCTGCCACGGAGCACACGACATGACCTTCGAGCCGTCCGAGATTGTCGGAGCCAACATTCTCATCGTGGACGATCAGATCGCGAATGTTCAATTGCTGCAGCAATTGCTCGTCGAGGAGGGCTACGAACGGGTCTCGTCGACGATGAATCCACACGAGGTGTGCGCTCTACAGCGTGCCAACGACTACGACCTGATCCTGCTCGACTTGCTCATGCCCGACATGGACGGCTTCGAGGTGATGGCAGCCCTGCGAATCGATGAGCCGGAAAGCTATCTTCCCGTGATCGTGATCACTGCGCAACCGGATCACAAAGTTCGGGCGCTGCAATGCGGGGCAAAGGACTTCATCAGCAAGCCGTTCGATTTGATCGAGGTGAAGACCCGAATCCACAATATGTTGGAGGTCCGGTTGCTGTACAAGAAGCTGCAGCATTACAACAAGAAGCTGGAAGAAAAAGTTCAGGAAAGAACCGCGGCGCTACGGGAAAGCGAGGCGCGTTATCTTGCGCTGACGGAACTGGCTTGCGATTGGTTCTGGGAACAAGATGAGAACGGAAACTTCACCAAGGCAGGCGGCCCGGTCTTGGAGATGCTGGCCGTGTCGGACAAGGGTTCGCCGAACGACGCCGGCGAGGCGGTTGGCGGCTGGGATGAGGTGGCTCGTCGGGAACTCAAGGCGAGGATTGCGGCAAGACAGCCGTTCTTGGATTTCGTCTTGGGCCGGGTCGACAGTGACGGCACGCGGCAACGCTACCAAATCAGCGGCCAGCCGATATTCAACTGCTATTGCGCCTATGTCGGCTACCGGGGAGTCGGGGTGGAACTCGCTGCCGTCGAGCTCAGGCAAGGATGACCCGGGAGCAGCGCACGATCAATGCCTCCTCGTCGAGTGACTCGACGCCCCGCGCTGCCGTCAAGGCGCAACGCGCAACAGCTCGGCGAAGGCGCCGGCGACCAAGGGATAACTAAAGTAATTTCCCTGCGCTTCCGGACAACCGTGGCGCTGGAGGAATTCCAACTGTTCGAGGGTTTCCACCCCCTCGGCGATGACTTGAATGTGCAGACTTCTCGCCATATTGATGACGGCGGTCACGACGCTGGCATCGCCCGCATCCGTCGTGACGTCGCGCACGAAGGACTGATCGACTTTCAAGGTGTCGATCGGGAAGCGACGCATGTGGCTCAGGCTCGAGTAGCCGGTTCCGAAGTCGTCGAGCGCCAGCCTCACCCCAACCGCCTTGATCCCCGCGAGTACCTCGCCGGTCGAGATCGAGTCTTGCATCAGAAAAGTCTCCGTGAGCTCGAGCTCGAGCATGCCGGGATCGAAGCCCGTTTCCCGCAGCAATGAATCGAAGCCGCTGACGAAATCCTTGGCACGCAATTCGACCGCCGATACGTTGATCGCCAACCGGATTGGCGTCAACCCGGCCTCCTGCCAGGCCTTGCCTTGGCGGCAGGCTTCGCGCAGCACCCATTGCCCGATCGGCACGATCATTCCTGATTCCTCGGCGATGGAGATGAAGTGCGCCGGCGATACCAAGCCGCGCACCGGGTGGCGCCAGCGCAGCAACGCCTCCGCCCCCGAGACGGCTCCGGTGTGCAGATTGATTTTCGGCTGGTAATAGAGTTCGAATTCCTGCCGACGGATCGCCTGTCGCAGGTCGGCCTCGAGCACCTGGCGGTCCGTCGCCGTGGAGTTCAAATCCGCCTTGTAAAACTGATAGTTGTCCCGACCGCTGTCCTTGGCCTGGTACATGGCGAAATCCGCGTTTTCGAGCAGGGCGGCCGCGTCCGTGCCGTCGTCCGGATAGATGACTATGCCGACGCTCGCCGTGACGTGTATGTCGTGCCCGTCGATGTGGTGTGGTCGTCTTACCGAGGCGAGAATCTTGTCCGCGCAGGTTGCGGCGTCGTTCGCGTCCGATACTTCCGCGAACACCACGACAAATTCGTCGCCGCCCTGGCGGCTGACCGTATCGGATGCGCGCACGCATCCCGTGATGCGCTGCGCTATCGACTGCAGCAGATGGTCGCCGACGCCATGCCCGAGCGAGTCATTGATGTGTTTGAAACGGTCGAGGTCCATGAACAGAACGGCGAGTTTTTCATGGTGCCGCTGCGCGAAGGCGATCGCCTGTGCGAGACGGTCGTTCAACAAGGCACGGTTCGGCAGATTGGTCAGGCTGTCGTGCTGCGCGAGGTGAGCTATCTTGGCGCCAAGCGCGCGGGCGGCAGTGACGTCGTGAAACACCATGACCGCGCCCGTGACCTGGCCGTGGCGGTCGTGGATGGGCGCGACTGAATCCTCGATCGCAGCCTCCGCTCCATCGCGCCGGATCAACACGCAGTCCGGCGTGAGCCCAAGCGTGCGGTTCTCACGCGTCGCGATCGACATCGGGTCTGGTAACGGCGCTCGAGTCGACGAGTCGACGATTCGGAACACCTCTGCGAATGGCCGGCCGATCGCGTCGGCGCGCGGCCATCCGGTCAGCAATTCGGCCACCGGATTGAGAAAGCTCACCCGGCCTTGAGCGTCGGTGCTGATGAGGGCATCGCCGATCGAATTCAGCGTTGCCTGCGCGCTGTCTTTTTCGGCGGACAGTGCCTCGATGCTCGCGGCTCGATCGATCATCCTGCCGAGCAACTTGGGTAGCAAGAAGCCGTCGATGCGGTCCTTGAACAAGTAGTCCCGGGCGCCCCCCTGCAGGGCCGCCAGCGCGCTGGATTCGTGCTCAGGGGAGGTCAGAATCAGGATCGGAATTTGCGGCACGAGCGCGAACAGCCGGTCGAAGGTCTCGATGCCGCGCGTATCCGACAGGAACAAGTCGACCAGAATCGCGGCAATACCGGGCTGGGGCAATCGGCGCAGGGCCTCTGCGCAGCTCGTCACCCAAGTGACCTCGAATTGAGGCTCCTGAGAAGCCGTGAGCGCGGCGCAAACCGCGTTGGCTCCCTTGACATCACTCTCGATGAGCATCAGATTCTGTGGCACTTCCGTTCGCCGCGCGCAGATTTATGCAGCTATTGGAGCATCCCCCCCGCCGTTACGGCTGTGCGCTAGCGAACATATGCCGCGAAAACGCGAACCCGGTCGTCAGTACGTCTTGTACGGCAGGAACTTCCCCGAGAGATTGATCCGCACGCGGTCGCCCTTGGGATCGGGCTCTCGCGACAAATCCATCTTGAAATCGATGGCGCTCATGATGCCGTCGCCGAACTCCTCGTGGATCAACTCCTTGAGTGTCGTGCCATAGACCGCCACCAGTTCGTAAAACCGGTAGATCAGGGGATCGCTCGGAACGCCGGTCGCCAGCGAGCCCTTCTGGGGAACGACCGTAAGCCAGCGCCGCTCCTCCGGGGACAGATCGAACAGTTCGCCGATGATCGCGGCCTGCTCCTCGTTCAAGGTCATCTGCCCGAGGCACGCCGCCGTGACCCATTCCTTGCTGAGTCCGAGCCGCGCGGCTACGTCGCGCCACTTCAGTCCCTTGCTGAGTTTGACGCTCAGGATCTTTTCGGTGACGGTGCTGCGGCTCATGGGGGTCTCCAGTGATGGGTGATTTTTGAAATATACAACAACACCGCGGCTGCCCGGCGCAGCTTTCATCGGTCGCGGTTGCCGCGGTTGCCGCGGGTCGCGCGAGCGCGTATCGTTCGCCCGCGATGGCGCGAGGCGCAACGATCCACGTGTTCGCGATCGAGTTGGCAAATGCCGACCGCGCGGTCTATGCGTCCCTGGATTTGCGGGTTGCGCGCCATCCGTCGGAGGCGGCCGATCATCTCCTCGCACGCGTCATCGCGTACTGCCTCGAATACACCGAAGGGATCGCGTTCTCGCGCGGCTTATCCGAGACCGACGAGCCCGCAATCCTCGTGCGCGATCTCGACGGCACATTGAAGAGCTGGATCGAGATCGGCATGCCCGATGCTGCACGGTTGCACCGTGCCTCCAAGTCCGCACAGCGTGTCGTCGTCTACTGCCACAAGGATCCGGAACAGCTCTTGTCGCGATTGCGCGGCGAGCGCATCCACCGTTCGGAGCATCTCGAGCTGTACGCGTTCGACCGCGAGTGGTTGGCGGCGCTCGAACGGGTGCTCGAACGGCGTATGCAATTCGCCCTGACGGTGTCGGCGCAGCATCTGTACCTGTCGATCGGTACGCAGACGCTGACCTGCGTGATCGCGCCGATCGGGGTTTTATAGAGCCGCGAGCTTCGCCGCCACGCCCGGTGTGTCGTTCGTCAGCGCGCGCGCGGTCACGGGAACGGGCACGCGCGGGCGATTGTCCAGCCACCGTTCGAATTCCGCCCGTGGCATGGGTTTCGCATATAAGTAGCCTTGCGCCACGTCGCAGTGCATGTCGGTCAGACGCCGCGCGATCGTCTCGTTTTCTATGCCCTCGGCCACGACCTGCAGCCCGAGGCTGTGTCCCATGTCGATCGCCGAACGCACCACCGCGGCGAATTCCGCATCGGACTCGAGGCCGAGAATGAAACTGCGATCGATCTTGACTTCGTGCACGGGCATGCGGGCGAGGTGGCTCAACGAGGAGTAACCGGTGCCAAAGTCGTCGATCGACAAATGCAGGCCAAGCTGCGCGAGCGCGTCGAGCATCGCAATCGCACGCGCCGGATCGTCGATGAAACCGCTCTCCGTGACCTCGAGCGTCAACAAGTCGGGCGGCAATCGATGCTGCGTGAGAGCATTCGCGACGCGCAGATGAAAGTTCTCGTCGTTGATGTCGTCGACGGTCACGTTGACCGACAGGGGCAGGGGATGACCCGCGGTCAGCCACTCGGCGGAGCACGCGAGCGACTGGTTCAGGGTCCAACGCGTGATTTGTCGGATGAAGCCGGTCTGCTCGGCGAAGGGAATGAACGCGCCGGGACCGAGCAATCCGCGCGTCGGGTGTTGCCAGCGCAGCAAGACCTCTGCGCCCGCGATGCGCCCGGTTGTCAGCTCCACTTTAGGCTGAAAGAAGAGTCGCAACTCATCCTTGTCGACCGCCTGACGCAGTTCGCCGAGCAGCGACAACTGATCGCGTTCCACCGGCTTCATCGCGGGTTCGTAGCTCGCGAGTCCGCGCTTCTCCCGTCGCGCTCGCTCTAGGGCGAGATCCGCACAGCGCAGCAACTCGTCGGCGGACGTCGCGTCGGCCGGCGAACGCGCGAGACCCAGCGTCGCCGTAATGTCGATGGGCTGCGAGGCGACGACGATCGGATCGGAGAGACGCACGAGCAGCGTCGCACCCCAGCTCTGGAGGCTGTCCGAGGGTTGCAGCGGCATGAAAGCGGCGAATTGGTCCGCCGCCAGGCGCGCGACTTGACCGGTGGGACAGGCGCCGTCGGTGAGACGGGCGGCGATGGTCTTCAGCACGGCATCACCGACCGCATAGCCGAGATGCTCATTGATGCGCCGAAAACGGTGCAGATTGATGACGGCGACGGCGACGCTGGCGCCGCCGGGGCGCAAAGCCTCTTCGAGCCGAGTGTTGAAGGCGGCGCGGTTCATGAGGCCCGTGAGGGTGTCCTCATAGGCGAGCCGGCGGATCGATTGATCGCGCGATTGCACGGCCGATTGCATGACTTGGATGCCCTCGGCCAACAGGCCAAGTTCGTCGCGACGCTGCACGATGACGGGAGCGTCGTAGACGCCGGCACGAATTTGATCCACGGCCGCCGTGATGTTCTGCAGCGGCCGGGTGATGTTACGCGCCAGTATGAAGGCGGCGGCGGCCGAAACGGCCAGCGCGATTCCCGCGATCCAGTAGAGATATCGCGTCAGTCGATCGAAGGGCAGCATCGCGTCGGCGAACGACTTGGAGAGCGTCACGACGACGGTCGGGGAAGCCACTTCGGGCAGGCCGATGCGGCGGGTTTCTTCTGCCGAGCGGGGTCTTTGCGTGCCGGGTTCGGTGCTCACGACGTCGACCCAGCTCTCGCCCGACTTGATCGCGAACGTGACGCCGAGGCCGGTGATGTCCTTCAGCGCCTTGGCCGTTTTTTGGTCGATCTCGAAGCCCATGACGACCCAGGCGACGGGCAGGGGGTTATTGATGACGACCGCCACCAGTTGATAAATGCGCCCATGTTCGACGACCACCGTGTCATTCGGTTCAATGTCGCCCTCGGCATCGAGCCGGCGCGTGTACAAGCTGCGATCAGCGAAGGTCTGGCCGATCGCGGCGCGCGAGCCGGACGCCGCGATCACCCTGCCGTCTAGCGCCGTCAGCACGACCATCGGGGCATCGATGCGGGTGCCGGCATTTTCGAGGACCGAGACGAGGGTCTCGGTGTCCCGGTCGGCTATCGCCGCGCGAAAACCGGCATCGTCGGCCATGACGCGTGCGGCGTTGCGTAGCAGCCGCACGTTCAGATCGAGAACCGCATGAAACTCCTTGTCACCGCTTTGCAGCTGCTCGGTCAGGGCATGGGCCGCGTTTTGCCGGTTCGTATGCGAGACGACGGTCAGCGCGACCGCGAGCACCGTCGTGAGCAGCAGTAAAAACGTGACGGCGATGCGGGTGCGCAGCTGCATGGTGCGGGTACGGTTGCCTCAAGGCCAAGGCCACGCGGCCTTCGGGTCGGGGATGCCGGACAGGTCCAAATCGAAGCTCAATGCGGCGGTGTCCGTCTTGATCTCGAGCGGCTGCGGCGAGACGCGGGAACTCAGATTGGGATGCCAGACGTGCACCGAATAGCGTCCCGCGGGCGCGTTGATCGCGACGCTGCCGGTGCGTCCGAGGTGTTCGATCTTGGCGAAGTAGGGTGACTCGACGATGCCGAGGAAGGCGTGCATCTTGTCGTGCACGTTGCAGCCCAGCGTTTCCAAGCCCGGCTGATCGAACACGACCGGCACGGTTGGGCGTCCCGCATAGAGCTTGAGCTCGAACACCTTCGGCATGTAATGCGAGTAGACGTCATGCTTGATCTGATCGCTGTTCGGGAAGCTGACACCAGTGCCCGCGCGCACGATGCTGACCTGCGGAACGAATTGCTTGTTCACTTGATCGATCGTGGTCACCAAGTCGCGCGGCGGCGGCGGCGCGGCGACGCCGATGGGGTCGAGCACGACCACGGCGTCTTGGGGTGGACCGGGACTCGCTGCGGCAACGTTGAGCGTCACGGTCACGGTCGCCGCCACGGCGCCGCCCGCGCCGAGGACGAGGACCGCGAGCGGCCCGAGGCATGCGGCGCAGCGGGATGGGCGTCGTCGGGCGGTCATGGCTTCTTGTCTTTGGCCGGCGGCTCGACGATGTCGCGCTTCATCGGCGCGAGCAGGCGCAGCAACTCATTGGTCGCGCCGGTCGAGACGTGGCGCTCTTTGAGGATCGTCTCCAGCGTCGCGACCATGCCATAGAATTCTGCCTCGGAAATATGTTGACCGGCGTGGGACTCGCGCATCGAATCACCCGAGTAGTGACAGGGTCCGGCCGCGAGTTCACAGATCTGTTCGGCGAGCAGCCTCTTGATGCGCGCAAGGTTGGTGTCCTGGAAGCTGCGTCCGAGTACTGGATCGCCCGCTACCCGGTCGATCAGTGCATCGGCGATGGCGTGGACGCCCGCATCGCCGCCGAGACGCGCGTACAGCGTGGTTCCCGCGTAGCTCGCGGTCGTACCTAGCCCCCAGACTGAAACGAACAAGAACAGCTGCAGCGTGATGCGCATCATGGTTTTTCGAGCAAAGCCTCACAGTAAATGGAATGCCCCGTCGCGGGCTGTGCAATGGGCCACACTCTTCGCTGCCACAGCGGCGTCGAATGACCACTCAAGCCCTTATCGGCTGGGCCGATAAGGGCTTGAGCCGGCGTTGCTTACCCGGCGCAGCAGTATGGGTGGAACACGTGGATCGCCGAATCGGATTTTGGATCGCCTGGTGGGCATGTTGCGGGCTGACGACGACCGCCGTCGCCGGTGATCGGCTCCAATGGACCGGCGCCGTGACCGAGATCGAAGGAGCGGCGGGCGGCGGTCTCGTGCCTTGGGCGCTGATCACAGGTCTCGGCACCGACAGCGAGATGGGTGGCAGCGCATTTGCGACTTACGTCACGACGGACGACTTCTCTTTGCGCACCGGCGGACTCGCCGTCGGTATCGACGACCGGGTCGAGGTCTCGATTGCGCGCCAGCGCTTCGATGCGAGCAGCGTCGTGCCCGGACTGACGCTCGGTCAGGACATCGTCGGCGCCAAGGTCCGCTTGCTCGGCGATGCCGTGTTTGCGCCCGACAAACTCCTGCCGCAGATCGCGATCGGTGCACAGTACAAACGCACGCTCGATTTCGACGTGATACCCCGCGCCGTGGGGGCTGCCTCCGGGGAGGACGTCGAGTGGTACCTGGCCGCGACGAAGCTTTATTTCGCGGCCGTTGCGGGCCGTAACGTGCTGCTCGACTTCACCGTGCGGCGCACGCGCGCCAATCAGTTCGGGCTGCTCGGCTTTGGCGGTGACGGCAGCGGCTACTCCTGGCGACCGGAGGCATCGGCGGGGATTTTTCTTACCGATACGCTCTTGCTCGGCGCGGAGTATCGGGACAAGCCCAACAACTTGAGCGCGTTTCGCGAGCAGGCGGCCGGCGACGCGTTCCTTGCCTGGGGACCGGTGAAGAATTTCACCCTGACCGCCGCTTGGACCGATCTTGGCTCGATCGCGGGCAAAGCCGACCAGCGTGGCCTCTACGTCTCGGCGTGGGCGGGGCTGTAGGCCTGGGGGGACTGTAGGCCCCGGGGGGATCTGTGGGAGAGCCTCCCGGCATTTCGCGCGCCTGCCGCGCGAAAGCCCAGCACGGTGCGGGCAAAGGCGCTTAAGCTACGCGCCCCATGCCCATCGTACGCCTCGACAAAGTTTCGCTCAGCTACGGCCTCAAACCACTGTTGGATCATGTCGATTTGCAGATCCGGCGAGGTGAGCGGGTTTGTCTCCTGGGGCGCAATGGCGAGGGCAAGTCCTCGCTGTTGCGCCTCGTCAATCGCGAAAGCGTTCCCGACAGCGGCGAGGTTTGGGTGCGGCCGGGCGCACGCATCGCGACCCTCGCGCAGGAAGTCGCCGCCGGCAGCGAACAAACGGTCGTCGAGATCGTGCGTGGCGGCACGACCCACGCCGAGGACTGGCAGGCCGACCTCGAAGTCGACCAGGTCGTGGCGCGATTGGGTCTCGATCGCGATGCGCCGCTCAGCGCCCTGTCGGGCGGCTGGCGCCGACGCACGATGCTCGGCCGGGCGCTAGTCAGTGCGCCCGACCTCCTGCTGCTCGACGAGCCGACCAATCATCTCGACATCGAGGCCATCACCTGGCTCGAGGAGATGATGCTCGAGTTCGCCGGCGCCCTGCTGTTCATCAGCCACGACCGTGCCTTCGTGCGCCGGCTCGCGACCCGCATCGTCGAACTCGACCGCGGCCAGCTGCGCGTCTGGCCCGGCGGTTACGACGACTACGTCGTGCAAAAGCAGGCCGCGCTCGAGGTCGAAGCCAAGCACGCGGCGCTGTTCGACAAGAAGCTCGCCCAGGAGGAGGCCTGGATCCGTCAAGGCGTCGAGGCGAGACGCACACGCAACGAAGGTCGTGTACGCGCGCTCAAAGCCTTGCGCATCGAACGCAGCGAGCGGCGCGAACGCATCGGCCAGATCGACGTGCGGGTCCAGGATGCCGCCCCATCGGGCAAGCTCGTCTTCGAAGCCGAGCACGTCACCCGGAGCTTCGACGGCAAGCCGATCATCGCCGATTTCTCGGCGCGCATCATGCGCGGCGACCGGATCGGCATCATCGGGCCGAACGGTTGCGGCAAGTCGACACTGATCAAACTGCTCGTGGGTGAATTGGAACCGACCTCCGGCTCGATCCGCAGGGGCACGAACCTCAAGGCGGCATATTTCGATCAGCAGCGCGACCAGCTCGACGAGACCGCGTCGATCATGGACAACGTCACCGGCGGCAGCGGCGACAGCATCGTGATCGACGGCCGCGCCCGGCACGTGTCGGGCTATTTGCGCGATTTTCTTTTTCCGCCCGAGCGTCTACAGGCGCCGGTCACGATGTTGTCGGGTGGCGAGCGCAATCGCCTGCTGCTTGCCCGGCTGTTCGCTCAGCCGAGCAATCTGCTGATCATGGACGAACCGACCAACGATCTCGATGTCGAGACTTTGGATCTGCTCGAAGAGTTGGTCGCGAATTACGAGGGCACCTTGCTGCTCGTCAGTCACGATCGCGCCTTCCTCGACAACGTCGTCACCAGCACGCTCGTCTTCGAGGGCGACGGTCGGGTCAACGAGTATGTCGGCGGCTACAGCGATTGGCTGCGCCAGCGCCGGGCACTAGCCCGTGCGCCGGCGGCCCGAGCGCCGACCGCCGCGACAACGAGCGCCGCGGCGCGGTCCGCCCCGGCGGGCGCCGCCACCGCAATCCCGCCCAAGGCGCGGCGGCTGTCTTATAAGGACCAACGGGAGCTCGATGCGCTGCCCGGCAAGATCCAGCTGCTCGAGGAGGAGCAACGCGGCCTGCAGGCGGCGATCGCCGATCCCGAGTTGTTCAGGCAAAGTCCGGATCGCGCGGCCGCTGCCCTGCAGCGGCTCGAGCGGCTGGCGCGCGAACTCGAAGCGGCCTATGCACGCTGGGACTCGCTCGAGTCCGGGCGCAGCGGTGCTGCCTAGCGGCGGCTGCGACCGCGGCCGAGCAAGTCGCTGGGATTCGGCAGTCCCGCTCCGCCCGCGTCCGGAATGACCAGGGACGAGGCTTGCTCACGCCGCATCTCTTGCAACTCACGCATCGTCTGCTGCACGGCCAATTCGGCCGCCGCACCGAAATTCGCGACCGCCACGTCCAGGGAGAGCGCATCCAGTTCGAAGCTGATCGGCAGCGCGCCCATCGGCGTCATGACTTGCGCCTGGCCGACGAACAGGACGGCGCGCGTGGCATCGTCCGCACCGGCCGGCGTCACCGGAGTCAGGCGGCGGATCGTCCCGACCTTGCGATCCGTGAAAATGTCTTCGCGGTACAATTGGGCCGAGTCCATGGTGGCCTGACGTGCCTCGCTTGTGGAACTCATTGCGATGGGTTTCCTTCTGGTGCTGTTACGATAGGGCCTTTCCATTCTAGTGGATCGAAGACGGTTTGCCCAAGAACGCCTCGAGCTCAAGCCTGGTAACCCGCCTAATTCCCGCCTGGACGACATTGCTCGGCGTGGTGCTGTTCGGGTTCGCCCTTTGGTGGCTGCACCACTCGCTATCCCAATATCGCTTGCACGACATTTTGCTGCGTGTGCACGCCATCCCCGATTCCGCCCTGCTAGGCGCCGTTTTGCTGACCATCGCCGGCTACATCTGTCTGACCTTGTACGACGTGCTCGGCTCCCGCTTCGTCGGCGCCAAGCTCGCCTACGGGCGACTCGCGTTGATTTCGTTCATGGCCTACGGCATCGGCCACAACGTGGGGATGAATACCTTGAGCGGCGGAGCGATCCGCTACCGCGCCTATTCGGCACTCGGCTTGAGTGGCAAGCAAATCGCGACCATCGTCGCATTCGGTACGGGGACCTTCGGGCTCGGGGCCGCGACCTTGCTCGGCGTCTCGCTGTTGTGCCGAAGCGCACTGTCGGCGTCGGTTTTGCATCTGCCCGTGAATTTGGTCCTGAGCGCCGGCGCCGGCCTGCTCCTGGGCGTGGTCGCCTATCTCGCGATCGCGTCGCTGCGGCGCCTGCCCTTGCGCTGGCGAAGACTGGAGTTTTCGCTACCGCGGCCACGCATGGCATTCACGCAAGTGGCGCTCGCGTGTACAGATCTGACGTTGTCGGCCGGCATCTTGTACGTGCTCCTGCCGACCCACCCGGGAATCGGCCCACTGGGCTTCGTCGGCCTGTACGTGATCGCGATCGCGGTCGGCGTGATCAGCACGGTTCCGGGCGGTGTCGGCGTGTTCGAGTCCGTGATGCTGTTGTTGTTGCCCTCGGTTGCCCGCGACGGGCTGCTGGGCGCTCTGCTCGCCTATCGCGCGATCTACTACCTGTTGCCGTTCGCGCTCGCGCTGGCGCTGCTCGGCGGCCATGAATGGTGGGTGCATCGGGACCGGCTGAGTCGCGTCTTCGGTCTGATCCGCACCTGGCTGTCGGCGGTAACGCCGCAGCTCGCAGCCCTCGCCGTCTTCTTGGCGGGCGCGATCCTGCTGTTCTCGGGCGCGACCCCCGCCGTTGGACCGCGGCTCGATGCCCTGCAAGGCTTCGTGCCGCTGCCCGTGCTCGAGCTCTCGCACCTCCTCGGCAGCGCCGTCGGGCTCGGCCTGCTCGTACTCGCCAACGGTCTCTACAGACGATTGGATGCGGCCTGGTGGCTGACGATCTGGCTCCTCGGCGCGGGCATCGTCGTGTCCTTGCTGAAGGGTTTCGACTACGAGGAGGCGCTTGCCTTGACCACCGTCGTGGTCGTGCTGGCATCGGCGCACGCGCGCTTTCCGCGGCGTGCATCGTTGATCGAACAGCGTTTCTCGGTGCCTTGGATCCTCGCGCTGCTGATCGTACTCGGCACTGCCGCCTGGCTCGTGAGTTTCGCTTATCGGCACGTGCCCTATGCCAACGATCTTTGGTGGCAGTTCGCCTTCGAAGCCGAGGCGCCGCGTAGTCTGCGTGGCCTGTTGCTCGCACTCGTGCTCGCGGCTGCCTATGGTTTGTGGCGGCTGCTGCGTCCGGCGCGCGTGGTTCTGAACCTCCCGGCGGAAGCGGATCTCGTCCTCGCCGAACGACTCGCCTTCGCTACCGCGGACACGACCGCCAACCTGGCACTGCTCGCCGACAAGAGTCTCATGTTCAATCCCGCCCGCAGCGCGTTCATCATGTACCAGGTCTATGGTGGCAGCTGGATCGCGATGGGCGATCCGGTCGGACCGGAGAGCGAGCGTGAACCGCTTGCCTGGGAATTCGTCGAGCGCTGCGACGTGATGGCCGCCACTCCCGTGTTCTATCAGGTCACGCCGGAGAATCTGCCGATTTACGTGGATCTCGGACTGAGCTTGAGCAAGCTCGGCGAGGAGGCGCGCGTCGCACTCGAGGGGTTTTCGCTCGAGGGTGGCGCGCGCGCCGATCTGCGCCAGACGCACCGGCGCGCCCAGCGCGACGGCGCACAATTCGCGATCGTGCCGCGTGAGCAAGTCGGCGCGATCCTGCCCGAGCTGCGGCGCGTGTCGGACGCTTGGCTCGCGGAAAAGAGTGGCGCGGAAAAGGGTTTCTCGTTGGGCTACTTCGATGCGCGCTATCTCGCCCGTTTCGACTGTGCCGTCGTGCGCAAAGGTGACCGGATCGTCGCCTTCGCCAATATTTGGCGGGCCGGCGCGCATACGGAGCTCTCGGTGGATCTGATGCGCTATTGCGAGGAGGCGCCGAAGGGCGTGATCGACTATCTGCTGATCGAGTGCATGCTCTGGGGCAAGGCCTTGGGCTACCGCTGGTTCAATCTCGGCATGGCGCCCTTGTCGGGCTTGGAAGAACATCCGCTCGCGCCGGCCTGGCACAAGCTCGGCCGCCTGGTGACCCGCTATGGCGAGAACTTCTATCACTTCGAAGGTTTGCGCAAATACAAGGAAAAGTATCAGCCGGTCTGGCGACCGCGCTATCTCGCCGCGCCCGGCGGGCTCGCCATGGCCGGCGCGCTGCTCGACGTCACCAACTTGATCTCGCGGGGCCTACCCCGGAGTACCGCCAAGTAAGAGAGGGTTCATCGTGCAACGACTCATCCAAGCAAGCTGCCTCGCGTCGTTGATCCTCGCCTGGGCCTCGCCCGCGACGCCCGCGACACCGGTGCCGAGCGCTACCCCGGCGCCGAACGCGAAGCAGGCGGAGACGTTCAACTACGGTCGCTTCGGACCCGTCACGGTCTACCGGCCCGCCGGCGAGGCGCGTGACGTGGTGCTGTTCGTGTCGGGAGATGGCGGCTGGAACCTTGGGGTCGTCTCCATGGCGCAGCGGCTCACGACCAAGGGCGCGATCGTCGCGGGCATCGACATCCGGCACTATCTCGCTGCGCTCGAGCAGGCGAAGGAGCACTGCGTTTCGCCGGACGTCGATTTCGAGAACCTGAGCCACTACTTGCAGGCCAAGCTCGGCATCAAGAGTTATCTGCAGCCGACGTTGGTCGGCTACTCCTCGGGTGCCACGCTCGTTTATGCGATCCTCGCCGAATCGCCGGATGGTTTGTTCAAAGGCGCATTGAGCCTCGGTTTCTGTCCGGATCTGGACCTGAAAAAACCCGTTTGCCGAGGCTCAGGGATCGAGGCGACGCCGCGCCGGGATGCGAACGGCGCGCTCAAGGGCGTCGACTTTCTCGCCGCCAAACAGTTGTCGGGTCTCTGGATCTCGCTGCAGGGAGAGAGTGACCAAGTCTGTCCCGCGCCGGCGACACAACAGTTCATCGCAACCGTGCCTGGGGCCGAAATCGTCATGCTGCCGAAGGTGGGCCACGGCTACGGCGTGGAGAGGAACTGGATGCCGCAGTACGAGGCGGCCTATGCGCGGATCACGACGCCGCGGCCGGCGGAGAAGGCGGCGCCGCTGCCCGCGCCCGTCGCCGATCTGCCGCTGACCGAGGTACCGCCCGCGACCGGGACGAGCAGCCCCTGGCTGGCAATTTTTCTCTCGGGCGACGGAGGCTGGGTCGGACTCGATCGGGGCGTTTCGGCGGAACTCGCGAGCAAGGGCATTCCCGTGATCGGTTGGGACTCGTTGAAATACTTCTGGTCGCCGCGCACGCCCGATGGCGCAACCGCCGACCTCGAGCGGGTGATGAGCCACTACACGCGCCAGTGGGGCAAGTCCCACGTAGTTTTGATCGGCTACAGTCAAGGCGCCGACACCTTGCCCTTCATGGTGAACCGACTGCCCGAAGCGAGCCGGTCCCTGGTCGGCCTCACGGCCTTGCTCGGGATCAGCGACAATGCGGTGTTCGAGTTCCATCTCGCAAACTGGCTGGGCGACCCGGGCGGCGGATTGCCGACCGGGCCCGAACTTGCGCGCTGGCATGGTTCGCCGTACGTATGTATTTACGGCGAAGACGACGCCGACTCAGCTTGCTCGCAGCTCGCCGGCCATGATGGCTCCTCGGTGAAAATGTCGGGGGGCCATCATTTTGGCGGCAGCTATGCCGAAATCGCCGCCGAAATCATGCATCGCCTGCCGAAGCCGTAGGAGCCTGCGGTTTCAGCCGAGTTCGCGCTCGATTTTCACGGCGATATCGCGCATTTTCGGCAAGAATTGATCGATGGCGGTACGTAAACTGACTGCCGTGGCCGAAAAGCGCACCGTCACGGAGGCGAGGATACGATCCTTCGCACGCAACGGAATCGCGAGACTCGTCTCCTCGGAGACGCGGCGTGCGCGCGTCGAGATGCCGTACCCCTGAGTTCGAGTTTCGGCGAGTAAACGTTCGACTTCCTGACGATTGCGCGCGAGCCGGTCCTCGGGCAACAACGAGCGCGCTAATAATTCGAGCAAAGCCTCCCGCTGAGGCGCGGCACAATGTGCGAGATAGGCCCTACCGGCCGCGGAGCCGAGCATCGGCACGCGCACGCCGGCACCATAGTGCTCGAGGGCGAGCGGACTCTGGTGGTCGGTGGCTTCGCGAATCATCATCGCCGAGCCGGAGGGTGTCGCGATCGCGACGGGCCAGACGATTTGCGCGCACAGCGCCGAGAGGTGCGGGCGGGCGATGTGGGCGAGCATGGCTTCGTCGTCGAAGCCGTCCGACAGCGCCCGGACCATGATCGTCGGCCGGTAGCAATCGTCGTGCGGATCGCGTTCGACATAACCGGCAAGGCGCAGCGTTTCCAGAATGCGGTACGTGGTGGTGCGCGGTAGTTCGACGGCATTGGCGAGCGTGTTGATCGCCGCGCGTTCGAGTCTGTTCAATTCGGTGAGTACGTCCAGTCCGCGGTTGAGTGCGCGGATCGGCCGCGTCGAATCGCGAAAGTTACTGTCGTTGATTTCTTCGGGAGCGGTGCTGACTTCGGCGTCCATGGTGACCTGCCTCGTGGTGATTAAACCTTGTATCCGGACCTTGTATCCGGATTGTACAACGGAACATTGTACAACGCATATACAATTACGAGGGAGTCGTGACGCTTCGACCGTGCCGATACCAACCCCGGGGTCTCCAGCATCAGCCCAGGCTGGCGAGGGCCTCCAAGGCGTCCTTTCGGGCGGCGCCATGGTCTACGATCGGGTGCGGGTAGCCTGCGGGGGCGGTCGGTGCGGTCCAGGGCTCATGTATCCATGGCGTGGGCAATGCGGCCAGCTCCGGAACCCAGCGCCGCACATAGGTGCCCTCCGGGTCGAATTTTCGGCCTTGCAGGGTCGGATTGAAGATACGGAAGTAGGGCGCTGCATCGGCGCCGCAGCCGCCCGCCCATTGCCAACCCAAGGTGTTGCTGGCTAGGTCAGCGTCGACCAGGGTATCCCAAAACCAATCGGCGCCAAGCCGCCAGGACAGCATCAAATCCTTGACCAAGAAGGACGCGACGATCATCCGCACCCGGTTGTGCATCCAGCCGGTATGCCACAGTTCACGCATGCCGGCGTCCACGATGGGGTAGCCGGTACGCCCGCGCTGCCATGCACGCAGTCCGTCCGGGTCGGATTTCCAGGGAAAACGAGCGTATTTCGTGCGCAGCGGCTGTTCGGCGGTATGCGGAAAATGGAACAACAGGTGGTAGGCGAATTCTCGCCAACCGATTTCCGTCAAAAACTGCGACTGACGCCAGTCTGTGCTCACGCCGATCAGCCGCGCATGGTCGCGCGTCGCGGCCCAGATCTCGCGCGGCCCGATCTCGCCAAAATGCAGGTGCGGAGAAAGCCGCGAAGTGCCCGTGAGATCCGGCCTGTTGCGTCGCTCCCCGTAGTCGCTGAACCCGGCTGCGAGGAATGCGTCCAGCTGTTGCACGGCGCCGCTACGACCCGGACGCCATGCCGCCTGCATGCCGCCGGTCCAGGGTAGAGACGGCAGCAGCCGCAAGGAGTCCAAAGGTACGGACTCGGGCCAGCACGCCGGCGCGCACCAGTCGGCAACGCTCGGCACCGGCGCCGGCGGTTCATGGACCGCGAGACAACGACGCCAGAAGGGGGTGAAGACCTGAAACGGTCCGCCGCTCTGTGAGGCGATTTCCCAGGGTTCGTAGAGCAACGCGCTATTGTGGCTGTCAACCTGCAGACCCGCTTCGCGCAGCGCCCGTTTGATCGCGCTGTCGCGCATGATCGCGGCGGGCTCGTAACGGCGATTCCAGACGACGCGGCGCGCACCGGTCTCGGCGACGAGCGCGAGCAATTCCGCCAAGGCGTTGCCGACGCGCACACAGAGGCGCGAGCCACGCTCATGCAGCTCCGCATCCAGTCGCTCGAGGCTGTGATGCAGCCACCAGCGGCTCGCGCCACCCGGAGTCCATACGCCTTCCTCGCCGGGCGAATGCACGTACACGGGTATGAGGGGCTCGGCCGAACTCGCAGCGGCGAACAGGGCCGGATTATCGGCGAGGCGCAGGTCCTGGCGAAACCAAACGAGGGTCGTCACAGCCTACAGAGTGGGCGATCCGCGCTGCGTGTGCAAGCCGGAGGCGATCGGGTCGGCTACACTGCCAGCGCGAAAAAACCCAAACGAGAGGATTCTGCCGTCATCATGTCGGATCAAGTCGCAGCAGCGCCACCCCCGCCCACGCAGGCCGAGGTGGTCATCATCGGCGCCGGCCCGGTCGGCCTGTTCCAGATTTTCGAGCTCGGATTGCTGGGCATCCATGCCCACATCATCGACTCGCTCGCACAAGTCGGCGGACAGTGCACGGAGCTGTATCCGGAAAAGCCGATTTACGACATCCCTGCCCTGCCGGTCTGCGGTGCGCAGGAGTTGATCGACCGTCTGTTGGAACAGGTCAAACCCTTCAATGCCAGCTTCCACCTCGGCGAGGAGGTGACCGAGGTGCAGCCGCAGGCGGACGGAAAGTTCCGGGTGGCCACGTCCGCGGGGACGCACTTGACGGCCGGAGCCGTGGTCATCGCCGGTGGCGTCGGTTCGTTCCAGCCTCGGCGCCTCGCGGTACCGGGCATCGACAGTCTCGAGGGCAAGCACGTCCACTATCGCGTCAAGGCTTCCGTCGATTTCCACGGCAAGGAACTGGTCATCTGCGGCGGCGGAGATTCCGCCCTGGACTGGACGGTTGCGCTCGCGGACAAGGCACGCGGTCTGACCTTGGTTCACCGGCGCGCCGAATTTCGGGCCGCGCCCGCAACCGTCGCCCGCATGCGCGAGCTCGTCGCCGCAGGCAAGATGCGCTTCGTCGAGGGCAATGTCGTCGCTCATCACGTCGACGACGAGAAGCTGGTGCGCGTCGAGGTGCAGGGACCGGACGGCGAGCGCGTGCACCTCCCGGCCGAGCAAGTGCTCGCCTTCTTCGGGCTGCATCCGAAGCTCGGTCCCATTGCCGAATGGGGACTCGAACTCGAGAAGAAAGCCCTCAAGGTCGATACCGAGAAATTTCAGACCAGCGTGCCCGGTATCTTCGCGATCGGCGACATCAACACCTATCCAGGGAAGAAGAAGCTGATCTTGAGCGGTTTTCACGAAGCCGCGCTCGCTGCATTCGCGATCCAGTCGCATCTGTTCCCGGGCAAGCGGCAGTTCCTGCAGTACACGACGACCAGCCCGATCATGCAGAAGCGACTCGGCGTCGCCGGTGCGGAAGGCTAGTTGCTCCATGAATCGATTGCTCGCCGACTTGGTGCAGCTCATGACGCTCGAGCGCCTCGAGCTGAACCTGTTCCGCGGTCAGAGCCGCGACATCGGCAGTCCGCAGGTATTCGGCGGCCAGGTGCTCGGCCAGGCCCTGGTGGCTGCCAGCGCCACGGTCGAAGCGCGCACGGTGCATTCGCTGCACGCGTATTTTCTGGTCCGCGGCGATTTTCATGCGCCGATCGTCTATGAAGTCGACCGCGCGCGCGACGGTCGTCATTTCTCGATGCGCCGCGTGGTGGCGATTCAACATGGTGAACCGATCTTCAACCTGTCCGCCTCGTTCCAGTCCGCCGAGGCCGGCATGGAACATCAGGTGACGATGCCCGACGTGCCGCCACCCGAATCGCTTGCCGATCTTGCGAGTTATGCCGGCAGTCTGCCGGCCGATGCGTCGCCGCGCCTGCAAGCCTTGCTCAGGCAGCCGCGGCCGTTCGAGTTCCGGCCGACGGCGACGCCTCATTTTCTGCGCCAGGGTGCGCAGCCGCCACACAAGAGCGTCTGGTTCCGGGCGGTCGAGCGGCTGCCTGACGACGAGGTTCTCCATCACGGCCTGCTCGCCTATGCCTCGGATTTCAATCTGCTCGATACCGCGCCGCTGCCGCACGGCTTTTTTTTCCCCAGCTCGAAACTCATCATGGCGAGCATAGACCACGCGATGTGGTTCCATCGCGCGCTGCGCATCGATGAATGGTTGCTGTACGCGACGGACAGCCCGAGCGCCTCCGGGGCACGTGGTTTCACGCGCGGCAGCATCTTCGCGCGCGATGGCCGGCTGGTCGCGAGCACGGCCCAGGAGGGCTTGATGCGCAAGGTGACGCCGCCATGAAAGCCCTGCTGATCATCGGTTTGGTCGTTGCCGCCCTGATAGGCGGCTTGTTGACGCTGCGTCGCCGGCCGCGCATGCCCGATGCCGAGGTGCTCGAACGCGCGCAACGCCGGGCGCGCGACCAAGACGCCGAAGACCGGCGCCGCGACTAGCCGCTCCTAGCCGCGACTAAAACACCTGCCGGCCATGCGACGCCTCCCAGACCGTGCGCGGCAGCGTGTACAGGTGACAATCCCACCAACGATTCTTCGCGCGGCGATGCTTGCGATACACCGCCTCCCAGCGCATCCCGACCTTCTCGAGCACCCGCATCGAGGCTTGGTTGTTGACGTCGACCGTGGAGATGACGCGTTCGGCGTGTAGATCGAAGAACGCCGCATCGGCGAGGGCGAGCGCAATCTCGGTCGCATAGCCCTTGCCCCAGTCCGGTGTACCGAGCATGTAGCCCAAGTCGACGACGTCGTGCTCGATCAGCGACAAATCGCAGGCGCCGATCAGCCGCCCCGAGAGTGCTTCCTCGACCGCGAGTTCGAAGCGGGTTCGCGGCCGCTCAAGCTGCGAGGCGAGCAGATCCTCGAGATAGCGGGCGCTCGATTCCTCGTCGCGTGGGCCGAAGAACAAGTAACGCGTGACGCGCGGATCCGAGGAAAACGCGTGCAGTCCCGCCAAATCGCTGCTCGTGAATTCGCGCAGCAGCAGCCGTTCGGTGCGAATCGGCAGGCGCAGATTACGCATCAGCCGAGAACCTTGCCGGGATTCATCAGACCCTTCGGATCTAGGGCTCGCTTCACGGCCCGCATGGCGCTGAGTTCGACCGGATCGCAGCGGCGCGCGAATTGCGCTACCCGCAATCGACCGATACCGTGTTCGGCGCTGAAGCTCCCGCCGAGGCTCGCGACCAAATCGAACATGGCCTCCTCGAGTGCGGCTTTCCGGCCGAGGAAAGCGCCGCGATCGGCGCCCTCGCGTTGGCTGACATTGAAGTGCAGATTACCGTCTCCCGCGTGGCCATAGGCGATGACCTCGCCTTCCGGGACGAGACGCTCGGCGAGCGCCGTGCCGGCGTCGATGAGCCGCGGCAGCGCCGAGATCGGCACCGACACGTCGTGCTTGAGGCTCGCGCCGTGCCGCCGCTGCGCAGCCGGGATCGATTCGCGCAGCTTCCACATGGCGAGCGACTGAGGACCGGACACGGCGAGCAGCGCCCGCCCGGCGGCGGACGCGCGCTCGAGTTCCTCGCCGAGCAGGCCGGCAAGGTTCGCGGCCGGGTTGGGGGAGCCGAGTTCGACGAGGACAAACCATGGCGCCGCCACGCCGAGTGGATCGGCAACGCCGGGAACATGCCTTATCGTCAGCTCGATCGCGCGTCGCGGCATCAATTCGAAGGTGCTGATCTGATCGCCGGTGGCGCGGCGTAGCCGCGCAAGCAGATCGAGCGCCTGCCCGGGGCTGTCGACCCCGAGCAACGCGGTCGCCACGTCCGTGGGCCGCGGAAACAGCTTCAGGCAGGCGGCCGTGATCACGCCGAGCGTGCCCTCGGCACCGATGAACAAAGACTTCAGATCGTAGCCGGTGTTGTCCTTGCGCAGACCCTGCAGCCCCGCGAGCACGCGCCCGTCGGCCAGCACGACTTCAAGTCCGAGGACGAGGTCGCGCATCATGCCGTAGCGCAAGACCGCGGTGCCTCCGGCATTCGTCGAGAGGTTGCCGCCGATCTGCGCGGTGCCTTCCGAGCCCAGGCTCAGCGGAAACAGCCGATCCGCGAGACGTGCAGCCTCCTGGGCCTCGGCAAGCGTCACTCCCGCCTCGACGACCATCGTGTCGTTGGCGGCATCGACGCTGCGCAAGCGATTCAGGCGCCCTAGGGCGACGACGACTTGCGTGCCTGATTCGTCGGGCGTGGCGCCGCCGCAATAGCCCGTGTTGCCGCCCTGCGGCACCACCGCAATTTCCTCGCGGTCGCAGATACTCAAAATCGCCGCGACCTGCGCCGTCGACCGGGGGAGCAGCACCAGCGGCGTGCTGCCTTGGTATCTGATCAGGAAGTCTTGGACGTAGGGGGCAAGGTCTTGCGGCTCCGCGCGCCAGCCGTCTGCGCCGACGACGGCGCGCAATTCGGCGAGAGTCGCGGCATCAGCCTTGCGCGGCATGAACGGTTGCGATGGCGGTGCGGCGCGAGCGAGGCTTGGTCAAAAGCATCTGCACGTCGCCAAGTTGTCGCTCCTCGAAGCCGCCCTCGCAGTAACACAGATAGAATTCCCACATGCGCACGAAACTGTCCGGGTAACCCTGCGCGCGTACGTCCGGGAGCCGCGCGAGGAACCGCTCCCGCCACAACTTGAGCGTGCGCGCATAGTCCGGACCGATGTCTTCCAGATGAAAGACCTTGAGATCGGTGACCCGCGCAGCCGAGTCGACCAAGGCGCGCACCGAGGGGATGAAGCTTCCCGGGAATACGAAGCGCTTGATGAAGTCCACCGACCGGATCGCCTGCGCGTAGAACTGATCGCGGATCGTGATGGCCTGCAGCAACATGGCTCCGGTGGGTTTCAGCAACTCGCTGCACTTGCGGAAATAGGTATCGAGATACTGGTGGCCCACCGCTTCGACCATCTCGATCGAAACCAGCGCGTCGTATTCGCCGCGCAGATCGCGATAGTCCTCGAGCAGCAGCGTCACCCGGTCCGCCAGCCCTTCGCGTGCGATACGCTCACGCGCGAGTTCGTATTGTTCGCGCGAGATCGTCGTCGTCGTGACACGGCAGCCGTAGTGCCGGGCGGCATGGATCGCGAGGCCACCCCACCCCGTCCCGATTTCGAGCAGGTGCTGTCCGGGGCGCAGCCCGAGCTTGCTGCAGGCGGCATCGAACTTTGCCCGGGACGCCTCGACCAGCGTCGCCTCCGGGGAACTGAAAATACCGCATGAATAGGCCATGGTCTCGTCGAGAAACAATTCGAAGAAACGATTGCCTAGGTCGTAGTGAGCGGCGATGTTGCGGCGGCTGCCGTCCTTGTCATTGCGATTGAGCCAATGCGCGCTCTTCAGCAGCGGCGCGCTGAGGCGAGACAGCCCTGAATCGACGTCATTCATGAGCGAGCGGTTGACGACCATGAGGCGCACGAGCGCGGTCAAATCGTCGCACTCCCAGGACCCGTTGATATAGGCTTCGCCGGCGCCGACGGTGCCCGCGAAAGCCACGTCGGAATAAAACCGCGGACTGTGGACGCGCAGCGTGACGTCGAACGGACCTTCGTCGGTGAATGCGCCGAAACTGCCGTCGAATTCCCCGTCGATGAGCCGTACCCGTCCGTGCCGGATTTTTCGCAGCTGTCCGAGCACGAGGGTGCGCGCGAGCCGGGTCAGCAGGGAAATGGAATCGGCGGGCGCGACCGAGATCGTGGCCGGAATGATATTGGGCCTCATCGGTGCGTCTCCGCGTTCGCGAGCAGTCCCGGGTGCGGGAAGAACGGCGTCTTCTTCCACCAAAGCCGCAGCGCCTGCCAGTGGATCGCGGCGACCACCTTCAGAGTCATCAGCGGGTAGACGGCGAGCAGCCCGACGAGCGCGCTCGAGGTCAGCGGCTGTCGCCGCAAGACCAGCGTTGCATCGAACATGCGCCCGCCATCGAGGAAGTTCTGCATGTGCACGAGGAGCCTGTCCCCCGGTTCGTTGAAGAACCAATGATATTGCATGGCCATCGGCAGAAACGGCGAGACGTGAAAATCCTTATCGAATTCGAATCGCTGGGTCCCCCGGTTCGGGCCGGTGCAGGGCAGCACGTACTGGTGGCGCTCACCCCAGGGTGTGTTGGTGATCTCCGCTACGATGGTTTCGAGTTTCCGCCCGGCGGCATCGAAGCAATAGTAAAAACTCACTGGATTCATGCAATAGCCGAAATAGCGCAGGTGCGTGAGCAGACGGATCGGACCGCTGGGCCGCACTCCGAGGCGGCGTTCGACCAGATCGCGCACGGCTTGATCCAGGGGCAGATCTTTCGGTCCGAGATAGTCGCTGCGCTTGAAACGCGCGGGCGCCGCGCGGCGTGCCGACCAGAACGGCGTGCCGTCGAACAGGGCCGGCAGTTCCGCCAGATCCAGGTACAACATGAACATCCGGTAGCGGAAACGATTCTGGGTCGGCGCCACGCGCCGATGCCTAACCCACCCTTTGTAGATGCGGCTGTTCATAGACCAAACGCCGTTGATATTCCTCGACCGCCACCAGGGCGCTCTTCACGCCGTCTTCATGGAATCCGTAGCCCCAATAGGCGCCGCAGTAATAGGTATGGCGCGTGCCGTTGATCTCGTGCCATCGCGCCTGCGCCGCGACGGCGGCGCTCGTGTAGACCGGATGATCATAGACGTAGCGGCCGATTACACGGCTGGGATCGACGTCCGCGCCTCGGTTGAGCGTCAGCAGGAACTGCGCCGGGGCGCGGAGCCCCTGGAGTATGTTCATGTTGTAAGTGACCGTGACGCGCTCATATTGTTCGATCGGCAGGTGATAATTCCAGGCTGCCCAGGCGAGCGGGCGCTTGGGCATCAAACGCACGTCGGTGTGCAGCACGGCTTCGTTCGCCTGGTACGGAATCGCGCCGAGAATCTCGCGCTCCTCGGAAGAGGGATCCGATAGCAGCTTCAAGGCTTGATCGCTGTGGCAGGCGACGAACACATCGTCGAAATGCTCGACGCTGCCGTTCTTGAGGCGCAGCGTGACGGTGTGTCGCTGGCGCTGCAGCGAGACAACCGGGGAATTCAGATGGATGCGCGAGGCGTAGGGCGCCGTCAGCCGCTTCACGTACTCGCGCGAACCGCCGCGGATCACCCGCCACGTGGGCCGGTCGTTGACGCTCAAGAAGCCGTGATTGGCAAAGAACTCCACGAAGAAACGCGCCGGAAAGTGCAGCATGTCGATCGGCCTCGATGACCAGATCGCGGCGCCCATCGGTATGATGTAGTGCTCGACGAAGTAGCGTGAGTAGGCCTCGCGTCGCAGGTATTCACCCAAGCTCTCGGCGCCGTCACCGCGCAGCAGTTCCGGTGCCCGCCGGTTGAAGCGCAGGATGTCTTTGATCATGCGCAGGAACGCCGGCCTCAAGAAATTGCGTCGCTGCGCGAACAGCGCGTTCATGTTCGTGCCGTTGTATTCGAGACCGGTCTTCTCGCATCGCACGCTGAAGCTCATCGTGCTCGGCTGCCAGTCCACGCCGAGTTCGGACAAAATCTCGATGAACCGGGGATAGGTCCAGTCGTTGAATACGATGAAGCCGGTATCGACCGCGTAGCTCCGGCCCTCGTACTCGACGTCGACGGTGTTGGTATGACCGCCGATGTATCCCCCGGACTCGTAGACCGTGACTTCGTGGTCGCGACTGAGCCGGTAGGCCGCAACCATGCCGGAAATGCCGGAGCCGATAACTGCGATTCGCATAGACCTTTGAATCCACCCTTCGTCACCGGTGTGTCCGGCTTGATTGTATATTCGGCCCGCAGCCCAGAGTGGATGCGGCCCGACGGGGGATTAAAGCACGACTCAGAGACGCTTGCCGACACCCTCGCGGACCGCCCGCGGTACGGGCTTCAAATCCCAGATCAGGCCGAAGTACGACATCAGCTTCAGCATATAAAAAGTCGCGTCGATTTCCCACCAATAAAAACCCTGGCGCACCGAGGCGGGATAATGGTGGTGGTTGTTGTGCCAACCCTCACCGAGGGTGATGATCGCGAGCCAGACATTGTTGCGGCTCGCATCGCCGGTCTTGTAGCGCTGCCGGCCGAAGACGTGCGAGAGCGAATTGATCGTATAGGTACCATGGTAGACCAGCACCGTGGAGATGAAAAACCCCCAGACCAGCATCTGCCACCCCGTCGTGTGCAGTCCGGGCGCCACGTGCTTGAGCAGCACGCCGAGCGAAAATACACCGATTCCGAGCATCGTCGGCACGAGGATGTCGAAACGGTCGAGTAAACGCAGCTCCGGATATTTCAGCAGGTCCTTTACGCGCGACAGGTCGGCGACGAAGTGCTTGCTCGACATGAACCAGCCCATGTGGCTCCAGAAAAATCCGTGTTGCACCGGTGAGTGCACGTCCTCGGCCTTGTCGGAATGGACGTGGTGGTGGCGGTGATGCGCGGCCCACCAGATCGGTCCGCGCTGGACCGCCGAGGCGCCGAGGATCCCGAATATGAACTGCCCGACGCGCGAGGTCTTGAAGGTGCGATGGGAAAAATAGCGGTGATAAAAGCCCGTGATCGCGAACATGCGCACGAAATAGAGAATCACGGTGACCGCCAATGCGATCCAGCTGAAACCCACCCAGAATACGGCCAGACAGACCGCATGCATCAAAATGAACGGGATCATGCGGGCCCAGTCGGTGCGCCGCGAATCGAGCTCGGGCGGCGGCGTGGTGCCCGGCGGCTGACGGCTCGCGAAATCCCGGTTGTCGAACCAGCGGGACAATTCGTTGCCGACGCGGATCACCGCAGGGGATCGCCGTAGCGTTTCAGATTCTTGACTCATCGAAATACCTCTGTGAATTCAGGCGGAGCCGTTTCGCAGCGCGGCGATACGCTGGGCCAGGGTCGGGTGACTCGCGAACAGTCGCAGAAATCCCCCGGCGGCGCTCGAATCGATACCAAATGCCTGCAGTTGCGCAGGCAGGGCTTCCCCCGATTCGCGTTGCAGGGCCTCGAGCGCGCAGATCATCCCGGCGGTCCCCGCGAGCGCGGCTCCGCCACGATCGGCGCGAAACTCTCGGTATCGCGAAAACCAACTCACGATCATACTAGCAAACAAGCCGAGCAAGATTTGCGCCGCCATGGTCGCGAGAAAAAAGCCCAAGCCGGCGTCCTCGCGGTCGTTCTTGAACAGCACCCGATCGATGAGACTACCGATGATTCGTGCCATGAATATGACAAAGGTGTTGAGCACTCCCTGGAGCAGAGTCAGCGTGACCATGTCGCCATTGGCGACGTGGCTGAGTTCGTGGCCGAGTACGGCCTCGATTTCGGGTCGCGACATGCGTCGCAGCAGCCCTTCGCTCAACGCAATAAGGGCCGAGTTGCGCCGCGGCCCCGTGGCGAACGCATTCATGTCGTCGGAGACGTAGATGCCGACTTCCGGGGCACGGATCCCTGCCCGCCCGGCGAGCCGGCCGACGGTGGTCAGCAGCCAGACTTCCGGCTCCGACCGCGCCCGCTCGATGACGCGCACGCCTAGGGTTCGTTTCGCGATCCATTTAGATAAGGCCAATGAAATCAAGGCCCCACCGAAGCCGAACACCGCCGAGAAGACCAGGAGGCCCGCGTTACCCGGACCACTCAAGCGAATCCCGGAGACCGATTCGAGTACGAACAGAACGAGGTAGAGCAGCGCCAGAACGGCGATATTGGTGCAGCAAACCAAGAAAATTCGCTTCATGAGCCTTTTTTTTGCGATTGCTAAACGCAATATCCTAGTCCGACCCGCCGATCGTCGGGACTTTCGGCACAGATTTCAAGACTCGGGTGTTGGTGCAGCCGGGTCGGTCGTTCCCGTGTAATACAGGTGTCATCGAAGGTTTTGCATGCAATTCAAGGATTATTACGAAATTCTCGGTGTCGAGCGCAGCGCGCCGCCGGAAGAAATCAAGCGGGCCTACCGTAAACTTGCCCGCAAGTACCATCCGGACGTCTCCAAGGAAAAAAATGCGGAGGACAAATTCAAGGGCGTCCAAGAGGCCTACGAAGTCCTCAAAGACGCCGAAAAGCGCGCCGCCTACGATCAATTGGGTCGGGATTACCGTTCCGGCCAGCAATTTCGCCGGCCGAACGATTGGGAGCAGCGATTCTCCTCCGGTCCGGGTCATCAGGGTTTCTCGGACGTCAACGGCTTCAGCGACTTTTTCTCCACTCTATTCGGCTCTTCGAATGGTCAGCCCCAGTCGGATGCAGATGCCGGCTTTCTCGAGGTGACCATCGAGGAGGCCTTTACCGGGACGCGACGCCGCGTGACGGTTGGCGAACAAGGACGCAACCGGACCGTCGACGTACAAATCCCGGCTGGAGTAACCGACGGCCAGGCGCTGCGCATCGGCGGCGGCGCAGGCCGGCAATCGCTCGTGTTTCGCGTGAGGATCCACCCGCACGCCATCTACGTCCTGCAGGGGCGGGATATCACGGTCGAGTTGCCGCTCGCGCCTTGGGAGGCGGCGCTCGGGGCCAAAGTCGCGGTTCCCACGCTCGGCGGCAGGGTCGAATTGACGATACCCGCCGGCGCCTCGTCGGGCCAGAAACTTCGCTTACGCGGTCGCGGCCTGCCCGGCAATCCGGCCGGCGACCAGTTCGTGCAAATCAAACTGGTGACGCCGGCCGCCAACTCGGCCGAGGCGAAGGCCGCATACGAACGTATGAAGCAGGATTTCAAGTTCGATCCGCGCGCCAACTGGCCGCAGGATTGAAACCGCCGCGGATTGGGAGGGTCGCGGCGCCCGTTGCACGGCGACCGCGGCTGGGCGCCCGTTGCATGGCGCCTTGAACTCGTCCGAACAGGCCCCAAAATGCAAAGAGTTGCAGTGTCGCCGCTGAGATGGACCCATGAACGCCGAAATCAAACCAGAAGTCAAAGAATTCCAGGCCGAAACCAAGCAAGTGTTGCGCTTGGTGATTCACTCGCTCTATTCGCACAAGGAAATTTTCCTGCGTGAACTCATCTCGAACGCCTCTGATGCCTGCGAGAAGCTTCGCTTCGAGGCGCTGGCCAAGCCGGAGTTGCTCGGCAGCGATACGCTGTCGATCAGTTTGCGCCCGGACGCGGCCGCCGGAACCCTGACGATCAGCGACAACGGCATCGGCATGAGCCGCGATGAGGTCATCGACAACTTGGGCACGATCGCCCGCTCGGGCACGAAGAAGTTTCTCGAGACGCTGAGCGGCGATTCAGCGAAGGATTCCCAGTTGATCGGCCAGTTCGGCGTCGGGTTCTATTCCGCCTTCATCGTCGCGGACCGGGTCACGGTCCTCACCAAGCGTCTGGGCGATCTCAGCGAGGAGGGCGTGCGTTGGGATTCCGACGGCGAGGGCGCCTATGAAATTCAAGCGAGCGGCAAGCAAGACCGCGGCACGGAAGTCATTCTCCACTTACGCGAGGAGGACAAGGAGTTTCTCGAACCCGCACGCCTGCGCCAGTTGGTGCGCCGCTACTCGGATCACTTGAGCCTGCCGATCGTCTTGAAGGAAGCCGACAAGGAAGAGACGCTGAACCAGGCGCAGGCCTTCTGGACGCGTTCGAAAGCTGATCTCAAGGACGAGGATTATCAGGCTTTCTACAAGCACCTGACCCACGATTCCGAAGAGGCGCGCGCCTGGGCGCACAACAAGGTCGAGGGGAACATCGAGTACACCTCGCTGCTCTACCTCCCGAAGCGGGCGCCGTTCGATCTGTTCGAGCGCGAACAGCGCGGCGGCGTGCAATTGTACGTCAAGCGCGTATTCATCATGGACAAGGCGGCCGAATTGCTGCCGCCATGGCTGCGTTTCATGCGCGGGCTCGTCGACTCCTCGGATTTGCCGTTGAACGTCTCCCGCGAACTGCTGCAGAACAACCGCACCGTAGAGAAGATCAAGTCGGCACTCGTGAAACGCACGCTCGATCTCCTCGAGGAACTCGCGGCGAGCAAGCCGGACGAATACAAGGAGTTCTGGAAAACGTTCGGCATGGTGCTCAAGGAGGGGATCATCGACGATGCCGGCCAGCGCGCGCGCATCGCCGCGCTGCTGCGTTTCCACTCGACCACCGCTACCGCGGGCGAGGGGGGCGATGCGCCTTCGGTCACGCTCGCCGATTACGTCGCGCGCATGCAGCCGGATCAGAAATCTATCTATTACTTGACCGCCGACACGCTCGGCGCGGCGCGCAGCAGTCCGCATCTCGAGGGATTTCGCGCCAAGGGCATCGAAGTGCTCTTGCTCACGGATCGTATCGACGAGTGGGTTGCGGGACACCTACACGAATTCGAGGGCAAATCCCTCGCGAGCGCGGCGAGCGCTGCAGCCGACGTCGCCTCGAGCCTGCAGACTCCGGAACAGGAGGCCGCCGAGACGGCGTACAAGGACTGTCTCTCGCGCCTGGGCCAGACCTTGGCCGGCAAGATCGAGAGCGCCCGCGTCTCGGCGCTGTTGACCGACTCCCCCGCGCGTCTGGTCGCCGGAGAGTTCGGGATGTCGCTGCGCATGGGCCGCATACTCAAGCAGGCCGGTCAGAGTAATCCGTTCGCGACCCTGCCGATCCTCGAGATCAATCCGAAGCATGCCTTGATCGAGCGTCTCAAGGCGACGAGCGAGGACGCAGCATTCGCGGATCTCGCGACCGTGTTGTATGACCAGGCCTTGCTCGCCGAGGGCGGTGAACTCGATGATCCGGCCGGCTACGTACGCCGCGTCAATCGCCTGATCGTCGAAGGTCTCGCTTCCCAACCCAAGATCATTCTCGCCTGATGGAGCGTGCACCATGAGCAGCCAGTCCCCACTGATCACGCTCGCGGTGCCGCCTCAATCGACGGACCACTCACTGGGAGACCCGCACGCGCGGGTCACCGTCGTCGAGTATGCTGATTTCGAATGTCCAAGCTGTAAGCTGGCGGCCCCGACGCTGCCGTTGTTGCTCGAGCGCTACCCGAATCAGATTCGCTTCGTGTTTCGCCATTTCCCCTTGGAGGAAGCCCACCCGCATGCGCTGCTCGCGGCCGAGGCAAGCGAGGCGGCAGCAGCACAAGGCCGGTTCTGGGCGTTCCATGACGTATTATTCGAGCGCCAGGGTCATCTGCGAGAAAAGGACTTGACGCGCTACGCAGCGGAAATCGGTCTAAGCATGGTTCGCTATGCCGCCGAGATGGCCGATCACATCTACCTGCAAAAAGTGCGCGAGAGCGAAGCCGGAGGTAGGCGCAGCCACCTGCGCGCTACCCCGGGTTTCTTCGTCGACGGCGTGCTATGTGACGTCTCGTTCGGGATGGAAGCCTTGCACGACTCCGTCGCGGCAGCCGTATCGTTCCGATCGTAGCCAGTCCCCGCGTTTCTTCAGGTCCAGTCGTCCCCGCCACCACCGCCACCGCCGAAATCGCCACCACCCGAACCCGAACCGGAATCATCCCAGCCATCCGAGCCAGTCGTTCCGAAGTCTTCGCCGCCCATGTCGGCATTCTGCGGGGGAGCGACCTGATCGGGCGGTGACTGGACGAACTCGCGTCGTTCTCCACCATCGAGGAAGTGGTGCGCGAGTTCCTCACCCGCCACGACTCCCGCGCCGACCGCAAGGCCGGATGCCAGGCCGCCAGCGATGCCGGAACCGATGCCGCCGCCGCCCATGGGCGTCGGACCGTAGCCAGGACCGTATCCGGGTGCCGCATACCCGCCGCCGCCCGGGCCGCCCGCGGCCGGATAGCTATTGGTATACACGACGGGCGCGCTGCGGCGGCGCACCACCATCCAGACGATCGCAATCAGGCCAACGAGCAACAAGACCGGGAAAAACGGGAAGCTATGCGCGGGTTCGGACCGCACTGGCACGACATAACCGCCGCCCGTTGCGGCGCGCGCCGGACTTCCAGCAAGTTCCGCCTTGAGGGCGCGCACGGCCTCGGGCTTGGCAAAGGCATCGCTGGGATCGATACGCTCGGCCTCGGATAATTGACCGCGCGCGACACCGAAATTGCCCTCCCGCGCATAAACCTCAGCGGCGATGTAATGGGCCTCCGCGCTGCCCGGATGGTCCTTGAGCACCTGATCGATCATCTTTTGAGCCTGGTCGAGATGTCCCGTCGTGGCGGCTTCGTAGATTTCGTGCCGACTCGGATCAGCGGCCAGCACGGGCGCGGAAAGCGCGACCGATGAGGCCAGCAATGCGAGGGCGATGCGATTCCTGATCATGAGAACACTCCTAAGTCGGATAGCTAGACACTAGATCGGACTCGACCACGACATGTTGTGGGCGTTGCCGCGAAATTCAACGGGCTCCCGGGAAAGCCCTCGACGGAGGCCCCGCTAGGGCGATTTCGCGCCCACCGGACGGATGACGGTGCCGAATACACGATCCCAGATCCCGGTTGTGACACCGAAGTTCCCCTGCTGGGGCGAATAATGATGGCGCAGATGCGAGGCCCGCAGGCCATGCAAGCGACCCGCGGGGTCCAAACCCCGGCGATGATGAATGAGATGGTGCACGGCCCCATAGTACACGTAACCCGCCATCACCCCGACGGTGATCCCGGTTGCGATCGACAAGCCGCACAGAGCCCAAGCGGGCGCGAACAGCCCCGCACCGAGCACGCTGACGCTGAGCCAGGTGGGCGTGCCGACATAGGCAAGCGGCGCCGCATGATGCAGTCCATGCAGCGGTACGAAATAAGCAATCTGGTGCAAGGCCACGCGATGCACGAAATATTCGATCAGCGTCCACAACACGAGCCCGCCGATGAGTGCCGCGAGCCATTCGATCATCGCGACCCTCGATTCGCCGACCAATCCCGCGGTCGCGAGGCCCGTGATCACGATGGGATACGCTACGTAGTCAGAGTAGTAGCCGGTCTTGCTGAGTTGCATGAAAAAAATTCCTGGCCGCGACGAAAGCCCATTGGACCATGAATTCGCGCCCGGGTTTCGACAGAACTCACGGGTGAAACCGCGCCATGCACGGGTCCAGCAACGCGCTGCGCGGTTTGTATTATCTACACCAAGCGCGTTACACCGCGATGTCGGCGAGGCCTTCGAGCAAGCGGTCCAGTTCCGCGCGGGTGCTGTAGAGCGAGACGCCGGTGCGCAGGAGTCCGCCGCGGTCCGCGAGACCCAAGATCTCGACCGCTCGTGCCGCATAGAAGTTTCCGTTCCAAACGCAGATGCCCCGCTCACCGAGCCACGCAGCCGCCTCGGCGGGGGTGCTTGCGACGAGGGTGATCGACACGGTCGGTGCGCGGGCGCGACCGGAAAAATCCGGTCCCCAGACTTTGACGCCCGGCAGTGCGGCGACGGCGCTGTGAAAGTATTCGGCGAGACCGTGTTCGTACGCCGCGATGCCGGTCATTGCATCGACGATGCGTTCACGCAAGTTCGCGCCGTGGCCCCAGTGCGCGAGATACTCGATCGCCGCGACGACGCCTGCTATCGCGGCGTGATTCAAGGTGCCGGTCTCGATGCGGTAGGGTGCTTCCGGGTCCTGTGTGCTCAAGCGATCCGTGGACAGTCGAGCCAGCGCGCCGGGCGCGGAATAGAGCACACCGACATGTGGCCCGTAGAACTTGTAAGCGGAGCACAGCACGAAATCCGCGCCGAGCGCCTGCACGTCGACGGGGAAATGCGGTGCGTAATGCACGGCATCGACGACCAACAGGGCTCCGACCGCGCGCGTCAAACGGCGCGCGAGAGCGAGGTCATTGACGGTGCCGAGGGCATTCGACGAGGCGCCCAAGGCGAGCAGCTTCGTGCGCGCCGTGATTTTCGCCGCCATGTCTTCGGGGTCGAGTACGCCGCCGGGCATGAGCCGCACTTCCTTGATCACGGCGCCATGGTCGCGCAATCGAGCCCAAGGTCCGCGGTTAGCCTCGTGGTCGAGTTGCGTGATCAGGATTTCGTCGCCCGGCGTCAAGCTGCGGGCGATGGCAGCGCTCAGCGAGAAATTGAGCGTCGTCATGTTCTGACCGAAGGAGATGCAGCCGCCGTCGGCTGCGCCCAGGAACACGGCGAGGACCTCGCGCGCCCGCGCCATACGCCGATCGATTTCGCGGGACGGCGGGAAATTACCGTGCGTGTTGACGTTGCAGGTCGAATACACGTCCCGCATCGCCTCGATCACCGCATTTGGCACCTGGCTGCCCCCCGGACCGTCGAGATAGGCCAGTTCCGGTCCCTGGCCACGATGCTCGAGTGCCGGGAAATCCCGGCGGCTCAGCACAGCTTCAGCAGCGGTGTACGGCACCGCGCGCTTACTTCAAGACGTAGGTGAAGTCGTAGCCGGTGGGTGTCGCGTCGCGCGGATGCAGTTTCAGGCTGCCCTTTGCGCCGACGTATTGGCCGGTGCCGCCGGTGATCGCGAACGTCGAATCACCTTCATCTGCGAAGGGGCCCTCGACCGTGATCTGACCCTTCTTCAACAAAATCGTCCAGAAGCATTCCCAACTCTTGCCGACGACGACGCGTACGCAATAACCCTGGTCGCTGCCGATCTGCACCTTGTTGTCGGCGTCGAACACCGGATTGGCGAAAGTCAGCAGATCGCCGACCGAGTCGCCCTTCGCGCCGATGTCGACCGTGGTTTCATTGACCGGCCGCTCGACCACCTTGATGGTCTCGCCGGCCTGCGCGATCTGCGTACCGGCGCCGAGCGTGGCGGCGGCCAGCGCCGGGCCCGCTAGCGCGGCAGCAATTACGCGGACGAACCTATGCATACTCGAGACTCCTGCTGATTGACTGATAGCATAGAATGCAAGGCTGCCTCGCGCGATGCAAGGCGCGGCACATGGTGGAGTTCGCCCAAGATGCATTATTCAGCGTTGGTCGAGAGAATTGCGGGTGAAGGGGCTGACGCCTGGCGCACGCATCACGAGGCGCGTGTCGCGCGTGAGCGCGGCGAGGACGTCATTCTGCTGAGCGTCGGGGATCCGGAACTCGACAGTCCGGCGCTCGTGATCGAGCGCGCGATCGAGTGCATGCGTGCCGGTGATACGCACTACACGACCGCAACCGGGCGCGAGCCCTTGCGCGCGGCGATCGCGGCGCTGCACACGGCACGCTCCGGGCAGCCGACGCACGCCGATCAGGTGGTGTTCACTTCCGGCGCGCAGAACGCTCTGTTCGCCGCCTCGCTGTGTCTCGCAGGGCCAGGCGACGAGGTCCTGGCCTTCGAGCCTCTCTACCCGACCTATCCGGCGACGATCGAGGTCTCCGGGGCGCGTCTGGTCCGTGTGCCCGCGTCGGCGGCCAACGGTTTCCGGCTGCAGCACGACGCGCTGCTGCACGCCGTGACGCCGAGAACGCGGGCGATTTTCTTCGCCACCCCCAATAACCCGAGCGGAGTCGTCCTCAGTGAGGCGGACTTGAATGTGATCGCCGAACTCGCCACTCGGCATTCGCTTTGGGTGGTCGCCGACGAAGTCTACGCGGGTCTCGGGACGGGCGGCCGCGTGCCCTCGCTCGCTGCGCGCCTGCCCGACCGCGTCGTCACGATCGGCAGTCTGTCGAAGTCGCACGCGATGACCGGGTGGCGTGCCGGGTGGCTCATCGGTCCGCGACCGCTGATCGCGCACGTGGAATCCTTGATCATGTGCATGCTGTTCGGCCTCCCCGGTTTCATCCAGGAGGCGGCGCTCGTCGCCTTGCGCGAGTCCGGATCTGCCGAGGCGGCGATGCGCGAGTTCTGCGCGACGCGGCGGGACCTGCTGCTCGCGGGTCTGCGCGACGTCGAAGGCATCGAATGCTGTGCGCCGGACGCCGGTATGTTCATGCTCGTCGACGTCCGCGGCACCGGCTTGAGCGGCTATGAATTCATGCGCGGTTTGTACGAGTCGGAGCGTGTCTCCGTGCTCGACGGCGGCGCTTTCGGTGCGGGTACGCGCGGTTTCGTGCGGGTGTTCTTCGGCACGGATCCGGCAGCGCTCGGCGAGGCCTGTCGCCGGATCCGGCGTTTCGTCGGTCGCCACTGCCGCTCGGTGGCCGGCGCGGCTACCGCGGCCTCGTGACCCTCTCGTGACCCTCTCGTGACCCTCCCGTGACCCGATGCGGCTTTTGTGCCGAGCCGCCTTGGCCTAAACTACCGCTCCATGAGCACACAACCCCAGAGACCGGCATTCGGAACGGTATTGACTTCGCACATGGCGGTCGCGACTTTTCAGGCTGGCCGCTGGGGCGACTACGAGATCAAGCCGACAGCTCCGATTGAAATCTCGCCGGCGGCGCACGTGCTGCATTACGCCAGTACCTGCTTCGAAGGCTTCAAGGCCTTTCGCTGGAAGGACGGTTCGATCCACGTGTTCCGCATGGACCGCCATATCGCCCGCATGCGGCAAAGTGCCCGCCAACTCGTTCTGCCTGAGCCCGACCCGGAACAACTCGCCGGCATGGTGCGGGCGGTCATCGGGCGCTGCCGGGATGCCGTCCCGGAGGCGCCCGGCGCACTCTATCTGCGTCCGATCCTGTTCGGTACGACGGCGAATATCGGCGCCGCCGCCACGCCCGCGGTCGAGGCCTCGCTGCTCGTGCTTGCGAGCCCTGTCTGGGATTATTTTGCGGGCGGCATGAAGCCGCTGCGCATCCTCGTCGACGATCAGAATACCCGCTCCGCGGCGCATCTCGGCATGGTCAAGACCGGTGGCAATTACGCAGCGGCGATGGGGCCGACGCTGGCGGCGCGTGCGCAGTATCAAGTCGATCAGGTGCTGTTTTGTCCTGGTGGCGAAGTCCAGGAGACCGGCGCCGCGAATTTCTTCTTGATCCGTGACGGCGAGATGTTGACGCGCAGTCTCGATACGACCTTCTTGCACGGCGTGACGCGGGACTCGCTGCTCATGCTCGGACGCGACATCGGGTTTCAAGTCGTCGAGGGTGTCTTCGACGTCGCGCGGATGCTCGCTTGGGCGGAGACGGGCGAGGCAGCCTTGTCGGGCACGGCCGCCGTGCTCGCCGGGGTCGGTACTCTAATTTACGACAAGAAGGAGTATCGCGTCGGCAGTGGCGAGGTGGGTCCCTTGACCCAGGCCCTGCGGGCGCGGCTCGTGGCGATTCAACAGGGCGACAGCCCCGATGTACACGGTTGGCTGCAGGCCGTGTGAGGCTGGCGCGTCGGCGTCAGCAGCGACGTCTCTCAGTACTCCTCGCGCTCCTCGTCGACGTCGTCATCCAGGTCGTCGTCTTCGTCTTCATCTTCATCCTCGTCCCAATCGTCGTCCTCGTCATCATCCTCGGCGTCCTTCTCGGCTTTAGAGCCCGACCAACCCTCAGGTTCTTCGCTGAGTTCGAGGTCGAGTTCGGCCCAGCCGTCGACATCCAACTCCTCGACATCGCCGTCCAGATGCTGGATTTCGACGATCTCCCGATCCTCATCCACCTTGAGTACTTGGAACGTCTCCTCGTTCTCCAAGTCCTCGTACCACTGTCCGACGGTCGGTTCGTACTCTCTGCCCACGGGGTTCGTCCTTTGCTTGAAATGGCGGCGCGCTATCGAAACCGGAATTTTAGGGAGGCTCCCCGGCCAAGTAAATGCCCGCGACCAATGTATTGTGCAGGCGCTACCATGGCGATCTCATGACCTTAAGCGAAGCGAAGCTCAATGCCAAACCCTTGACCCTCGCGAAACGACTGGTCGTCAAGGTGGGCTCGGCACTGCTGGTCGATGGCGAGAAGGGCCGCTTGAACCGCACCTGGCTCGAGAGCTTAGCGCAAGACGTTGCGCAGATGCACAAACGGGGCCAGGAAGTGATTCTCGTCTCCTCGGGCGCGATCGCGCTCGGTCGTCGGCACCTCGGGCTCGGCGCCGGCAAACTGAAGCTCGAGGAAAGCCAGGCGGCGGCGGCCGTGGGCCAGATCCGGCTCGCCCACGCTTACAAGGAACTCCTTGACGGCTATGGGATTACGGTCGCTCAGATCCTTTTGACCTTGGGCGACACCGAGCAGCGTCGCCGCTATCTGAACGCCCGCGACACCTTCGCCACCTTGCTCGCCTTGCGCGCCGTGCCCGTCATCAATGAAAACGATACGGTCGCGACGGCCGAGATCCGCTATGGCGACAACGACCGACTGGCTGCGCGCGTGGCGCAGATGGTCGGCGCGGATTGTCTCGTATTGTTGTCGGACATCGATGGCTTGTATAGCGCAAACCCCCACCTGCACCCCGAAGCGCGCTTCATTCCGCGGGTGTGCGAAATCACGCCGGAAATCGAGGCCATGGCCGGCGGCGCCGGCAGCGCGATGGGCTCGGGCGGCATGCAAACGAAGATTGCGGCTGCTAAAATTGCGTTCGGAGCCGGCTGTCATCTGTGCATCGCCGAGGGCGCACATCCGCATCCGCTGCAAAGGATCGAGGATGGTGCCCGCTGCACGTGGTTCGTCCCGTCCAAGGCGCACCAAGCGACCCGGAAACAATGGATCGCGGGTACCCTGAAGCCAGCCGGGGAGCTTACGGTCGACGACGGCGCCGTCCGCGCGCTGATGCGCGGCAAGAGCTTGCTGCCAGCCGGTGTCGTGCATAGCGCGGGCCGGTTCGAGCGCGGCGACACCGTCAGCATCGTCGGGCCGGACGGAACGGAAGTGGCCCGCGGCATTTGTGCCTACTCGGATGGCGATACGGCGCGCATCCGGGGACGCAAATCCAAGGAGATCGAGCAGGTGCTCGGGTTTAGAGGGCGGGATGAAATCGTGCACCGGGATGATTTGGTGGTGATGAAGAGTCCATGAGCAGCGACGAACGGATTACGCGCGAAGGCTTGATACCGGTGCCGGACATGATGCGGGCGATCGGCCAGGCTGCGCGCGCTGCCGCCGACAAACTTGGCTCAGCCTCGACCGACGCCAAGAACCGCGCTTTGCTCGCCGCAGCGGACGCCGTGCGCGCCCAGCGACACCGGATACTTGCCGCGAACGAGCGGGACAGACGCGAGGCCGCGAACTTGGCCGGTCCCCTCGTCGATCGGCTGCGACTCGATGAGAAACGCGTGCTTGCGATTGCCACCGCGCTCGAGGACATCGCGCGCCTCGCCGATCCGATCGGCACGATCCTGGCCGAGTGGACGCGTCCTAACGGCCTGCTCATCCAGCGCCGTCGCGTGCCCTTGGGGGTGGTCGCGATCATTTACGAGAGCCGGCCCAACGTCACCGCCGACGCCGGTGCGCTGTGCCTGAAGTCGGGCAACGCCGTGATCCTGCGCGGCGGATCGGAGAGCGCCCGCTCCAGTGCCGCGATCCACCACTGCCTGGAGCACGGACTCGTCGTCGCCGGTTTGCCGAAGACCGCGATTCAACTCGTTCCGACGAGCGATCGCGACGCCGTCGGCTATCTGCTCGCCGAGATGAGCGACAGCATCGACGTCATCGTGCCGCGCGGCGGCAAGAGCCTGATCGAACGGGTCCGCCGCGAGGCGCGCGTGCCCGTGATCGGTCATCTCGACGGGGTCTGTCACGTCTACGTGGATCGCGATGCGCAGCCGGACATGGCCCGTCGCATCGTGCTCAACGCGAAATTACGCCGTACCGGTGTCTGCGGCGCGGCCGAGACCCTGCTGGTCGACCGCGGCGCCATCGCGCAACTCGGCTCGTTGGTACAAAGTCTCCTCGATGCCGGTTGCGAGGTGCGGGGCGACGAGACGACTGCCAGTGTCGATGTCCGCGTCGGACACGCGGACGAACAAGACTGGTATGCCGAGTATCTCGACGCGATCATCGCGGTGCGTGTCGTCGACGGCGTCGATGCGGCGATTGCGCACATCGAACGCTACGGCTCCGGTCACACCGACTCTATCGTCACCGAGAATGCGGCGACCGCCGAGCGTTTTCTGATGCGCGTCGACAGCGCGATCGTGTTGCACAACGCCTCGACCCAGTTCGCCGACGGCGGCGAATTCGGCATGGGTGCCGAGATCGGCATCAGCACCGATAAGTTCCACGCGCGCGGCCCGGTTGGCGTCGAACAACTCACCAGCTATAAATACGTGGTCCGCGGCTCGGGTCAGATCCGCGATTGAGTGCGCTCAGGCGGCATCCGCCTCGGCGCGCCGCCGTTCCCGCTCCTCGGCCTCGCGGCGCTCGTCCTCGATCGTGAGCAGCACGGCAGCCACGTCCGCCGGCGTCTCATCGCGAGCATGTCGGCCCGACAGGCTCGACTCCGGCGTCAGAGACCCGGCCTCGTAGAGCGCCCAGATCTCGCGCGCATAATCCGTCTCGAGCAGGTCCGGAGCACTGCGCCCGAAGCTCGCGCGCATGTTGTTCACGTCGCGTTCGAGCATCGAGAAGGCATTGTTGTTGCCGGCGGCATCGACCGCCTGCGGCAGGTCGATGATCACCGGACCGGACGCGTCGATGAGCACGTTGAACTCCGAAAGGTCGCCATGGATCAGACCGGCGCAGAGCATGCGGACGATTTGCCGCATCATGAAAGCATGCCACTCGCGCGCCTGGTCTGGGGCAAGTTCGACGTCATTGAGCCGCGGCGCGGGAGCTCCCTCGGCATCGCAGACCAGTTCCATGAGCAGCACACCCTCGTGCACGAGATGGGGTTTCGGCACACGCACGCCGGCCGCGACGAGCTTGTAGAGGGCATCGACTTCCGCGTTCTTCCATTCATCCTCCTGGACCTGGCGGCCGTGCCGGCCGCGCTTGCCGAGGGCGCGGGCGTCGCGACTGTTGCGTGTCTTGCGACCCTCCTGATACTGCGCGAGCTTGTGGAAGCCGCGGCGTTCGGCCTCCTTGTAAACCTTCGCGCAACGGATCTCATCGCCGCAAGCCACGATGTAAACGGATGCTTCTTTGCCGCTCTTGAGGTTGCGCACGACCCGATCGACCAAACCGTCGTCGATCAGGGGCTGCAGACCCTTGGGTGTCTTGATCATGCGCCGATGCTCATTGGCCGCGCATTGTAGAGGAAACGCGCCTGCCTGTCGGTCCGCCGTGTCTCACGGGATCACGAGGTCGCCAGCCGTCGCTCCGGCATCCAGTCTACGGACCATTTCGCGGTAGGCCGACTCCAGGCTCCGGGTGTGGCGCGGGGTGTCGAACAGGCGGCTCGTTTCGCGGCCACCCACGAGGCGTGCGCGCAAGCTCGCAAGGCGAGCCGGCTGCAGTGCGAGGGCGACGGCAAGGTCTTCGTACTCGGACGGCGTCGCGGTCACGAGTTCCGGTAACTCGGCCGCAACCAGCAGACTCGCCGCGATCCGGCTCGCGAAGGTCTCGCCTGCACAGGTGAGCACCGGCAGGCCCGCCCATAGCGCGTCGCTGACCGTGGCCCCGCCGTTGTAGGGCAGCGTGTCGAGGAACAGATCCATGACCGCATAGCGCGCCAGGTACTCGGGCAAGGCGAGCCGCGGGCCGAATCGCAGCCGCTCGGCATCGATGCCCTGCGCGCTCGCCTCGTGCCGCAAATTATCCTCGGCCGCCGCGGTCCCGGCGACCAGGTAGAGCACCGATCCCGGTACCCGCTGCAGGATGCGCATCCACCCTGCGAAGCTCGCCGGCGAGATCTTGTAGGGCGCATTGCAGCAAGCAAACACGAAAGCGTCCTCTGGCAAGCCTAATTCGCGACGCGACGGTGCCGGCTCGGCCGCGCGGCGCCGACGATCATTGGGCTGATAGCTCGGCAGGTAGGCCAGCGCTTCCGTGAAAAAGACGCGACTGGCGGCGGGCACGAGGGTGGCGTCGGCGATCAAATAATCCATGAACGGCGCGGCCATCGTGCCCAAGTAGCCGAGGTAGCCGATCTGGATCGGCGCCGCCCGCATGGCAAAGATCGCCGGGCGGCCGTGTTTAGTGTAACCGGCGAGATCGACGGCGATCTCGAGGTTCAAGCTGCGCGCGAGGGCAGCGATTTCCTGCGCCGAGCGGCCGCGCACGTCGAGGAACCGGTCGAAGGCGCGCTCGAGGCGTTGCCGCATGGGACTTTGCGAGTGCAGCCCGAAGGAGAAGGCGGTGATCTCGAACTGGCTGCGGTCGTGCGTCTCGAACAACTCAGCGGTGAGCGCCGCGACGGGGTGATCGTCGAAGTCGCAGGAGAAATACCCGACGCGAATCTTGTCGCAGCGCGGCGGCCGCGGCGCGAGACTCGGGATCGCGCCGAAGCCGTCGGCCGTGTGCCGGGCGGCCGCCTGACGCTGCAGCTCGGCCGACGCCGATAGCGCGAGCATGGCGAACGGACTCGCGGCCGCTTGCCCTTCGGCGACGCGCGCCTCGAGGTCGGCGAGTTCTTCGGCCCGCGCCCGCCAATCGCAGATCTGCGCCTTGGCGAGCAGGCGGTTGCCGTAGACACCGGGAAAATCCGGGCGCATCGCGATCGTCGTTTCGTAGCTCGCGACCGCTTCGGCATGCCGCTGCAACTCGGCGAGCAACTGACCGCGATTGAAATGCAGGCCGGGATAGTCGGGATGCAGACGCACGGCGGTCTCGACGCTGGCTAGAGCTTCCGCGAGCCGCCCGAGTTCATGCAGAGCATTGCCGCGATTGTTGTGCGCATCCGCAAAGTCGGCGCGCAACGCGAGCGCGGCATCGAAACTTGCCAGTGCCTCCACGTGGCGCTCCAAGGCGAACAAGGCGTTGCCATGCGCATTGTGCGCATCCGCGAACTCCGGCCGCAAGGCGATCGCGGCGGCGTGATCACAGCGTGCGGCATCGAACAGCCCGAGATCGAACAAGGCCTCGCCCCGGCGGAAGTAGGCGCGCGCATCCCCGGGTCGCAGAGCGACCACCTGGTCGTAGCAAGCCACCGCCTCGGCGCGCCGACCGAGCGCCACGAGCATGTTGCCGCGGTTCACGTGAAACTCGGCCTGTTGCGGGGCGAACGAGAGCGCCAGCTCGAAGCTCGCCAGCGCTTCGGCATGACGGTCGAGTTGGGACAGCGCGACGCCGAGATCGTTATGCGCAGGCGCATTGCTCGGCTCGATCGCGAGCGCTCGACGCAGTCGATCCGCCGCGACTGCGGGTTGGCCCATCTGCAAGGCCAGCGAACCGGCCAGGTACTGGGCTGGAAAATTGCCGGGCTCCGCGCGCAAAGCCTCCGTGTAGAGGCTCTCCGCGGCCGCGAACTCTCCCCTGCCATGATGGGCGTAACCGCTTTGCACCAGCCCGCGTACGCTCCGATCGCCCACGGGCGTGTGAGCCATGCTCATTCCTCCCAGTCGCCGATCGGCATGCCCGGTGGCGCCGCGACCGGGGGCGAGGGCAGGAACTTACCCGGATCTTGGGCAAACGAATCGATGCGATGTGCGAGGTAGAGGTCCGTGGCCGAACCCGCATCGGCGCGCCGACGCAAGGCCTGGAGCTTGGCATAGACCAGAGCCCGCACCGGGGCCGAGGCCGCGGGATCGCCGGCCAGACGCAATAGCGCCTCGACGGTGCGGATGCGCACCGCTTCGCCGACCAAGGAGCCGAGGGTCGCCGCAGGGGTTGCGCCGGCGGGCGGGGCCGAACTCGCGAGCGCGGCATCGATGACGTCGCCGAGCAGCGCCGGATTGCGACCGTCGCGGGCGCGGTATTCGAGCAAGCGCGCCGCGCGCTGCGCGTTGAACAGGCCCGCGAGCGTCAAATCAGCGGCGCATTCCGCGGCCGCGACCGGGTCGAAAGTGAGTCCCGTGTGGGCAGGGAAGGATTCCGGCGTGCGCTCCAGTTCCGGCGGTCGCGGTGGCAGTTGATCGAGCAGGGACTCGGGCAAGGTCAGAAACGCCGGGGTCAACGTCTTCAGGACAGCACGCAGCGCACGCTGCTGATCGGCCGAAGCGACGATCGTCGGCCCGCTCGCGCCGTCGCCGCGTAGCGCGTAGCGATAATCGAGACCACCGATCTCCTTGATCGCCGCCTCGGTTTGATATCGGTGCAGCAGATACAGCGGGACGAGCGTGTCTTCGAGTGCTGCGACGGGCTGTCCGGCGCGAATCGCGTTCTGTCCGAAGCGTTGCAAGGCTGCCGCGCGTATCGTCAAGATGCGTTCCAGTTCCGCCGCCGGGTCCGGTCCGTTGTCCCAGAGATGAGCGTGCGGGTGCGCGCCACCTTGCGGACGCGCATCCTCGTCGGTGATGAACTGCAAGCCGGTTTGCGCCGAGTCGGCAAGGATCTTGTCGAGCGCCGCGGCAGTATCCGCTCCGGGCCGGAACTCGCGATACCCATAGTCGATCGCAACCTCGTCCCATCGTCCGATGCCGACCGCATAGGCATGCGCGAGATCCGGCACGCCCGCGGCGTCCAGCGTGATCCACGGATGCGGATAGTCCATCACCGAGACCGATTGCTGCGGCGTATGCGCGTAGGCGCTCGCCGCGAAATTATGCGCGAGCCCCAGCGTGTGGCCGGTCTCGTGTGCCGCCAGTTGCCGCAGGCGCGCGAGCGCCATGCCGAGCATGGGGTCGTTCGCGGGCGCCGTCCCCGTGACGTAAGGCGAGAGCAGCGCCTCCGCGATCAAATAATCCTGGCGGCCGCGCAGCGATCCCAAGGTCACGTTGCCCTTGATGATCTCGCCGGTGCGCGGATCGGCGACCGCGTCGCCATAAGACCAGCCGCGCGTATAGCGATGTACCCACTGAATGATGTTGTAGCGGACGTCCATGGGATCGGCGCCCTCGGGCAGGACGTCGACCTTGAACGTGCCCGGCGCCCAGCCGGCTGCTTGAAAGGCCTCGTCCCACCAGCGCGCGCCCTCGAGCAATGCGCTGCGTATCGGCTCCGGCGCGCCGCGATCGACATAGTATTGGATGGGTTGCTCCGCCACACAGGCGTTCACACAGTTCGGATCTTGCTTGCGCAGGCGATGGCGCACGATCCGGTGCTCCGTAAGTGGTTCGCCCAAGGCGGCGGAATAGTCGCGATACGGCAGATCGAAGTAGCCGGCGCGCGGATCGTAGCGGCGCGGCTCGAACCCTGGTCCCGGCAAGGCAATGAAGGATTGATGTTCGCGCAAGGTGACCGAATGCGCATCGGGCGCGACATCGGCGACAAACTGGGATTTGGCCGGCGCATCGTTGACGAAGGTCAGCATCGCCTCCACCTCGACGTTGCGCGGAAACGCACGCAGGGCATCGGGCACGAGCACGGACAAAGCCGGATCGAGTTTGTAGCCGTCTTGATGGGCGGCCGCAAGGGTCTCCACGACACGATGCGCATCGCGTTCGAAGAATTCCGTCGCGTCGACGAGCACGGCACCCGCGTGGTCTTCCGCAAGCACCGTGAAGCTTGCCAGCGTCGATTCCGGAAAGGACTCGCGGACCGCAAGCCGCTCGGCCGCTTCGGTTGCGGAGGAGCGGAAGAACTCATTGCGTTCGATCAAGAGGATTTTCGTGCCATAGCGTTCGAAGCGCACGACGCGCGAGCGGGCGAGTTGCCCGCGGTCCAAGCCCACGTCGTTCGATCCGAGCCCGTAGGGCAGCGAATCGACATAAAGCAAATCCTCGTTCAGATGCGGGATCTCGAGGTAGAGCCGTGCGTGCTTTGCGTCCCAATGCAGCGGCAGGAGTCCGGGCAGGTGCTGCAAGCCGGCGGTGCGCTCGGCGATCGTCGCGACCGGGGCCTCGGAGACGGCTGCGGTGGCGCTCGTGCCGGCCATCGCGCAGACCGCCAGCATGATGCCTGCGGTGATCGCGAGTACTCTCATGCTCATCGCTCCAATAGTCGGGTGGAATAGTGCCGAAGGCGCTCGGCCGCCGCGTACAAGGTCTCGTCGCGCTTGGCAAGGCACAGCCGCAATAGGCGCATGCGCGGTGCCGCGGCGTAGAAGGGGGACAGCGGGATCGTCGCGATCTTGGCCTCGCGGATCAACTCGTCGGCAAAGTCGAGGTCGTCCAGTTCGCTCAATGCGCTGTAGTCGACGAGCTGGAAATAAGTGCCCGACGCCTGGACGGACGCGAATCCCGTGCCCCGTAGCAGCCCCGACAGCAGGTCGCGCTTCGCGGCGAAGAACGCCGAGAGGCCCAACCAGCTGTCCGGATTACCGGAGATGTAGCGGGCGATCGCGTGCTGCAAGGGTGCAACGATGCTGAAAGTGTTGAATTGGTGCACTTTGCGCAGTTCACGCGTCAGGGCGGCGGGCGCCACGCAATAACCCGTGCGCCACCCGGTCGCGTGCAAGGTCTTGCCGAACGAGAACACCACGAAGCTGCGTTGTCGCAGCTCCTCGTGGGCGAGGACCGACGCATGGCGGCGCCCATCGAAAACGACGTGTTCGTATACCTCGTCCGACAAGATCGTGATGGCCCGGTCGCGCACCAGTGCCGCGAGCGCGTCGAGATCTTCGCGGCTCGCGACCGTGCAGGACGGATTGTGCGGATTGTTGATGATCAACAGTCGCGTGCGTGGCGTGATTGCCCGCCCGATCTCGCCCCAATCGTAGCGAAACAGCGGCGGCTGCAGCGGGATGCGGATCGCGCGTCCACCGGCGAGCCGTACGGCCGGATCGTAGACGTCGTACGACGGATCGAAGATGATCGCCTCGTCGCCGGAGCCCACGACCGCTTGAATCGCAGCGAAGATCGCCTCCGTGCCGCCGCAGGTGATCGTGATCTCGGCGAGCGGATCGAAGTTGACGCCGTAGCTGCCGTGCAGCTTGGCGGCGATGGCCGTACGCAGTGCGAGGACGCCCTCCATGGGAGCATATTGGTTGTGGCCATCCGTGATCGCCTCGGCAACGGTCTCGGCGAGGCGCGGGTCGATCGGATAATCCGGGAAACCCTGCCCGATGTTGAGTGCACCCTCCTCGAGCGCGCGTCGTGACATGACCGTGAAGATCGTCGTGCCGACGTCCGGCAGTTTGCTGGTGAACAGCATCGCTTCAGAGTCTCAGCGTGCTCAAACCGCCGGCCAAGGAATACACGTCGAGACCCAGGCTGCGCAGTTCCCGCGCGGTCGCGAGACTCCGCCTTCCGGAGCCGCAAACCAGCAGATAACGGCTCTCGCGCGCCAACCCGCTGGAATCGACCAGCAGGTCCTGCATCGCAATGTGGCGCAAGCCCGAGGGCTGTACAGCGAGTTCCTCCACGGTACGAATGTCGATGAGTTCGTAGCCATGGGCGAGTGCCTCGGCCACCGAGCGCACGGTCAGTTCCAAGTTCAGGGATTCGGGCGGTGGGTTGCGGACGTGGGCACAACCCGGCGCGAGGCACTCGGCCCGCCGCGGCACGCGCAGCGATTGCGTTGTAAAGGTCGCGAAATCCAGCAACAGCAGTGCGCTGTCGAGTTGTCCGGGCATGTCGGTGAGAATCTTCAAGGTGAGCACCGCCTGCAGGGCGCCGACGGCGCCCGGCACGGGGCCGAGCACGCCGGCTTCGGCACAGTTCGCGACGATGCCCTCGCGGGTGGTCTCGGGCCAGAGACACCGTAGGCAGGCATGGCTCGCCGCCGGCTTGTAGACCTGCAGTTGTCCCTCGTATTGATAGACGCTCGCGAACACCGCGGGCTTGTGCGCGAGGACCGCGATGTCGTTGACCAGAAACTTGGTTTGGAAATTGTCGCTGCACTCGACGATGAGATCGAATCGATCGAACAATTCGCCCGCATTCTCAGCGCTCAGCCGCTCGGCATAGGTATCGACGATGACCTCCGGATTGATCCGCGCGATCGCTTCCGCGGCGAGTTCCACTTTGCGTCGGCCGACGTCGGCGAGCGAATAGAGGGGCTGCCGGTGCAGGTTGCTCGCCGCCAGCACGTCTCCGTCGATGACCCCGAGACGGCCGACGCCAGCTCCGGCAAGATATTGCAGAACCGGGCTGCCAAGTCCGCCGGCACCGACCACGAGTACGCGTGCCTGTCCCAGTTTGGCCTGACCCGCCGGGCCGATTTCCTTCAGTGCGAGCTGTCGCGAATAATCAAACCGCATCGTTGTCCTCGTTCAAGGTGCGTGTTTTCAAGGTGCGTGTTCATGATCATGCTCGTGGGCGGGCGCGGCAGAGGCCGCGCAGCGCTCACAATTGACCCAACCGGAGTCTCCATCGCGATAATGTTCCTTCTTCCAAATCGGAACGCGATGCTTGACCTCGTCGATGATGTAGCGACAGGCGCCGAATGCTTCGCCGCGGTGCACTGAACTCACGCCCACCCAGACGGCCAATTCACCGATGCGGAGTTCGCCGATCCGGTGCACGCACAGGGCATGCTGGATGGGGAAGCGCTGGCGGGCCTCGGCGAGGATCAGTTCGCCCTCCGTGAGCGCCAGCTCCGCAAAGGCCTCGTATTCCAGTCGTTCGACGGCGCGACCTTCGTTGTGGTCGCGTACCCAACCCTCGAAGCTTACGTAGGCGCCGGCGCCGGCGTCCGATAATTCCCCCCGACCCGCCACCGTGTCGATGGCCGTTTGCAGCAGCCGGAAGCGCATCAACCGCCCGCCACCGGCGGAATGAAGACGAGAGCGTCACCTGGCCGCAGCACATGGGCCCAGTCGCTGAATGCGCCATTGACCGCCACTTTCAGTTGCTCACGGCCGAGCGTGAAGCCGTAGCGGGCATGCAGCTGCGCATAAACGGCTGCCGGCGTGGTCGCGAGGGTTTCCAGGTTTTCCTCGGAGCGGCCGGCTTGTTCACGCAGGAGTGCGTAGTACTGGATCCTGAGTTGCATGGGTTGGCCGTTGCCGTTTGCGCCGAGAAGTTCCTGCGCCTGCGCATATTCCTCCGGCGTATTGACGTTGTCGAGAGCGCGACGATCGACTGGTTCGATCAGCAGCGCGTCGGCGCGAATCAGAAATTTGCGCGGGCAGCGGCCCTCCGCAGCCTGATAGGCAGCGAGCGCGGCGGCGGCGGCCGGCTCCCAAATCGCGCACAGCGGTTCCGGCAGGCCGTCATGGACGCTGCGGAAAGCCGTGGCGAGACGCGACGGATCGCGCGCGGCGAGCAACTGGGCGAGCGCCGCATCGCTCAACAGGGGGAGATCGCAGGCGACTACGAGCCAGGCGATGTCCGGAAAACGACCGAATGCCGAGCGAATTCCCAGCATCGGACCGGCGGCGCCCGATCCTGATCCGAGGCCGACGAGCGCAGGGTCGTCGAGGATCAAGGGTTTGCCTGCACGGGTGGGCTCGGTCGCTTGAGCGGCGCGCGAGGAGACGAACACGGGATTCACATGCCGGGCGAGCAGGGCGACGACCCGATCCAACTGCGCCGCTCCGGCATAGACGAGCGCCGCTTTGTCCTGCCGCATGCGTGCACTCGCGCCGCCGGCGAGCACGAGGCCATGCAGCGGCGGAGGTGCGCTCACGAAGCCGCCGCCGCGAAGTCCCGCTTGCCGCCCGCCTTCGCGACCAGCCGCGTATCGCCGATCACGATTTCGTGCGACAAGGCTTTGCACATGTCGTAGATCGTCAAGGCGGCGATCGATGCGCCCGTCAACGCCTCCATTTCGACGCCGGTCTTGTGATGCACACTGACCGTGCAGCGTACCACTGCGGCGTCGCCCACGAGCTCGATCGTGATCTTGCAGCTTTCGATCGCCAGGGGGTGGCAGAACGGTATCAATTCATGCGTGCGCTTCGCGCCCATGACCCCCGCGACGATCGCGGTGTCGAAGACCGGCCCCTTCGCCGAACGCAAGCCGTCGGCGCGCAGAACCTCCGCGACCGCCGCAGGGAAGCGCACCTGGGTTTCGGCGATCGCCGTACGCTTGCCCGCGATCTTGTCGCCGACGTCGACCATGGTCGGACGGCGTTCGTCGTCGAGGTGCGAAAAGGGCTTGCTCGTCATGGCTTCACCCTCCGATGTAATACATTTCGATTTTTTGCGCCTGCGCCGTGCCGCGCCGCAATTCCTCGCGCTGTTCACTGTAGCGGTCCGCGCGACGCGACCAGGTACCTCGGATCGACTCCAGCAGGGCCGTGTCGCTCGCCCCTTCGCGCATCGCGTCACGCAGATCCAGCCCCGTGGTCGCGAACAGACAGGTGTAGAACCTGCCGTCGGAGGACAGGCGTGCGCGGCTGCACGCCGCGCAGAATGGCTGCGACACCGACGAGATGAAGCCGATTTCGCCGCTGCCGTCGGTGAAACGCCAGCGCTGCGCGACCTCCCCGCTGTAGCTCTCGGACACCGGCTCGATCGGCCAGCGTGCGTTGATGCGCCGGGCAAGCTCGCTCGAGGGCACTACCATGTCGGGTCGCCAGCCGTTGCGATTGCCGACGTCCATGAACTCGATGAAGCGCACGATGACGGGCTGTCCGCGGAAGTGCTCGACCAAGTCGAGCACCGAGTGGTCGTTGACGCCGCGTTCGATGACGGCGTTGATCTTGATCGGCGCCAGCCCCGCGACGATCGCGGCATCGATCCCGTGCAAGACTTGCTCGAGCACGTCGAATCCCCCGCTCATGCGTTTGAAAATCTCGGGGTCGAGGGTGTCGAGACTCACCGTCACGCGCTTCAGGCCGTTCGCGTACAGATCGGCCGCGTGCTGGGCGAGCAGCACGCCGTTGGTCGTGAGCGCCACGTCGTCGATGCCCGGTACGCTGGTCAGGTCGCCGATCAAGTCCGGGAGATTCGCGCGCAGCAAGGGCTCGCCGCCGGTGAGGCGCAGCTTCTTCACGCCGAGTCCGGCGAACAGCCGCGACAGCCGCGTGATCTCGGAGAAGGACAAGCGTTCGGTCGAGTGCAGGAATTTGTAGTGCTCGTGAAACTGATCCTTCGGCATGCAATAGGGGCAGCGGAAATTGCATCGATCCATGACCGAGATGCGCAGATCATGCAGCGGTCGGCCGAGCCGGTCGACCGGGTGATGCGCGCCGCGAATATCGCGAACGACGGTGCTCATGCGGGTATACCTACCAACGGTAGACGCTCGCGACGAAGCCCTTGGGGAAAGTGTTCGGACCGGGCGGCAGCTCCACGAATCCGTCGGTGTCTGCGAGACTCAAGAAATCGCCGGAACCTCGCGTCGCATGCGGGTGGGCCCACGACCTGCCCCAATCGTCATGTTCGATCGTGACCGGCAGGAAGTAGGTCAGCGCGGAATCGAAGTTCACCGGGGTCGCGAGCGCGAAGCGCTCCGGCGTCTCATGCTTGGTGCCCATGGCCGCGCCGATCGCCGGAATCACGTAACGGATCAGGCAGACCAAGGTCGAGACCGGATTACCGGGGAGCCCGAAGACCGCCTGGCCTTGGGGTCCGATACCGAACCACATCGGTTTGCCGGGTCGTTGCGCGATCCTGTGGAACACTTGCTCGACGCCAAGTTCCATCAGTGCTCGCGGCACGAGATCGAACCGGCCCATCGAGACGCCGCCGCTCAAGATCAAGACCTCGTGGGTGGTCAAATGCAGCGAGAGGCGTTCGCGCAGCAGATCCACGTCGTCCGGCACGTGATCATCGCCGATGCGCGCAAACCCGCGCATGCGCAAGGTCGCCGCGACGGCATAGGCATTGGAGCGACGCACCTGATAGTCGGCAATCGGGTCGCCCGGTTCGACGAGTTCGTCCCCCGTGGAAATGACCATGACGGCGGGCTGACTGCTGACGCGTACGCGTGCCATGCCAGCCGAAGCGGCCACCGCGATCTCGGGCGCGCGCAGCAGGGTGCCGGCCTCGAGCAGGAGCGCGCCCTGACGGCTGTCGCTGCCCCGGCGGTGCACGTTCAGATACGCTTGGAAGTTCACCGACGGTTTGATCGTGGCGGTCCCGTCGGCGACTTCGATCTGCTCCACCGGGATCACGCAATCGCAACCGATCGGCAAGGTGGCGCCCGTCATGACCTCGACCGCGTGCTGTGGCGAGGCGAGCTTGAGCGCAGCGGTGCCCGCCGCTTGCGTCGCCTGAATGAGGAAGGAGCGCAAACCCTGGCGCCCCATTTCGCTGTCGATCGCGATCCCATCCATGGCCACCCGATCGAAGGGCGGTTGATCACGTTCCGCATAGATGTTTTCGCGCAGTGTCCCGCCGACACACTGTGACAAGGGGAGGGATTCGATGGGCAGACACGTCAGGCGAGAGTTGATGGTCTCTTCGGCCAGACGGGGTGAAATGAGCGTACCGGCCTGCATGTCGGATAATCCTGCGGCGGACGATCTCCGCCGTAAGACCGCGCTAGGACTTCTGCTGCTTGGCTTTGAAGATCTTGAGTTGTTCATTGAAGCGCCCGACCGCCGCCTGGAGTTCGTCCACGGCCGCATTGCTCTTTTGAACGAGGTACTTGATCTTGTCGTCCGACTGCTTTTTCTGATCCGGCGTGAGCTTCGACACATCCTTCGGCGTAGCCTCGTCCTGTTGCGCCTTGAGGCATTCCAAGTAGGCGTTCATTTCCGTGTTGTAGCGCTTGTAATCGTTATTCGCGGCCTTCATTTCATCCAAGGTCGCGGTTGCACCGTCCGGCGGCGTCACGGGAGCGGCAGGATACGTACAGGAGTCTTGCGCGTGCGCCGCGGCGCTCAAGGCAAAAGCCAGAATCAGCGGTTTCCAAGCCTTCATCGGAGATCCTCTTTGATTAGCGGTGCGGACGAGGATATTACGGCCTTAGTGCCCCGAGCCGCCAGCGTTCCACGGATCCGTCGTAAGTCGCTGATTTCGCTGCGTACTATCGCTGCCGCAGCACCCCGGGCCGTCTTTCCGCTAAACTCGCCGCCTTGCGCCCGTAGCTCAGCTGGATAGAGCACCTGGCTTCGAACCAGGTGGTCGGCGGTTCGAATCCGTCCGGGCGCACCATTGTTTTACTGTCCAGCTCGCCGACCCCACGCGCAGGACCCGGCTGATATTCTTGAGTTTCCGCCATGAGTGCCTCGCAGCTCTACCAGATTCTGTACAGGTCCGGGTCCGCCCCCGATCCGGGCTTTCTATCGCTCGACAACTTCGCGAATGAACGGCCCGATTGGTATGAATATTGGCCGATGCGGCAATTTCTCTTGAATCAAGCATTGGACGAAGACACGTTTTACGGTTTCTTTTCCCCAAAATTTCAAAGCAAGACCAATCTCCCCGCCGCTCGCATTGCGGCTTTTATCGACTCCGTCGACGTCGTCACGGACGTCGTGTTATTCAGCCCCGGACTCCACAACAACGCGCACTTTCTCAATATATTTCAACATGGCGATGCCAAACATCCTGGGCTTCTGAGCGTGGCGCAAGAGTTGATGACCCGCCTGGGAAGCCCAATCGATCTCGACACGCTGGTCACTGATTCCCGCAATGAAGTGCTCTCAAATTACTTTGCCGCCAAGCCGCGTTTTTGGCGCCGCTGGCTCGAGCTCAATGAAGCAATGTTCCGAATTGCGGAGAGCGTCGCTGATCCACTCGGCGCCAAATTGCAGCAATTGACTCTCTATCGGTCCAAGTCCATGGCGCCCATGAAGGTGTTCATCATGGAACGGATGGCAACATTGATTCTCGCGACCGAGCGCGGATTCGTGGTGCGTTCCTGCGACGCCTTTGCCGCTCGCTCACGGCTCTACCGTGCACCCGTGGCGATTTCGTCCGATGCCTTGAAGATCGCGTATGCGATTACGGGAGATAGGCATTACAAGGACGTGCTCACGTTGCTTCACAAGCAGCGGTCGTATTTGAATTGGCAGACGCGCATTGGCTCAATAGTCGGTTCCAAACCGATTCGAGATTGCCTTGCTGCCTTGGCTGCGAAGTGGCGTGGCCGTGCGGACTAACGGGCTTCGTCGATCATTTCCTGGGCCGACGTGGACCCATGCGCCCGCGCACCCCGTCCCACCAACCTTCGATGACCGCTGATATTTTTTGTGATTTGTTCGATTCGTATAAAAGAATGCGCTTGCAGAGTCGGAATCCTCGCTGGAGTCCTTTCACCGCCCAGCCGACTCCACGATAACCGCCATACTCTCGCAATAGCGCCGTGGTGTTGCGGGCCATGTAGTAGCGCCGGTCTGCCGAGTGATTGGTGGTGACCCGAGTCGCCCACAACAGTTGATGCTGGGTCGGGGCGCCGATGGTGTGGGCAATGAGCGGGCGGCGCGACTGAATGACGCTATAGCCCTTGAGCTTGGCGCGAAGACAGTACTCGGTATCGACGTAATCAATGAAATAATCATCCCTAAACGGCCCGATGCGCGCATGCGTATTCAAGGGCAAGAAGGAGCCCGACGTGATCACGCTTTCCGTCCGCTCCCATAACTCTGCCTTTTGCCAGACTGGACTCGGCCGGTCCATATAGCCAGAACCGATGACCGCCAATCGCTCTCGGTCTGGAAAATCAGCGTAAATGGCGAGAAACGTAGGCACCATGTCGCCCGCGACGCAAGAATCCTGATCGAGTAGCACCACCCATCGATAGTTCAAGTCGAGCGCGTGCTGAATCCCCCTGTTGAGGGCGCTTGCAACTCCTAGATTCTCGCCGTTGAGAACGAGCAAGATCTTGGGCTCGAGGGCAATGACGCGCAACCGCGCGGTGTTTTCCTCTTTCGATCCATTATCCACGATGATGACCAACGGCACCTGCTGGAGCAGCGGCCGGAGTCGCTCGGTCAATGCATCATCCGCGTTATAAGTGACGACGACCGCACAGCCGGCAGCATCGCTCGCAAGGATCTCGTTCTCGTTGATTTCCGCCATCAAACCAAAGCCGCATACTGCGCGGCGACGGCGGGCGCATCCAGCAAGCGCAAGACGTCCACCGTGGACACGTCAATCTCACACGCCAACGCCTCATCCATCCGCTGCGCCAACGCCTTGGGATCGCCTACTGGCACCAACCAACGTGCCAAAGAACCGGTCAATATCTCGGCAGGACCATGCGGACAGTCCGTGCTGACGATCGGCGTACCACAAGCCAAGGCCTCGACCAAGACCAAGGGAAACCCCTCGTAGTCCGACGAGAGCAGCATCAGCTTCGCATGGCGCATCCACGGATAAGGATTTTGCCGAAATGCAACCGCACGCACGCGTCGTTCAACCCCGAGGCGCCGCGCCAGCTTGATCACTTTCTCGGGATGGTTGGTGAGCATGACCAAGGGAAGGTCATTGGCGCTTTCACGCAACGCCTCAAATAATACATCAATGCGTTTTTGACGAGATGCCCTTCCAACATGCAGCAAATAGGGCTCGGTCGGGAGCGGCTCGTCGAGTGCGGCCGCGCGCCGGCGTATCTCCTCGAACTCGAGAGGATTGTAAATCGTGCGTATGCTCGCCGGCGACAGCCAGCGACATTCACGGAGTTCTCGCTCCAGCCCGCGAGACACGGTGAGCACTCGTTTGCCGTTTAGAACAGCTTGCAGACGGCGTTGGCGCCAGTATTGCAACGGATTGCGTCGCAGAGTTTGCATCAACGCAGCGCGAATAGAGGCATGCACACAGTACCAATCGTTCGCCAGGTCAGCCTGGGCCACGACGTGCTGCGAATGAATCAAGTTGGCAACGATCAAATCGAAGGGTCTGCCGTCATTGCGCTCCAGTTCGACCAGGCGCGCTTTCAGCTCCATGGCCTGGGATGCGTAAGCACGCCCACCCATGAGGTTCTTGGCCGGTGTCACCAGAAAGTGTAGATTCCGTTCGCGCCGTGCATCGTAGTGACCGGCCTTTTCGAGCGCAATGACGTGGGCCTCGTGACCGGCTCGTTCGAGTTCCCGCCGCAACGCGAGTGCGACTTTCTCGGCGCCGCCGCCGTACATCGAATCAATGACCAAAGCGATTTTTTTTGTCGTCGAATTCATGGTGTCGATAAAAATAGGGGCGGCCGTCAAAACTCTTCGATGTTCGCATCGCTCGGTCATCGCCGCGGCCGTGGCGTCATCGGTGGGTCACCTCGATGTGCCGATTGTTTAGCATGAAAAGCACGGGCTAGCTCGTCATTTCGTTGAATCCGTGACGACGGAGGACGCCTCCGCCGTGGAATCGACGCTCGCGGGCGCGTATCATCAGATGCCGTCGTACGGGGACCCCATGTCTTTCAGTCTTCGCAAGCTCTTTGGCGCCCGGTCCGCGGCGGCCGAACCGCCCGCGGGTTTCGCCCAGGCCTTGGCATTGATCGAGCAGGGCCACCGAGAGCAAGCCTTGCTTGCTCTCGCGGCAATCCTCGCGGTCGAGGAAAACTATGCTGCGGGCTGGTACAAGCAGGGCAATCTACTCAAAGACTTGAACCGGCCGCAAGAAGCCATCGCGAGTTACGAGCGCGCCATAGAGCTCGAACCGCGGCACGCGCCAGCACACTGCAATCTCGGCGTGGTCCTTTTGTCACTAGGCAAGACGGAAGATGCGCTGCGAGCATTTCGTCAGACCATCGAGATCGATCCGCGCGACGCCATCGCCCACTACAACTGCGGTTTGGTCGAGCAGATGCTCCATGAGCGCCTCGCCGCCACAGCCAGTTACGAGAAGGCGATCGCGTTGAATCCCCAGTATGCCGAAGCGCATTTCAGCAGAGCGCTGCTGCAGGAGGAATCGGCGCAGTGGCAGCAGGCATTGAGCGGGTTTGATCAAGCGCTTGCGCTGCGCCCCGCATTCGCGCAGGCCCATTTCCATCGCGGCAACGTGCTCGTTCAGTTGAAGCGCTGGACCGATGCGCTGGCGAGCTTCGAGCAGGCGGTGTCGATCGACGCGCGGCATGCGCTCGCGCATCTGCACCGCGGCAACGTGCTGCGCGAGTTACGACAATGGGATGCGGCTTTGGCAAGTTACGATAGGCTGATCGCCCTCGAGCCCGACCATGCCGACGCACACTACAATCGCGCCGTGGTGTTCGAATTGCTGAAACGGTTTCCGGAGGCACTGCGGGACTTGGAGCGTGCCGTCGCCATTCGACCCGATTTCGTGGCTGCCCAGTACAATCGCGCCCTGGTGTTATTGCAGACGGGAGAACTCGCCGCGGGCTTCGTGAGCTACGAATGGCGCTGGAGAAATCGCGGAACCGGCTTCGATCCCGCCGACTATCACGGTGCCGTGCCCCTATGGTCCGGCCGGGAATCGCTCGCGGGCAAGCGCATCCTCGTGTTCACCGAGCAAGGGCTGGGGGACACGCTGCAGTTCTGCCGGTATGTCAAATTGATTGCCGCTCTCGGTGCGGACGTGGTTTTCGAGGTGCAACGTCCGTTGACCGGCTTGCTCGCCGCGATCGAAGGGGCATCGACGGTAATCGCCCAGGGCGACCCGGTCCCACCGCTCGATTTCAAGTGCCCGCTGATGAGTCTGCCGCTTGCGTTCAAAACGAGCTTGGACACGATCCCGTCCGGCCGCAAATACCTTCACGCCGACGCCGCAACCGTGTCTGCGTGGCAGTCGCGGCTCGGACCGCGAACCCGTCCGAGGATCGGCTTGGTGTGGAGCGGCAACTCGCAATATTTGAACGACCATCGGCGCAGCATTCCGCTCGCGACGCTGGTCGCGCGGCTGCCGCGCGAATTCGATTATTTCTGCCTGCAAAAAGACATACGTGCGGAGGATCGCGCGACTCTGGATGCGAATCCATTCATCGCGGAACCCGCCGCGGATTTGGTCGGCACGGCGGCCTTATGCGAATGCATGGACTTGGTGATTAGTTCCTGCACGAGCATCGCGCACCTCGCGGGTGCGCTCGGTCGGCCGCTGTGGGTTTTGCTCGCCTATAACGCGGACTGGCGCTGGCTGGAGGACCGTGACGACTCGCCATGGTATCCCACCGCAAGGCTCATCCGGCAGGCCAGCAGCGGCGACTGGGATGGTGTCGTCTCACGCGTCGCGGCGGATCTCGCTTTGACATTCAGCGCCCCGCAGTGACGTCCTCCTATGGCGGGCTTTCCGCGTTCTCTTGATAGCATCGATGCACGAAGTCGCTGCCATATCGTGCGATCACGCCGGCAGGGGTCGCGGTTTCCGCAAGCTGTCGGAACTCGAAGCGGATTGGATCTTCGGTGCTGATGCCTTGCGGACTGACGGTGGCGAGTAGATAGCCGTAGACATGGGTCTTCGCGAATTTCGCCTGTGACGCAGCCGGCGGTAGCGTGTAACGAAAGGCGCCGGCAGTGCCGACGATCCAACCGGGTAAGACTCCACCGTGGTCGCGCCAATAGGGCGTATCGAAGATCCCTTCCATCACGTAGTGAGAATGGGAGGCGAGAACATAGACGGGCTTGACCTTTTTTACCTCGAGGAGTTCTTCGTAGACCGCGAGTCCCGTGGCCTCGCCAGTGGGCGAGTCGCTCATGCTATGCCCTCGCGCGAGACTCTCCGGCAATGCCTCGTGCATTCCAACGACCAAGGCCCGGACGTCGGCGCTTTGCAAATCGCGCTGCAAAATAGCCTTCAACCACTTGAGTTGTGGCTTGTCGAACTGATCGACGGTCGCGTTATCGAGATAGATAAAGTCGACCCCATCGCGGAACCAGTGGTAATAAGCGCGGACTTGATGATCCTGCGGGTCGTCCCGCAAGCGTTGGTCGCGAAGTACAGGCGCATCCAGCCAATCGGCGAACGTCAGGGTGAATTCTTCCCGGGTCTTCGGGGAAATGGTCTCGTGATTACCGATCCCCAAGAAGAACGGTGTTTCGCCAAACGGCTCGACTTGGCTGCGCTGGAAGTCGGTCCACGCTGAGTTCTCGTACTCGATGATGGTCGCGGTCGGGTGCAGACTCCGGTAATCATCGTCAAAATCGTAGATCGCGCGCAAATCCCCGAGGTGCCAGTAAAAAGCGGCGTGGTTTGTACGGGTTGCTTCCGCTATCGATGGCATCACGACGTCGCCGCAATTGCGCGAGTCCCCCGACACCATGAATGTCCACGCCGGGTCGGGCGGCTTTTTCGGCGCCGCGTAAACCCCATTGCTCAAAGCGGCGAGGAGGCCCGCAAGCAGGAAAGGTCGGCAGTAACTCATCTTTTTAACTAGATTCATGCGAACTCATGGTGTTCACGACGGTGATTCCGTCCTTGTGGTTGCGCTATTCTCGACGCCGGGTCCCGAGCTCAGTGCGAGCCGACCACCAGCACCGTGAACGAGCCTGGAATGGGTTGGGGTCGCGGATGGGGCTGATCGGCGGTCGCAGCGGGTGGTGTCCCGAATTCGGAGGTAACGAGATATACGGTGCCGGTCGCGGGATCGAGGGCCATGGTACGCGCGCCGCGCTGCGTCGGCACGGTCGCGACGACGTCGTAGCGATCGGCGGACTTCTGCCGAACGACGGTCAGATTCCCCTCGCCATTGGAGCTGAACACGAGTCCGCGTTTCGCATCATAGGCCGCCGCGTCCGGTCCCTCGCCGATCGGGACCCTCGCCACGGCCTTCCCGCTCTCGGCGTTGGTGATGGCCATGACCTTCCCGTCACAGACCGAAAATAACCGATGGTGCGTGCGATCGATGGCCAGCCCGGTGGGGCTGTCGCAGCCGTCGAGAGGCCAGGTCGCTTCGACCACCAACTTGCGGCTGTCGATGACCACCATTTGCCCGGGTTCACTTTCGATGTTGACGTAGATGCGACCGTCACCGCCATCGGCGGCGAACTCGGGTTTATCGGGTACCGGCAGCGTCGCGACGATCGCGAGCGTTTGCGCGTCGAGTACAGTGACGTCCTTGCTCTTGCCGTTGAACGTGAACACATGTTTGCCGGCCGGTTCGTACAAAATCGCATCCGGGTTATGCGCTGGAACCTTCACTTCTTGGAGGGTCTTCAGGGTCTCGAGATCGAAGGCGGTGACGGAATCCGCCTTGCCATTGCTCGTGAAGCCACGGTGCAAGTCCGGGGCGAGCGCAATGCCGTGCACGCCGAGCGTGTCCGCGACGGTGCCGATGACGGTGCCAGAATCCGTGTCGACTACGTCGACGCGGGTACCTCGGCTGAGAAAAAGTCGGTGGGCGGCACCGACCGTGAGATAATCCCACCCGCCGTCACCGCCAATCTTCCAACGCTGCAATACTTCCATGCCGGTGTCCGCGAGCGCAGTCCCTGCCAAGCCTGCGAGCAAGCTCAATCCAATGAATCGAACGAAACAAGGTTTCAAGGCCACTCGGTAGGTCTCCTATTGGCAGAAATCGACTTGGCAGCAATCCACCATTTCGCGCGATCACTATACGCGCAAGTCCAATCGCGACTCCTTACAAAAAAGTACCGATGCCGCGTGCCTACTGTTGCTAAGGTGCCTAACCTTACGCTGCACGCACCCCATCGGACCAGCGGCAATCGATCTATTCGCGAGAGCTCGCCGGGTGGTGGTGGCGTGCGCCCCAGAGCGAGCGGTATGTCCCGTCGGGATCGTAGGTGGCTGCTTGTTTGTCTGGGTTGAAGCGTCGGCCTTGCCGTGGATCGGCACCTCGACCCGCGAGATAGAGCCAGTTGCCTTGATTGCTGTAGACGTCGAAGTCGACCAGTCTTGATTCGAACCATGCCGCGCCCGCGCGCCAGTCGCAATCGAGCTCATGGATGAGGTAACTTGCGACGACTTGGCGCAGTCGGTTCGACAAGTAGCCGCTCGTCACGAGTTCGCGCATGCCGGCATCCACGAGCGCGTGTCCCGTCGCGCCCGCGCACCAGCGGCGGAATGCGTCGGTGTCGTGACGCGGCGGCGGCAGGCGGCTGAGCCCGCTGGCGTGAAACAGCCGCGCGCCATGTTGCAGGGTCGCGAAGCGAAAGAAATCGCGCCACAGCAGTTCGAACCCGATCCAGTAGGTGCTGTCATTCGCGCCCAGCCGCGATTCGTGGGCCTGCAGTGAGCCATACACCGTGCGTGGCGATACCGCGCCGATCGCAAGCCATGGCGAGAACTTGGTCGAATAGTTCACGCCGGAGAGCGCATTGCGCGTCTGCTTGTAATGCCTCGGAGCTGCCGAGTCGAAGTATCGCGAGAGATGCGCGAGCGCCACCTGTTCGGACCCGTTGAAATCGGGATCGGTAAACGGAAACGACGCGCCGTCGGGAAGCACCATCGTCGCTGACGCTACGCTCGCCAGCGCGCGCGCTGGCGAGACCGGCGCCGCGACCTCGACCGCCACCTCGACCGGCATCGGGAATCGCGATGGCGTCGCGGCGGGCGGCCGCGGCTCGGTACGGGCGCCTTCGACTGCCTGGCGAAATGCGGTGAAGACCCGCGGCATCTGGTCGACACGGAACGGCAGATCTGCGGGGTCCAGCAGGCTGGATTGCCAGCGCTCATGCACCTGCAGGCCGGCAGCGCGCAACGCAGCGCACTGCGCCAACTCCTCGGGCGCAGCGATCGCTTCACAGAACACGTCGGTCGCGCCGATGGCCCGCGCGAGGCGTGTCACGGTCTCGACGGGATCGCCGGCACCGACCAGTAGTTCGCGATCTAGCGCGGCCAATGCGCGGGCAAGTCCGGCGAGCGCTTGATCGCGAAAATGGCGACGATGCGGTCCCATGCGCTCGAATCCCCAGCGTGTCGAGCGACGCTCGTCGTCAGGCACGACAACCAGCAGCGCGAGCCGCTCCGCCTGACCGCAGGCATCGGTCAGCGCTGGGTTGTCGGCCAGTCGGAGATCGTTACGAAACCAGTAGATCGCGTTCTGCATGGCCGATCCGCTCGGGAACTCTGCCGGCCAATATTCGTGCCGGACGATCGGCAGCAAGACGGATTTCGGGACCTTCGGGCATTGCGCGTGAGATTACGGCCCGGATGCCTCGATGGGATAACGGTTCTGGTCCAAGTCTCCGCCGTGAGGTCGTGGCTTTCGAAGGGCTTTGGCAGTCGTGTGCCCAGTCCGCATCCGGACTTTGCGCGCGGCGATCGACGACGGTGCGCCGACCAGCCGGCCGCAATAGCGCTGCTCCCTAGAATTTGACCATCACGCCGGCACCGTAAACGACCTCTCGGGTTCGCAAGTCGGGAAACCAGTCGCCTGCCGGACATAAGCCGGTGGACTGTGCAGCAGGCGCGCCTACGCACGCGGCCGGGCCGCCGTAGCTGCTGTTGTTGCCGGTCGTGCCACCCGAGAGGGGTGGCGTCATGCCGCCGGAGCCGGTCCAGTACGGCACGTCCGAATGGCGGAATGTAACTTCCGTCCACCAAGTGATCCAGTCCTTGGGCATGTACTGCAGGTTCAGCTGCGTGTCCCACTGATAGAGTTTCTGACCCGGTTGTTGCGTGAAATAGGGCGTACCGGTCGCCGCCGTGGCGCCATTGACGGGCGGCGTCAGCGCGAGATAACGGCCTGGGTTGTTCATGAAGCCGCCGCCGATCGTGATCGCGTAGAGATCATGATTGAACCACGTGCGGTCGTAGGCCATCATGCCGAAGAAGTTTTCCTTGTTCGGTCCGTGTGAGCAGTACACGCCGCCGCCGTATTCGCAGCCCAGGTCCACGGTGAACGAAAACGCCATCTTGGAGACGCCGGCGCCGCCTGCACCCTTGGCATCGTAGTACTTGTACAAAATGCTGTCGTCCTCGTGTACGCGCGTGACGTTCGCGTAGTTTACCGGCGGTCCGCCGCCGACGTACGATCCCGACACGGCGTTCGGGGGTCCGCCGTTCTGCGGGGTGCACGCCGTGTTCTGCGTGCCGAGTCCGTTGGTCGCGTTCGTCTGGCAATTCAAATTGTCCTGGCCGACCGAATACGAGTTGAACACCATTTTCAAGGACTCGTTCGGAATCCACAGGATCTGGCCACCGAAACCGGGCTTGCTGTTGAACTTCGCGTACGACTGCCAGCCGTTGATCAACCAGGGCTCGATCTTGAGCGTCTGCGTCGGGAACCACTGCACCCGCAGGCCGTTGAAGAACCACGGCGTGTTCGAGGATACGAACGAGGGCTGATAGGTCCAGTTATCGAAGTTGTAGTAACTGAACAGACCGATGTAGGAGACGAACACGCCGACGTCGACGTTCAGGCCGTGGTTGACGTCGAAGTGGTAGCCGGCATTGGCTTCCGAGAAGTACTTGTAGGCCCCTTGCAAGTCCCACTCGCCGACCGCGGCACTGCCATCGTTGCGCGGCGTGGTCGTCGCGAATTCGCCGAACATCGACAAGAATCGCGCCTTGACGTTGTTCCAGTGGAAGTCACCGCCGAAGCTCACTTGTTCAATCTGGAATTCGCCGGAGCGGAATTCCTCGGTGGACCCGGAGATCGTGTGGTCCTGAGGATGATTGCCACTCTGCAGATAGTTCGAGTCGAAACGAATTTCCGGCGTGAAGAACTTCGTATCGAAGATCGGCGCTTTCTCGCGACTCGTGCCATTCATCCAGCCGAGATCCCCGACCGCGAACGGAGTCTCGGTATCGACCTCCGGACCGGGTTCCGGCGCCTCGAGAGCCTCGGGAATGACTTGGGCGGACGCTGCGACCGGGGCCGTAGACGCGACTTGCGCCGGAGAGGCCTGGGCAGTCCCGTTCATGACGATGTCCGTGCGGGTTGCCTTGAGCGGCGTGACCGAAACGGGATCGAGCGCCACATCGGGCAGTCCGTCGAGCTGTGCAGTCACGATCCACTGACCGGAAGGAAGATCGGCAAAGGAGTAGATCCCATCGCTGCCGGACAGCGTCGAGCGTATGGCCGTGCCGTCGGTCCGGGCGACGGTCACCGTGGCATACGCAATGGGAAGCTTGGCGGAATTCCTGACGACACCGACGATCGTGCCTAAAGCCGGCCGCGCGGCAAGGTCAGCCTCAGGCCCCGCCGGATCCGCAGCCGCGGCGAGACCGCCGAACGTCACGAACACGCAGAACACACAAGTCCGCAATTTCTCGTTCAAGTGATGATCCCCAGAGTGGTTTTTCTGTCGGGAGCATCTTTACCAGTTGAGTTATTAACGACGCATTAATAAATGCGCGACGCTCTCGCCGCGGAAATTTCTTAACGCTTTTCTAACGCGGGGCAGGGCAGCCCAAAGGCTTCACCATCCACGGCGCAACGCTGCGACTGCCGCTTTATTGCGCGTTGGTCTCGGCGGCCTCGCGCCGCTGTGCGTCGAGGGCTGCGGCCGCGTCGAGTTGTTGCTTGGCGCGCGCTTCGGTTTGTAAGGCTGCCTTGGCCTGCTCGGCCTGCGAGCCACCGGCGGCGGCAGCCGATACCGCGGTCTCACCAAGGCCGCAGGCAGCGAGCGGCAGACAGGCCGCGAATATCATTATCAGTCGTTGCATGACCGAATCCTCATGAGTCGTGAGCTCTCTCTATACGCGACCAAGGCGGGTGCATGAAAGGACGCAGCACTCACTTTGGCCGAGCCGCCTTCCACCGCGCGACTCGAACGCGAGTTTGGCGTAAGGGATTTCCCGTGTGGATGCGACGCCACGCCCCTGTGTCTGATCCGCCACCGCGTGTCGGTGAAACAAGACGCAATGACTGCGAGCTCCCGTGCCTATAGAAAGGCTCCCCCGGATTCCATGAGTATGTAATGTTCAAGAGCATTTTCGGCCTATTGATCGTAGGCGTTTTCCTACCGACCCTCGCCAACGCGAGCTTCCGGATCACGCACGCGACGATCACGCCGATAAAAACCGCCGCCGCGTCGATACAAAAAATGGACATCAACGTGGCGCTTGCATCCACGTCGGCTTCCGAAGGTGCATGGATACGCCTCGAGATCGAGGACCCCGCCGGCGGCGTGATCGGCAAGTCAGACTATGCGACGAGCGCGAGCTTCGTCGCCGGGCAGAGTGTTCCCTATCAGTGGACCTTTACCCTGCCCTACACGGCGGCCAGCGGCACCTATACGCTGAACGTCAGCGTGTATAGCGCCGATTGGGCCAGCGAGTTGTATTCGAGCGCCGCCGCCGCAAGCTACGTTTTCAAGGCGGTGCCGTTCGCTGTCAGGGTCGTCTCGACCGCGATGAATCCCAGCGTCGCAAAAAGCGGCGATACGGTGAGCATCAGCACGGTGCTGAAATCGAACATTACCGCGAGCGGCCTCGAGGTCATGTTGACGCTGCAAGATCCGTCGGGTGCGCCGGTGGCGCAGCGAGCGCTGAAGAAGCAGTATCTCAGCGGTAATCTGCCGCGCAGCTTCAACTGGCAATACACGATCCCGAGCGGCATGAGTGCGGCGACCTACGCGCTCAAGGTCGGCGTCGCCTCGGCAAGCGGTGCGATCAAGTATCTTGCGAGCGGTGACCTGCAAGGGCTCGCGGTTTTGGGGAACGGCATGTGCGCAACGCCGACCCCGCCCAGGTTCAGCGCGGAATCGGTCTCCGCCACCTACGGGCTCGCGATGCACGGCGCGAATACCGGCGCAGATTATGATCTCGTCGCGGCGAGCGGCGCCGGCATCGTGCGCACGAACCTGTACTGGTCCGACGTCGAGACGAGACCGGGCGTCTATGATTTCAGCGTCTATGACCCGATCGTTGCGAGCCTGATCTCGCGAAATCTCACTCCGATGCTGATCTTGGGCTACGGCAATCCGCTCTACACCAGCGGCTCACCCGTTCCCCCGCCCGCGACCTGGCGGAGTGCTTTCGTGAACTACGCGCGGGCGGCCGCTGCGCATTACCAAGGTCACGGCATACTCTGGGAGATCTGGAACGAGCCGGATGGCGGTACGTTTTGGACCCCGCCGAGTCCCACCGATTATGCCAATCTCGTCATCGCGGCATCGCCTGCGATCCGGGCCGCTGATCCCTCGGGTGCGGTGATCGGCGGCGCGACCTCTGGCGTCGATTGGACGTTCGTGCAAGCGATCGCCGGCGTCGGGGTGCTGCCCTTCGTCGATGCGATTTCCGTGCATCCGTATCGGCATACGGAACCCGAGACCGTGCTGCAGGATCTGGCGACGCTGCGCGCCGTGATGGAGACTGCGGCGACCTCCTGCGCGCGGCAGACACCGATCATGATGTCGGAATGGGGCTATTCCACGACCTGGAACACGGGCTCGCGCGCGGCGGACTCGGCGCTCCAGCAGGGCTATTTTCTGCAGCGCGAATGGCTCATGGGCTCCTACCTCGGGCTGCCGGTGTCGATCTACTACGACTACAAGGACGACGGCACCGATCCGTCGAACGCGGAGGATAATTTCGGGACCGTGAACGCGGATGCCTCGCCGAAACCGGCCTATCAGTCCGCGCTAGCCTTGGCGGGAGCGCTGCAGGGATTCACGTTTTCACATCCGGTTCCGACCGCCAGCCCCAGCGATTACAGCATGCTGTTTCTCTCCGGTACCGATGTCGCTGTCGTGAACTGGATCGACAACGCCTCGGTGATCGGCGATCCGGCCAATATCCCCGTGGTCACGATCCTCACGCCCGCTTCGCCGGATTACGCGAGTTATTTACGCTCGGCCGAGATTACCTATCCGCACGATCTTCTGATGGCTGCGCCGGGCAACGATGTGCTCGCCACGTTCGTGATACACAACGACGAGGCGACTTTGGCGACCATCCAATTGAGCATCGGCGTGACCAGCATTGCCCTGACGATCGAACCCGGACATGCATACACCTACACCCAGGAATTGTCATTGACGGCGAACAGCCTCACGGTGACGCAGTTTCCAGTTGCGATGACGTGGAATGGCATGACGGTCGCCGCGCTGCCGGCCGTGCAGGTCGCCAATATGCGGGCGATCAGCGGACAGACCGGCTTTCCGCTCGGGGCCAACTGTTCGACGACTGCATGCTACGCGAGTCCGACCCTCGTCCCGAGCAACGCCGCGACGGTGCCGGTTGCGCCGCGGCCCATCGAACTGCCGCATCCGCCTTTGATCATCCGCTGACGATCGCCCGCTCTCGTGCGCGCTGATCGCTGATTGTTGCTCCGGCTACAGATGCCTTGACAATAGTTGTCCAGGCATCTAGCATTTTGCCGAGAGTTACGGGGCGTTCGGTCGGCGGAATCTGGCGTGCGGGTGCGCGCATCGGCGGCAGCGATGAATATCACAAGGGCAGAGCTGGTCAGGGCAGTGGACGCGCCGCGCCGCCATCGGGTGCGGCTGGCGTTCGTCGTCTCCACGTTCCTCTGCGCTGTCGCGGTCCTGCAAGGCTGCGCGGACGAGGCCCGCCGCGATCTGCCGCCCTGGGTCTCGACACGTGCGCCGGCAACTGCGCCGATGCACATTCGCACGCTCGGGCCGGATCGGCAGTTCTCCGAACTGGCCGCCGACTCGGTCGCGCGGCGTCTCCCGTCGGATTCGCCGGCGGAGCCGCTGAGAATTCTGGCGCTCTCGGGCGGCGGCGCTTTTGGCGCTTTCGGCGCCGGTGCCCTGGTCGGCATGAGTCAAGCGGGCGAGCGGCGGGATTTCACCGTCGTGACCGGCGTCAGCGCGGGCGCCTTGATTGCGCCGTACGCGTTCTTGGGTCCGGCATGGGACGCCGAACTCGTCGACTCCTATACCAGCGGTTCCGGTGAACACCTATTGCGATTGCGCGGCCTGGGCGCCGTCTTCGGGTCCAGTCTCTATCAGGGTGCGCCGCTCGCCAAATTGATCGATCACTACGTCACGGACGACTTGTTGCGGGCGGTTGCCGCTGAGGCCGCCAAGGGGCGGTTGCTGCTCGTGGCGACGACGAACGTCGATTCCGGCGAACCGGTGATTTGGGACCTAGGGTCGATTGCCCGCTACGGCGGCGGCAATGCGCATGATCTGTTCCGCGACGTGCTGGTCGCGTCGGCGAGCGTGCCGGGCATGTTTCCGCCGGTCGTGATGCATTTTCAAAAGAACGGGCAAAGCTATGACGAGGCGCACGTGGATGGCGCCGTGACGCTGCCGTTTTTCGTCGCACCGGAATTTGCCGATGTCCCGCCAGGATCCGCGCTGCTGCGCGAGGCGAGCGTTTACGTACTGATCGACGGCTCGATCGACGAACTGCCCCAGGCAACGCGTTTGCGAACCGGCGCAATCGTCTCGCGCAGCGTCACGAGCGGCATGCACATGATGATGCGCACGACGCTGGAGCTGGTTGGCACCACGGCGGCGGCTCACGGCGTACGATTCGAATACGCCGCGGTACCCGCCGCCTACCCGCAGCACAAGGCTTTCGATTTTAGTGCGGCCAACATGCGACCTTTGTTCCAATATGCGGCGTCCTGCGCGGAAACGGCGCAGCTTTGGACCATGTGGAGCCCGAACTCCTTGCCCTCGCTGGTCGGCCCGGATGCTGCAGGCGTGTTGCCCTGCCCGGCGCGGGACGCTGCCATCGAACGGCTGGCGAGTGC
>Ga0116230_10000064_pt1 | contig 74582 bp, 72 predicted proteins | sample S1TSphfallax_3_FD_88678 | JGI IMG/M metagenome (GOLD analysis project Ga0116230, IMG submission 88678) | Host-associated microbial communities from peat moss isolated from Minnesota, USA - S1T2_Fd - Sphagnum fallax MG | ecosystem: Host-associated > Plants > Peat moss > Unclassified | place...
AACGGCTTCCAATTCGCGGGCGGCTCTTCCGGTAACGCTCAATTGGATCCGTATCGGGCGACGCAATTCTTGCTGAGCTGGGAAGACTACTTTGCACCCAGCGGTTTGATCAGCGTCGGCGGCTTCTACAAGAAGGTGCAGAGCTTCGTCGAAACCCAGAACATTTCAACCGTCGTCGGCGGTGGTCCGCCCGCAAACGTCACTCAGCCGGTCAATGCGGGCGGCGGCAAGATCTATGGCCTCGAGTTCGGCGCCCAGTATGCGTTCGGCCAGCTGATCGCGCCTTGGTTGTCCGGTTTGGGCGCCGCGGCGAATTACACTTACTCGAACTCCACGTCGAGCCAGTCGACCTCGTTCGCGAATTCGACGCCGATCCCCGGCGTCTCGAAGAACTCCGTGACGGGTCAGTTGTACTATGAGTACGCAGGGTTCGCCGTGCGGGCTTCGTACTCTTGGCGCGACAAGGCGATCAACGACTCGCTCGTGGGTTCGACCTTCTCGTTCGCTGACCAGTTTGGCGTGCAGCACGTGTACTCCGTGTACTCGGCACCCTACGGCCAGTTGGACGGACAGATCAGCTACGATTTCAACAAGCATTTTGGCCTGTTGGCTTCGGTGCAGAACGCGACCGACGAGGCCCAGCACACCTATCTGCAGTGGCCGAACCTGCCGTTCAGCTACGATCGCAGCGGGGCGCGCTACTTCCTCGGCTTCAAGGGCAAGCTGTAGCGCCGGATCGGGCCGCCGCGCGCTTCGCTCAGGCGCGGCGGCCTTCTCGATGTCTCGACACGGGGGTCACGCTGTCATGTCGGAAAGACTGCCAATCAAGCGCATTGCAATCGTCGGGGGCGGCACGGCCGGCTGGATGACTGCCGCGGTTTTGGCGCGCGCCCTCCCGGGCACGGGCTGCGAGATCACAGTCATCGAGTCTCCGGAGGTCGGCACGGTCGGTGTCGGCGAGGCCACGATTCCGCCCATTCTCGACCTGCTGCGCCTGCTCAACATCAATGAAGGCGATTTCGTGCGCCACACCGGCGCGACTTACAAACTCGGCATCAAATTCACGGACTGGTCGACGCTCGGTGCCAGCTACTGGCACCCATTTGGCAGTTTCGGCACGATGGTCAATCTGCGCCCATTCACGCACTGTTGGCATCGGGCGCGCGCCGATGGCGCGGAGCTGAAGTTCAATGATTTTAGTCTCTGCGCGGCGCTGGGTGATCAAGGCAAGTTCCGTTTCCCGGACCCGACGGCCGCAGGTCCGGTCGCGGGCTTGCGCTATGCCCTGCATTTCGACGCGACTCTGGTCGCGCGGTATCTGCGTGCCTACGCTGAACGTCTGGGCGTGACACGGCTCGAGCGCCACGTCGTCGATGCGACGCGCCTCGCGGACGGGCGACTCGGCGAGCTCGTGTTCGCAGACCATAGCCGGCACGGTGCGGATTTGTTCATCGATTGCAGCGGATTTCGCGGCATCTTGATCGAGAAAACCCTGCAAACGGGTTATACGGATTGGAGTTCCGTGCTGCCCTGCGATCGCGCGGTCGCCTTCCCGACCGACCTCGATGGCGCTCGTGCGCCCTTCACGCAGGCGTTCGCGCGCGCCGCCGGTTGGCGATGGCGGATTCCGCTACAGCACCGCGTCGGCAATGGCTACGTGTATTCCAGCAATCACATCGAGGACGGCGCGGCACTCGCGGATCTCGCGGCGCAGACGCGCTTGGCGCCGCGCGCCGAACCGCGCCTGCTGCGCTTCGTGACCGGGCGACGCAAGCTGTTCTGGAACCGCAACTGCGTGGCGCTCGGTCTCGCCTCGGGCTTCATCGAACCCTTGGAATCGACGAGCATTCATCTCGTGATGAGCGGCGTTTACAAGCTGCTGGAGCATTTCCCGGATCTGGGGTTCGCACAGGCGAACATCGATTCCTACAACCGAGAGATCGGCGAGGAACTCGAGCGCATTCGCGATTTCATCGTTCTGCACTATTGCGCGAGTGCGCGCGACGACAGCGAGTTCTGGCGTTACTGCCGGCACATGCCGCTCCCCGATACGCTGCAAGCGCGCATCGATCTGTATCGCAGCACCGGCCGCATTCGCCTCAAGGCCGGCGATTTGTTCAATGACTTGAGCTGGTTCTATGTGTTCGAAGGCATGGGCATTCGGCCGACCGCCCACGATCCCTTGATCGACGTGCCGCAGGCCGCGCAGCTGCGGGAGATTTTCGCGGCGCTCGCCGCGGCAACGGCGTCCGCCATCAAGGATGCGCCTGCGCACGATAGCTATTTCACGGCACCGGGTGCTGAACCCAGTGCCGGCCGCATGGCGCGCGCCTGAATCAGATCGCCGGTCCCATGGGTATGCCGGAACCATCGGACGCTGCGCCGGTCATCGAGCTTGCGCGCCGACAGCAGCAGCGCTTATCGGCGTGGCTCCTGAACGAGGCTTATCCGCTTTGGTCGACGGCCGGCATTGACGCACAGCGCGGCGCATTCGTCGAGGCTCTCGATCAGCATGGCGTCTCGCCCGGCATCCCCTGCCGCGCGCGGGTTCCGGCGCGCCAGATCTACGCGTTTGCGCTGGCACCGGCACTCGGTTGGCGCGGGCCGGCGGCGTCGCTGGTCGAGCGCGGCCTGCAGTGCCTCATCACGGACTACCGTCGGCCGGACGGACTGTTTCGCACGCTGGTCGCGGCGGACGGCACGGTGCTCGACAATTCCGTGACCTTGTACGATCAGGCGTTTGTCTTGCTGGCGTTTGCGGCGACCCAGAGGCTCATGGCGGGCGATCCGCGCTGGGAGGACGCCGCGCAGGCTTTGCTCGCGGCCGTGCAACGCGAGCTGCGGCGCGCAGGTCTCGGCTTCGACTCCGGCCTGCCGGACCGCTCGCCTCTGCAGTCGAATCCACACATGCATCTGTTCGAGGCCTGTCTCGCATGGGCGCGCGTGAGCGTGCAATCGGCTTGGCGGAGCGTCGCGAATGAAATCGCCGCACTGGCGCTCGATCGCTTCGTGGATCCGCAATCGGGTTGCATCCATGAACGCTTCGCTGCGGATTGGTTGCGGGCGCCGGAGGACGTTGCACGCATCATCGAACCCGGACATCAATTCGAGTGGGGATGGCTGTTGTTGAGCTGGGCAAAGGAAACCTGGAGCTCCGATCGGCGTGCAGAGGCGGTGCGGGCCGCATTTCGGCTGATCGAGATTGGTGAATCGGCGGGTGTCCAGGATGGCGTGGTCGTCGATGCGCTGTCGGACGACCTGAGCTTGCATGATCGCGGCGCGCGCCTGTGGCCGCAAACGGAACGTTTGAAGGCGGCGGCGCTCGCCGCGAGGATCACGGGTCGCAACGCGCATTGGCTGGCTGCGGTCTCTGCGGCGCAGGCCTTGGAGCGCTATTTGACGACACGCCTGCCGGGTCTCTGGCGCGACCGCATGACGCCCACCGGCGCGTTTCAAGTCGGGCCCGCACCGGCCGGCAATTTTTATCATATCGTTGCGGCGATCCTCGCGTTCACCGAGGCGTTGCAGCCGGATCCGGCACCGCCGGGGTTTGGGTCGTAATGCGGCGGGCTACGCGGTATCGAGCGCGCATGCGTATTGGTCTCGCCTGGCTGCTGGCCGGGCTGGTGAGTGTGGTCGGCCCGTCGATGGCCGCTGCACCGCCGGGCGCAAGCCCCGGTGCGCTCGGGCCCTATCATCTGCGCTTTCTGGCGGGCGGGATTGGCAGCACGCGTGAGCTGCCGCCGGGCACGCCGTTCGGCGCCGGGCTTGCGCCCTGGTCACTAACCACGTGGATCAGACCGGAGGCCTCGCTTGCCGGGACCGTGATCATCGCGGCTCTCGACGATACCGATACCGATACCGATACCGATGCAAATGCGAATATTGATCCTGATCATTGCGTCTGCCTCAAGCTCGTCGACGGCGCACCCGAGATGCAGTTGCGCGACGGTCGGCGCGCGCGTGCCGACCGGCCGCTATCCCGGGATACTTGGACAGCCCTTGCCGTCACCGATGACGGTAGGACGTTAAATGTGTTTTTCGACGGTAAACAGGTCGCAACGATCGGTCTCGCACCCTCGGCTCCCGAAACCCGCGCCGCCGGTTCAGACAAGGCCGTGCCCCTGCGGTTGTCGTTGGCACCGTCGGTCCCCGGATCGCCGCGTCCGGCGCATTTCGGCGGCGCGCTCGCGTTTTTCCAGCTGGCAGCGCGCGGCTTGTCGCCGGCCGAGGTGCAGGCTTTGGCCGCGACGCATCCGGACTTCGCTGCACTCACGATCACGAACGTCGGCGTCGGCTGGCCCCTGCAAGACAAGGCCTGGATCGGTTTGACCGTGCCGCAAGATCCCTGGACCTTACCGCAGGCGAAGGCCCCACCCGGGATCCCGCGTTCCCAGCCCCAGGGGCCATCGCTGCCGCTGCGCGCGGCCGGGGCCGGCACATGGACGCTCGAGCACTGGGAGTTGCTGCCGGCGCCGCAAACCGCGCGGGATGGCGCGAGTCTCTCGGATCCCGCGCGCTTGAGTCCGGCGAGCGATGCGGAGCCTTGGTTGCCGGCGACCGTCCCGGGTACCGTGCTCACGACCCTGATCGACCGCGGCGTCTATCCCGATCCGGACCAGGGACTCAACAATCTCCAAATCCCGGAGTCGCTCGCGCGCCAGGACTATTGGTATCGCACGCGCTTCAGGGCGCCGGATGCACTCGCCGACCGGCGCGTCACGCTCAGCTTGGACGGTATCAACTATGCCGCCGAAGTCTGGCTCAACGGTCGCCGGCTCGGCAGCGTCAAGGGCGCTTTCCTGCGCGGTGTGTTCGATGCGACGCCGCTGCTGCGCCGGCACGGCGACAACCTGCTGGCGGTGCGCGTCTCGCCGCCGCCGCATCCCGGGATTCCGTCGGAAGAGTCGATGCTTTACGGACCTGGGGAGAACGGCGGGGCGCTGGCGCTCGACGGACCGACCTTCATTGCCACCGAGGGTTGGGATTGGATTCCTGCGATGCGCGATCGGGACACCGGGATCTGGCAGCCGGTGGAATTGCATGCCTCCGGTCTCGTCCAAATTCGCGATCCGCAGGTCATCACGCATTTGCCGCTGCCGCGCACCGACTCCGCCACCGTACGGATTCTCGTGCCCCTGAGCAACGCTGCATCGGGGCCGCGCGAGGTCGAAGTTGAGGCCGCATTCGACGGGATCACAGTGCGTCGCAAGACACGCATAGCAGCGGGCGATTCGACGGTCGAATTCTCGCCGCAGGATTTTGCGGCGCTCAATATCAAGAATCCACGGCTCTGGTGGCCCAACGGGTATGGCGCGCCCGATTTGCATCTGCTGCAACTGCGCGTGTTCGACGGCGGTCGCGAGTCCGATGCCAAGACGCTGCGCTTCGGTATTCGCGAAATCTCCTATGAGCTCTCGCTCTTCGATCGGTCGGGACGCCTGCGACGCGTCGAGATCGATCCCGCGGCCGCGCCGGGTGTCGCGCTCGTCGATGGCCGTCATGCGGCGATCAAACAGGTGCCGGGCGGATGGGCGCAATCCTTGACGCCGGCCGGCGAGCTGTCAGAGGCGGTTCATGCAGCGGATTCCGAGTCGCTGGCGCCGTTCCTGGTCCTGCGAGTCAACGGTGTACGCATCGCCGCGCGCGGCGGCAGCTGGGGCATGGATGACTCGCGCAAGCGGATTTCGCGCGAGCATCTCGAACCATTTTTCAGGCTGCATCGCGAGGCGCATCTCAACATCATTCGCAACTGGCTCGGGCAGAACACCGAAGACGTCTTTTACGATCTCGCGGATGAGTACGGCCTGCTCGTGCTCAACGACTTCTGGGAATCGACGCAAGGCTTTCAGCTCGAGGCCGAGGATCCGCAGCTGTTTCTCGCGAATGCACGCGATGTGATCGCGCGCTATCGCAACCACCCCAGCATCGCAGTCTGGTTCGGCCGTAACGAGGGCGTGCCGCAGCCGATCATCAACGAAGGGCTGGCGGAACTCGTGCGCACGCTCGACGGTACGCGGCTCTACACCGGCAGTTCGAACCGCGTCAACTTGCAGGACAGCGGTCCTTATAATTATCGTCCGCCCGAGGCTTATTTCACATCGCTCGGTCGCGGCTTCGCGGTCGAACTCGGCACGCCGTCCTTGGCGACTCTCGAGTCCCTGCGTGCCTCGATCCCGGAGGCCGATCGCTGGCCGATCAGCGATACGCTCGCCTACCATGACTGGCATTTCGGCGGTAATGGCGACGTGCGCAGCTTCATGGCCGCCCTGAGCGCGCAGTTCGGCGCACCGCTCAGTCTCGAGGATTTCGAGCGCAAGGCGCAGCTCATGAACTACGTCGACTACCGCGCCATCTTCGAGGGCTTTGCCGCGCATCTCTGGACGCAGAACAGCGGCCGCCTGCTCTGGATGACGCATCCAGCGTGGCCGAGCAATCATTGGCAGATCTACAGCGCCGATTACGATACTCAGGCCTCTTATTACGGCGTCAAGAAAGCGACCGAGACGCTGCACGTGCAGATGAATCTCCCGGACTATGCGCTGGCGGTGGTCAACACCACGCGCGACGCGCACGAGGGCCTGTCGCTGCGGACGCGGGTCCTGAGCTTGGACGGTGCCGAACTCCTGTCACAGTCGCAGACCGTGACGGCCGCGGCCGATGCCGTGACGACCCTGGCGCCTGTGCCGCTCGCGGCGCTGCTCGCGAAGCACGGCGTCGTGATCGTGGCGCTCGCTTTGCGCGATTCGGACGGTCACACGCTGTCCGAGAACGTCTATTGGCCGGCGCGTGACGCGTCCAGTTACGCTGCCCTCGATCGGCTTGCTGCTCAAGCGCTCGAGCTCGGCGCTAGCGCGCACGTCGACGGCGCGGAGGTCGTGACCGAGGTCGTGGCGCGCAACCCGGGCACGGTGCCGATCCTCGCCGCCAAGTTGACCTTGCTCGATGCCCAGGGTCGGCGCATCCTGCCGGCCTATTACAGCGACAATTATCTGTCGGTACTGCCCGGCGAGACCCGTCGCGTCACGCTGCGCTACCCGGTGACGGGCGCGGGCCCCGCACATCTCGAAGTGCGCGGCTGGAACGTCATCGCGGGCTCTGCAGCCATTGCAATTGCGCCCACGGAACCGGCTAAATAGCCGGATGCGATCTTGCCATCGTGAAACCACGTCACCATGAATGCTCTGTCTCCATCCGTCACGATCCAGCGGGTCGCCGAACTTGCGGAGGTGTCGCCGAAGACGGTATCGCGCGTGATCAACAACGAGCAAAACGTTCGCGAAGGCACTCGTGCGCGCGTCTTGGCGGCGATCGAGGCCCTGAATTATCGGCCCAACCTCAACGCGCGTGGCTTGGCCTCGAACCGCTCGTTCTTGATCGGCCTTTTCTGCGAAAAACCCGGCGATTATCTCAGCGAATTTCAGGCCGGTGCGGTCGATCGTTGCCGCGAATCCAGCTTTCACTTGCTGGTCGAGCCCTGGGACACGCAGAACAAGGATCTCGCGCGTCGCGTCGATACGCTGCTCGGCCAATTGCGACTCGAGGGGGCGATCCTGCTGCCACCGCTTGGCGATCATCCGATGATTCTCGCGAAGTTCAACGACGCCGCGATTCCGATCGTGCGCATCTCGCCCAAGCACGGCGTCAATTCGACGGCTTCGATCGGCATCGACGATTATGCCGCCGCCCGTCAGTTGACCGGCCATCTGCTCGGCCTGGGTCACCGGCGCATCGGCTGTATTCTCGGCAACCCCGAGCACGGGGCGACCGAGCAGCGCTACCTTGGTTTCATCGACGAAATGCGCGCCCGATCGGCGCCGGTCGACTTCGATCTGGTGCAGACGGGCAATTTCGAGTTCGCGGGCGGACTCGCCTGCGCCGAGCGAATGCTGCGCGCGGCTCATCCGCCGACCGCGATCGTCGCGAGCAACGACGACACGGCGGCGGCCGTGATTTCGATCGCGCGCAAGCTGGGTCTCAACCTGCCAGAGCAATTGTCGGTGACCGGCTTCGACGATGTGCGGGTCGCTTCGATGATCTGGCCGGAATTGACCACGATTCGTCAGCCGATCTCGGCGATGGCGCGGCTTGCTGCGGACATGCTCATCGAGAATTCGCCGCGCCGCCGCCTGCCGGCACCGGCCCCCCGCCATGTGCTCGAGCATCAACTGATCGTCCGCAGTTCGACGGCGCCGCCGCGCGCCTGAGCCGCTTAGCCCCGCGCCTCGGTGGCGCGGGCGTCGCGCCCAGTCTTTCACCCCGGAGTTGGCATTCATGATCACTGCACAGGTTCCAGAAGCGGCATCCGAGCCGTCGCGTTCGAGCGGCGATCTGCGGCTGTTCGTATTCGCATTGTTCTTCATTTTCGGCGGGATCACGAGTCTCAACGACGTGCTCATTCCGAAGCTGAAGTCCCTGTTTGCGCTCAGCTATGCCGAGGCGATGCTCGTGCAGTCGGCATACTTTGCTGCCTATTTCATCGTGTCGCTGCCTGCGGCTGCGATCGTCGAGCGAATCGGCTACCTTCGCACAGCGACGCTCGGTCTGATCATCATGATGCTCGGATGTCTCCTGTTCCTGCCGGCCTCGGGCGCCGGCGTGTTCGCGATGTTCTTGTTCGCGCTGTTCATCCTCGCCGCCGGCGTCACGATCGTGCAGGTCGTCGCCAATCCCTTGATTTCGCTGCTCGGTGACCCTGCGACAGCGTCGAGCCGGCTGACGTTCGCACAGGCGTTCAACTCGCTCGGGACGACCTTGTTCCCGTATGTCGGCTCGATCGTCATTTTGGGTTCGCTGTCGAGCGTCGATTCGGCCACGCTCTCGGGTGCCGCGCTCGCCGCGTTCCGTGCCGCCGAGACGCGCGTCATCGAGCACGCGTATCTCGTGCTGGCACTCGTGTTGTTGATCGTGGCGGTCCTTGTCTGGTCGTTTCGCAACCGCCTGGTCGAATCGGTCGCAGCGCCGGGCAAGCTGCTGGATGCCTTCGGCCTGTTGAAGCGTCCGCGGTTTCGGTTTGGGGCCTTGTGCATTTTTCTTTATGTCGGCGCGGAGGTCGCGATCGGCTCCGTGATCGTGAGCTACCTCATGCAGCCGGGCGTCATGGGCATATCTGCTGAGGCGGCGGGCAAGCACGTGCCTTATTACTGGGGCGGCGCCATGGTGGGGCGGTTCATCGGCGCTTATTTCCTGCGGATCTTCCCGCCCGCGAAGGTGCTGACCCTGGTCGCTGCAACCGCGATCGGCTTGTTATTGCTGTCGTCGCAGCTCGACGGGGCGGCCTCCGGCTGGGCCTTGCTCGCGATCGGTTTGTGCAACTCGATCATGTTTCCGACGATCTTTTCGCTGGCGTCGGAGGGCCTTGGGACCCGCACCGCGGAGGGCTCGGGGATCATCTGCATGGCGATCGTCGGCGGTGCAGTGATCCCGCCGCTCACGGGACGGCTGGCCGATTTGAGCGATTTGAAGATCGCGCTGGTCGTGCCGGCGCTCTGCTATGCCGGCATTGCGGGCTTCGGTTGGTACACCCGTAAGGGCAGATGAGGCGGGCGCCCAAGATTGCTCCAATGAAGGGCGATGAGCGCGGCTAGCCGATCGAGCGTTGTCGCGTCACATAATCAAGCGAGATTTTCCCCGGCCCATACACGATCAAGAAGACTAGGATCGTGCCCCACAAGATGTGCGGTGCGATCAGCGCACCGGACCAGCCGTCGGCGAGCAAGACGTTCGAGTAGGAGATCACGGCCATCGCGTTGACGGCGAACAAACCGATTGCGCCGAGTCGGCTCATTAAGCCGATCACCAGCAAGGTCGGAAAGAACAGTTCGCCGAATGTGCCCGCGACCGCCGCCACGAGCGGCGAGAGCACGGGCGTGTGGTACTCGTTCTCGAACAAGTATTTCGTGCCTTCCCATGAGTTCAGCTTGATCCAGCCCGCGTTCCAAAACTGCCAGCTGACATACCAGCGTGCCGCGAGCGCGAGCGGTGCTTGCAGCTTGTCCAAATAACGCCCGGCGATGCGGTCCGGCGTCAGCAGTCGATCGATCAGGGTCGGGGTATTCATTGTTGTTCTGCGTCCAGGGGTAAAGCGAAGGCGACGATCACGTTGCCGTGTACGAGTTGGTGCAGCACGGCCACCGCGTCGAATTCGGGGTCCGCTTGCGTTGCTGCAGCGACGGCCGCGCCGAAGCCGCAGGTGCAGGCGAGCCCATGGAGAAACGCCCACTCACCCGGCTTGAGTTGCTGAAACACGATGCCGCCGGCCGTGCGATGCAGGAGCAGACGGTCGGCACCTTGGTCAAGATCGAGGCGCTCCGGCTCCGCGGCGCTCGCAACGTTTGCGTCCCAAATCGCGTGTGCCGGAAATGGCGACGCAAACAAGCGCACCGAGGGATGCAGGCTGAAACACAAGGCCTCGTAGCGTGCCGGCGGCACGGCGGCGAGTGCGCCGAGATCGAGCGAGGCATGGTCCGCGGCGGTCAGCGCTTCTTGATAGAGCCACTCGAGGCGCGCGACGTCGCCGAGGTAGCGGTAGGCATCGTCGCGATGACGCGCGGCGAGATAGGTCGGGAAGGCGGCACCGACATGCTGCAGGTCGCCGGACCGCGAGGGATGCGTGCGGCGCAACTCGCGGCCGCACTGATTGAAATAAGCCTCGCCCACCAAGCGCAGGATCGCCGGGAAACTCGCGCGCAAACTGGCGAGGTAGTTCGCCTCCGCGTTGTTCGCGTAGATCGCGAGGCGTCGGGCCGGCGAGAACCCCGACGGTCGGATTGTACGCTGTAGAAACGTACTGCCACCCGGTGCACCCGAAATTGCGTGCAGGAACTCGACCTGCAATTCAAGCAGCGTGGGCATAAAGCGCCTCGCGGATTGAGTTAGCCTTGTCCGCTTCGGCGACCAGGATCGCGAGCGGCGGCAAATCCGCGTCCCACTCGATCAACGTAGGCACTTCGCCAAAGCGAGCGAGCGCAGCCTGATACAGTTGCCACACATCGGCGCACACCGGCGCACTATGGGTATCGATCAGCAGTTCGCGACCGTCATGGATCACGGGCGTATGTCCGGCCAGATGCAACTCTTCGACCGCGTTACGCGGCATGGCCTCGAGGTAGGCTTGCGTGTCGAAGCCGTGATTGCACGCCGAGACGTAGATATTGTTGAGATCCAGCAGGATCCCGCAGCCGGACGTGGTCGCCACCGCGGCGAGGAACTCCCATTCCGGGATTCGCGAGCAGCTGAATTCCAAGTAGCTCGACACGTTCTCGATCAGGATTCGGCGCCCGAGCAGGTCTTGTGCTTGAGCGATTTTCGCGCTCACGTGACGCAGCGCCTCTTCGGTATAGGGTAAAGGCAGGAGATCGTTCGCGAATGTGCCGCCAACCGAACTCCAGGACAGATGTTCGGAGATCAGCGCCGGTTCGACGCGTCGGCTCAAACGCGCAAGACGCCGCAGATGCTCGCGATCGAGGGGATCGGCCGAGCCCAGAGACAAACCCACGCCATGCAGCGAAAGCGGATAATCCGCACGGATGCGATCCAGATAGTCGAGGTGTGCGCCGCCATCGGCGAAGTAATTCTCGCTATGGGCTTCGAACCAGCCGACCGCCGGACGCTCGTTGAGCACTTCGGCGTGGTGCTGGGCCCGCAGGCCGATGCCGGCATGTGCCGGCATCGGACCGGGATCAGCGCTTACACTTGCTGAGGCACGCGAGCTCACGAGTGCTGTCGATGTCACTGCTGCGTTGGATGTCACGGCTGCGCTCGATGTCACGGGCATTTGCATCGCGTGCGCGTGGCTTACATCGTCTTCGGGGTCAAGCTGCCGCCGTTGAGGCGCTCGCAAGTGCCCTTGGGCAGCGCGACGAAGTCATGCCCGTCGCCCGTCAACTTCGACTGACCGGCGCAGGCATGCGTGCCGGCGGCGCAGTCGTTCTTACCGGCCTTCGCGACGCCGTAACACTTTTCCTGATCGGGTTTGTCGGCGGCGAACGACGGTGTCGCGAAGGCCGACGCGCCGATCGCCAAGAGGGTGCTGATTGCGGTAATCGTTGCCGGGGTGTTCTTGATCATTGGCTTTACTCCAGTTGTTGGTGTTGAAATTGCTCCACGCTCGATAAGACCGACCTGTGCACCGAATTATTTCGAGATACCGAATTAATTCGCGGGGGCGTCCGATGGGCCCGTGTAGAATAGAGGTTTAATCCACAAGGTTTAGGCGATGACCCCGGTCAAAAACGATGGTCGATGTGCTTTGATTTGCGGCTCGGTCGCCTACGATACGATTCTGCTTTTTCCGGATCGTTTCAAGACACATATCCTCCCGGACAAACTGCACATCCTGAACGTCGCCTTCCTCGTGCCGGAAATGCGGCGTGAATTCGGCGGCTGCGCCGCGAACATCGCCTATGGTCTTTCCCTGCTCGGCGACCGGGGCCTGCCCATGGCGGCCGTCGGACACGACTTCGAGCCCTACCGCCAGCGCCTGCTCGCGAGCGGCATCTCGCTCGATTATGTCCTCGAGCGTTCCGACGCTTTTACGGCACAGGCCTACATAACGACCGACCTGGATGACAATCAGATCACAGCATTCCACCCAGGGGCGATGCAATATGCGCATCTGAACCATGTCACAGCCGTGAAACAAGAGGTCGCGCTCGGAATCGTCGCGCCGGACGGCCGTGAGGCCATGATCCTGCATGCGGCCGAATTCGCGGCGGCAAAGATCCCGTTCATCTTCGATCCCGGTCAGGGGCTGCCCATGTTCGGGGCCGAGGAGCTCAAGACCTTCATCTGCCAGGCGTCCTGGGTCGCGGTCAACGATTACGAATGGGGGCTCTTACAGCAAAAGACGGGCTGGACGGCGGCTGATATCATGGGGCACGTGGAGGCCTTAATCGTGACCCGCGCGGCCGAGGGCTCGCAGATTTACACCAAGGGTCGGACGCTCGACATTCCGAGCGCCGTTCCGCGGGCGATTGTCGATCCGACCGGTTGCGGTGACGCATATCGGGCTGGTCTAATTCATGGCTTGCTACGGGGCCTGGATTGGCAGACCACGGGCCGGATCGCCTCGCTCATGGGTGCACTGAAAATCGAATCGCGCGGTCCGCAGAACCACCGGTTTACGCGGGCCGAGTTCGAACGACGTTTCTTGGAAAATTTCGGCGTTAATCTTGGCCTTGCGGCCGCAGGATAAGTAGGACCACCAGTCATGAGCAAGAGCTTCTCGTTTACTTCCGAGTCGGTGTCGGAAGGCCATCCGGACAAAATTGCCGATCAGATTTCCGACGCCGTTCTCGATGCGATCCTGAAAGCGGATCCGCGCGGCCGTGTTGCCTGCGAGACCTTGGTCAAGACCGGCGTCGTGATCGTCGCCGGCGAAGTGACCACGAGCGCCTGGGTCGACGTCGAGGCCATCGTGCGCAAGACGGTGCTGGATATCGGCTATGACACGTCGGACATGGGTTTCGACGGCGCAAGCTGCGGTGTGCTCAACATCATCGGTAAGCAATCCCCCGATATCGCACAAGGCGTCGACCGCAAGGACGAACGCAAGCAGGGCGCCGGCGACCAGGGTTTGATGTTCGGTTACGCGACCAACGAGACCGACGTGCTGATGCCCGCACCGATCACGCTCGCTCACCGACTCGTCAAGCGTCAGGCACAGGTGCGCAAGAACGGCAAACTGCCCTGGCTGCGTCCGGATGCGAAGAGCCAGGTGACCTTGCGCTACGAGAACGACAAACCGGTGGGGCTCGAGGCCGTTGTGCTCTCGACTCAGCACAGCGACGATATCAGCACCAAGCAGCTGCGCGAAGCGGTCATGGAGGAAATCCTCAAGCCCGTGTTGCCGGCCAAGTGGATCGACAAGCGCACGAAATACCACATCAATCCGACCGGGCGTTTCGTGATCGGCGGGCCGGTCGGCGATTGCGGACTCACGGGTCGCAAGATCATCGTCGACACCTACGGTGGTTTCGCACGGCATGGCGGCGGTGCCTTCTCGGGCAAGGACCCGTCCAAGGTCGACCGCTCGGCCGCCTATGCGGCCCGCTACGTCGCCAAGAACATCGTCGCCGCGGGGCTCGCGGACCGCTGCGAGGTGCAGGTCTCTTATGCGATCGGCGTTGCCGAACCCACCTCGATCATGGTCGAGACCTTCGGTACCGGGAAACTGCCCGACAAGCGTCTGACCCAAATCGTGCGCAGCCACTTCGATTTGACCCCGTTCGGCTTGCGCGAAATGCTCGATCTCGCGCGGCCGATCTATCAGAAGACCGCTTCTTATGGCCACTTTGGTCGCAAGGAAGAAGAGTTCAGTTGGGAGCGGACCGACAAGGCCGACATGCTCGCCGCCGAATTGAAATCACCGCGCGCCGCTTAAGAAGCACGCCGCCATCAGGAGTAAATATCGATGAACGCAGCCGTCAAACCCATTCCCGATTTTCTGGTCAAGGACCTCTCGCTCGCCGCCTGGGGCCGCAAGGAAATCGCCATTGCCGAAACCGAGATGCCCGGCCTCATGGCGATCCGCCATGAATTCGCGGCGTCCCAACCCCTGCGCGGTGCGCGCATCACGGGCTCCTTGCACATGACCATTCAAACGGCCGTGTTGATCGAGACCTTGAACGCGCTCGGTGCCCAGGTGCGCTGGGCGTCGTGCAACATTTATTCGACCCAGGATCATGCGGCCGCCGCGATCGCGGCGGGCGGCACACCGGTGTTCGCGACCAAGGGCGAGACGCTGGCCGAGTACTGGGACTACACGCACCGCATTTTCGAATGGCCGGACGGCGGCTATACAAACATGATCCTCGACGACGGCGGCGATGCAACGCTGCTGCTGCATCTCGGCGCCAAGGCCGAGAAGGATCAGAGCGTGCTCGCGCATCCGGGCAGCGAAGAAGAGATCTGCCTGTTCAACTCGATCAAGGCGAAGCTCAAGGTCGACCCGAAGTGGTATTCGACCCGTCTCGCGAAGATCAAGGGCGTGACCGAAGAGACGACCACGGGCGTCAAGCGTCTTTATCAGATGGCCAAGGACGGAGAACTCGCCTTTCCGGCGATCAACGTCAACGACTCGGTGACCAAGTCCAAGTTCGACAATCTGTATGGCTGCCGCGAATCGCTGGTCGATGCGATCAAGCGCGCGACCGACGTCATGATTGCGGGCAAGGTCGCGGTCGTCGCCGGCTACGGCGACGTCGGTAAGGGTTCCGCGCAGGCCTTGCGTGCATTGTCGGCGCAAGTATGGGTCACCGAAATCGACCCAATTTGCGCGCTGCAGGCGGCGATGGAAGGCTATCGTGTCGTGACCATGGACTATGCCGCCGACAAGGCCGACATTTTCGTGACGGCGACCGGCAATCTGCATGTGATCACGCACGAACACATGAAGAAGATGAAAGACCAGGCGATCGTCTGCAACATCGGGCACTTCGACAACGAGATCGAGGTCGCGGCGCTCAAGCAGTACACCTGGGACAACATCAAGCCGCAGGTCGATCACGTGATCTTTCCGGACGGTAAGCGCATCATTCTGCTCGCCGAGGGACGGCTCGTGAATCTGGGCTGCGGCACGGGACATCCGTCCTATGTCATGAGTTCCTCGTTCGCGAACCAGGTGCTCGCCCAGATCGAACTGTTCGGCAACACCCAGGACTACCCGGTCGGTGTCTACGTATTGCCGAAGCATCTCGACGAGAAAGTGGCTCGCCTGCAGCTCTCGAAGCTCGGGGCGCAGCTCACGGAACTCAGCGATGCGCAGGCGCGCTATATCGGTGTCACCAGGCAGGGTCCGTACAAGACGGATCAGTACCGGTACTGAGATCGTGACGCAGGCGGCGACGGTGCTGGACGGCAAGGCCGTCGCCGCGAAAGTGCGCGCGGAGGTCAAGGAGCGCGCCGGCGCCTTTGCGGCCGCTCACGGCCGGCCCCCGGGGCTCGCCGTCGTGCAGGTCGGCGCGAATCCGGCCTCCAGCGTCTATGTACGCAACAAGCGTCTCGCCTGCGCGGAGGCCGGAATCGAATCCTTCGCCTACGATCCGTCCGATGCGATCAGCCGGCCCGAACTATTGGCGCTCGTCGAACGTTTGAATGCCGATCCGCGGGTTGACGGAATTCTCGTGCAACTGCCGCTGCCCGCGAGCCTCGATGCCAACGCGATCATGGATGCGATCGACCCCGCCAAGGATGTCGACGGCTTCCATCCTGAGAACACCGGTTTGCTGGCGCAGAAGCGGCCACGCCTTCGCCCTTGTACGCCTTATGGCGTGATTCGGCTCGCCCAGGAGTACGGCATCGCGCTGCGGGGTTTGCGGGCCGTGGTCGTCGGTGCGTCGAATATCGTCGGGCGGCCCATGGCGCTCGAATTGCTGCTCGCGGGCGCCACCGTGACTGTCTGCCACACGGGCACCCGGGATTTGCGCGCCGAAGTCGAACGCGCCGAACTCGTGGTCGCGGCCGTGGGCAGGCCCGCGATGATCCCGGGCGACTGGATCCGTGAGGGCGCCGCGGTCTTCGACGTCGGCATCAACCGCTTGGACACGGGGCGTCTGGTCGGCGACGTTGACTATGAGTCGGCGCGCCTGCGGGCAGGCTGGATCACGCCGGTCCCGGGCGGTCTCGGACCCATGACCATCGCGATGTTATTGTCCAATACCTTGGATGCCGCGGCGGCTCGTCAATTGATCTAAAGGCCGTTCCGCGGAGGTTGCGGCCGTCGGTCTGCATCACCTGACTCTGAAGTATACTGCCAGGCTGGGCCCCTTAAGGGCCTTGGAGTATGCGCGGATGCCAGAAAACCCCGGTTCTTCGGTTTTGCCCCACGGTAAGGTCTATCCCGATGCGGTCAGCGCGTTGCGCGACATTCTCAAGGATGGCATGACGCTCATGGCGGGCGGCTTCGGAGCCTGTGGGGTTCCTGAGAATTTGATCGCGGCGATCCGGGAACTGGGCGTCCGGAACCTCACCTTCGTCTCCAATAACGCGGGCCTCGACCAGTTTGGCCTCGGTGTTTTGCTGCAGACCAGGCAGATCCGCAAGATGATCTCGTCCTATGTCGGCGAGAACAAGGAATTCGAACGCCAGTACCTGGCCGGTGAACTCGAGCTCGAGTTCAACCCGCAAGGCACGCTCGCCGAGCGTATCCGCGCGGGCGGAGCCGGAATCTACGGCTTCTATACGCGTACCGGCGCCGGCACCCTGGTCGCCGAAGGCAAGGAAACGCGCGTCGTGGACGGCGAGACGTATGTGTTCGAAAAGGGCCTGGTCGCGGATATCTCGCTCGTCAAAGCCTGGAAGGGCGACACCGAGGGCAATTTGATCTATCGCAAGACCGCGCGGAATTTCAATCCGCCGATGGCGACCGCCGGCCGCGTGACCGTGGCCGAGGTCGAGGAATTGGTCGAGGTCGGCGCGCTCGATCCGGATCAGATCCACACGCCCGGCATCTACGTGAAACGCATCGTTGCCGGCAAGAACTACCAACGCTTGATCGAAAAACGCACGGTGAGGCCGCGTGCGGGGAGCAAAGATGCCTTGGTCGCGTGAAGACTTGGCCGCGCGCGCGGCGCGGGAATTGGCCGACGGGTTCTACGTGAATCTCGGCATCGGCATCCCGACCCTGGTCGCGAACTACATCGCGCCGGGCATGACGGTCGTGTTGCAATCGGAGAACGGCATGTTGGGCATGGGTCCTTTCCCCTACGAAGGCGACGAGGATGCGGACCTAATCAACGCCGGCAAGCAGACCGTCACCGAGCTGCCGATGAGCTCGTATTTCTCCTCGGCGGACAGCTTCGCGATGGTGCGCGGCGGCCATATCGATCTGTCCGTGCTCGGCGCGATGGAGGTCTCGGAGTCAGGGGACCTCGCCAACTGGATGGTGCCGGGCAAGGTCGTCAAGGGCATGGGCGGCGCGATGGATCTGGTCGCGGGCGTCAAGCGTGTCGTCGTCGTCATGGAACACAACTCCAAGGACGGCGCACCGAAATTCAAGTCCAAGTGCGAATTGCCTCTGACCGGCGCGAACGTCGTCGACTTGTTGATCACGGATCTCGCGGTCTTCGAGCGCGCCTCGCGGCGTGAACCGTTCCGGCTCATCGAGATCGCGCCCGGCATCTCCCGCCAAGAATTACGCGAGAAGACTCCGGCACACTACCTGGAGTAATGAGCCTCCTCGTCATGAGCGCGCTGACCCACCTGCAGCGGCTGGAAGCCGAGAGCATCCATATTTTTCGCGAGGTCGTGGCCGAGTGCGAAAAGCCGGTGCTGCTCTATTCGATCGGCAAGGACAGCTCGGTGATGCTGCACCTTGCGCTCAAGGCATTCGCGCCGGCGAAACCGCCGTTCCCCTTGCTGCAAATCGCGAGCGGCTGGGATTTTCGCGAGATGCTGGAGTTTCGCGATGCGACGGCCAAGCGCTTAGGCTTGGAGTTGCTCGTGCACACGAACGAGGAGGGGGCGCGCAGCGGTGTGCTGCCCTGGTCGCCGGGCACGGCCTACGCCGACCTCATGCTGACCCAGGCGCTGCGTCAGGCGCTCGACAAGTACGGCTTCGATGCCGCGTTCGGCGGCGGCCGGCGCGATGAAGAGAAGAGTCGCGCCAAGGAGCGCATCTTCTCGTTTCGCTCGACCCAGCACCGCTGGGATCCCAAGAACCAGCGTCCGGAGCTTTGGCAGCTCTATAACGCGCGCAAGAACCGCGGCGAGAGCATCCGTGTGTTCCCGCTCTCGAATTGGACGGAACTCGACGTCTGGCAATACATTCACCTCGAGAACGTGCCGCTCGTACCCCTGTATCTCGCCAAGCGGCGCCCCGTCGTGCGGCGCGAGGGTCGACTGCTCATGGTCGACGATGAGCGGCTGCCGTTGCGCGCCGACGAGCGAGTCGAGGAACTCAGCGTTCGGTTTCGCACCCTGGGCTGCTACCCCTTGACCGCCGCCACCGAAAGCACGGCCGCGACCCTGCCCGAGGTAATCCGCGAAATGCTGCTCGCGACGGGGTCCGAACGCGAGGGTCGCATTGTCGACAAGGACGGCGCTGCTTCGATGGAACAGAAGAAACAGGAAGGCTATTTCTAGTGGCCGCCGACTCGACCCTGATCGCACAAGACATCGAGGCCTACCTCGCCTTGCATCAGCATAAGAGCTTGCTGCGCTTCATCACCTGCGGATCGGTCGATGACGGCAAGTCATCGCTGATCGGTAGACTGCTGTACGAGACCAAGATGATCTACGAGGATCAGCTCGCCGCGCTCGAGCAGGATTCGAAACGCGTCGGCACGCGTGGCGGTGAGATCGACTTTGCCTTGCTCGTCGATGGTTTGGCCGCGGAGCGCGAACAGGGCATCACGATCGACGTCGCGTACCGGTTCTTCTCCACCTCGAAGCGCAAATTCATCGTCGCCGACACACCCGGCCATGAGCAGTACACGCGCAACATGGTCACCGGCGCGTCGACCGCCGACCTCGCGGTGATTCTCGTCGATGCCCGCAAGGGTTTGCTGACGCAAACTCGCCGCCATAGTTATCTCGTCTCCTTGCTCGGCACGGAGCGCATCGTGCTCGCCGTCAACAAGATGGATCTGACCGGCTACTCGCAAAGCGTATTCGACGACATCGAGCGCCAATATCGCGCGTTTGCGGCCCAGCTCGGCCTCAGCGACATCACGGCGATCCCGGTGTCGGCGATCGGCGGCGACAACGTGGTCGCGCGCGGCGCCCAGATGCCCTGGTATCGCGGCAAGACGCTGCTCGAACATCTGGAAACCGTGCCGCTCGATAGGGCCACGCTGCCCCAACCCTTCCGCCTACCGGTGCAATGGGTGAATCGCCCGAACCCCGAGTTTCGCGGTTTTGCGGGCATGATTGCGAGCGGCGCGGTGCGGCCCGGCGACGAGTTGCGCGTGTTGCCGTCCGGCCGCACGAGTCGCGTCGCGCGCGTTATTGAAGGCGGTGTCGATGCGCCGCTCGCGGTGGCCGGTCAGTCCGTGACCCTGACGCTTGCGGACGAGGTCGACGTCAGCCGCGGCGACTTGCTCGCGGCGGCGGCAGCCTCACCCAGCGTTGCGAGTCAGTTCGAGGCGACGATCATTTGGATGCACGACGAGCCGCTGCTGCCGGGACGTACCTACCTCGTGAAAATCGGCACGAAGACGGTGACCGCGACCGTGGCGCCGATCAAGTATCGCATCCAGGTCAATACTTTCGAGCAAGTGCCGGCGCGCCGGCTCGAGCTCAACGACATCGGTGTCTGTGCGCTGGAACTCGACAGTCCCATCGCGTTCGAGCCTTACAAGGAAAGCCGCGTACTCGGCGGCTTCATCATCATCGATCGGCTGAGCAACAATACGGTCGGCGCCGGGTTGTTGCGGTCCGCTCTGCGGCGCGCCGAGAACGTCCATTGGCAGGCGCTCGACGTCAACAAGCATGCGCGCGCGCAGCTGAGTCACCAGAAGCCCTGTCTGCTCTGGTTTACGGGGCTCTCCGGCGCGGGCAAATCGACGATCGCAAACCTGGTCGAGAAAAAACTGCATGCCGAAGGACGGCAGACTTATCTGCTCGACGGCGACAACGTCAGGCACGGCCTGAACAAGGATCTCGGCTTCAGCGACGAGGACCGCGTCGAGAATATTCGCCGCGTGGCCGAGGTTGCACGGTTGATGGTCGATGCCGGGCTCATCGTGCTCGTGTCGTTCATCTCGCCGTTTCGGGCCGAGCGTCTCATGGCACGCAGCCTCGTCGAGCGCGGTGAATTCGTCGAAGTGTTCGTCGATACTAGTTTGGCGGCGGCCGAGGCGCGCGACGTCAAGGGGCTGTACCGCAAGGCACGTCGCGGCGAATTGAAGAATTTCACGGGCATCGACTCGCCCTACGAGGCACCCGAGAATCCAGAACTGCGCCTGGACACGACGCAGCTCTTGCCCGAGGCCGCAGCGGAACGGGTCATCGGCTATTTGCGCGAAGTCGGCATCATCGACGTCGACCTGACCTGGGAAATATGAGCGCAGGCCAACTGCTGTGGGGTTTGCTGTTCAGCTCGATCGGCTTGGGGTTTTTCATCTACGGCAAGAAGCAGCGCGTGCCCGTGCCGCTCGTCTGCGGCATCGCGCTGATGATCTATCCGTACTTCGTCGCGAACCTTTATCTCTTGGTCGCGATCGGGATCGCGCTCGCGGCAGTCCCGTATTTCTTCAGGCAGTAAGGCGCCAACGTCGACTGAAAATCAGGCGCCGGCCGCTGCCGCAGCCAGTTTGAGCTCGGCTCGGCGCCGCTGCTCGTCGCGCACCTCGGCGCTGGTGAGCCCTGTATTGCTCGCGATGATGTCGATGAGCCGATGCTCGGGATCGCGTGGCATGGGCACTTCGTGGAGACGCTCCCAGATGCGAATGCGCTCTTCGGCCGATTTGAGGCGCGAGGACTGTTCCGCGAGGTCGAATTTGCGCCGCTCGGCGTTTTCAGCCTGTTGATGCGCCAGGCGGGCCCGGAAGTCCATCGTGGGATCGTCGGAAAACCCTGGTTTGTCTTGCATCGTGCGAAGCTCCGAAGTAGGAGTGGACACGGTATCATTGTCGGGCCCTGACCGGCGCGATAAATTTTCTTCTGAGGAGCCCCTGATGACATTTTCCGTCTACGAACTGTCGATTCCGAGCCTGACGCGCGGTTTGACCAATCTTTCGGCCATTCTCGACAAAGCAGTGGCGTACGCGGAGGCGAAGAAGTTCGATTCGGCCGTGTTTCTGCAAGAGCGTTTGGCGCCCGATATGCTGCCGTTCGTCAAACAAATTCAGATCGCCTGCGATACGGCCAAGGGCGCGGCGGCGCGACTCGCGAATGTCGAGAATCCCAAGCATGAGGACAACGAGGCGAATTTCGCGGACCTCGCGGTGCGCATTCACAAGACGCTCGACTTCCTGAAGAGCCTTTCGGCGGCCCAATTCGAGGGCGCCGAGGGTCGCGAAATTCTGTTGAAATTCCCGACCAATACGCTGAAATTCACGGGGCTCGATTACCTCACGCACTTCGTTTTGCCGAATTTCTATTTTCACATCAGCATCGCCTACGCTTTGCTCCGCAGCAACGGCGTCGAACTCGCGAAGCGCGACTATCTGGGCGCGATTCAGTAGCGCCACGCATGTCGGCCGCTTCCACTGTGTGGAGTGCTCGCAGGCTGGCGTTTGCGGCCGTGGCGGCGCTCGCGTGGTTCGCCCTGGGGGTGCAATTCCTGCTCACTCTCAAGAATCCGGCCAATTATCCGGGCGCGCTCGAGGTGCGGCTCAATAACCTGTTCAGTTACTTCACGATACTCAGCAATTTGGCGGTCGCGGTCACGTTGACGACCCTTGTGTTGGACGCCGACTCGATGCTGGCGCGACGCTTTGCGCGACCCAGGTTCTTCACTGGCGTCGCGGTCGCGATCGTGTTTGTCTTCTTGGGATACGAGTTGTTGCTCCGCGGGATCTGGAAGCTCGAGGGTTGGGCGCTGCTGGCGGACACTCTATTCCACGACATCGTGCCCATCGGTTTCGTGGCGCTCTGGGCGGCGTTCGTGCCGAAGGGCGAGCTCGGCGCCCGCGATCTCCCAAGGTGGGTGATCTACCCGGGGATCTACCTCGGCTATGTGCTGGTTCGCGGTGCGCTCACACGGCGATATCCCTATCCCTTCCTCGATGTCACGACGTTGGGATACGGGCGTGTCCTCTTGAACGCGGCGGGTCTTGCGGTCGTCATCTTGGTCCTGGGCGGACTCTTTATCGCTGCAGACCGCATCATTGCCGGCCGCCGGCGGGTCGGCGCCTGCCCTACAGGTGGTTAGCGCGCGCGCTGACAGGCGTTCGAACGCGCCGCGGGCCGTCCGCTCGGTATACTAAGGCGCATGCGTATCCCCACTGTTTTCGTCGTGGCCTGTGCGGCCTTGCTGGTATCGTGTGCCTCCATGCCCAAAGATCCGATTGCTACCGTTCCGCATGTCGACTTGGCGCGTTTCATGGGCCCTTGGTATGTGATCGCGAGCATCCCGACCTTTCTCGAGAAGGATGCCTATAACGCGATCGAGTCCTACGAGCTGAACCCCGATGGCACGATCGCCACGACGTTTACCTTTCATAAAGGGGGCTTCGACGGGCCGCTCAAGACCATGAAGCCGCATGGCTTCGTCGTCGACAAGGACAGCAATGCGCGCTGGGGCATGCAATTCATCTGGCCGATCAAGGCACAATACCTAATCGCCTATCTCAACGAGCAATACACACAGACGATCATCGCGCGCGACGCGCGCGATTACGTCTGGATCATGGCGCGGACCCCGAGTTTGAGCCCCGGTGACTACCAGGGTCTGCTCGATGCGGTCGGGCGCATGGGCTACGATACGAGCAAGGTCAAATTGGTGCCGCAGCACTGGCCTTGATTCGGGTCGTTTGATCGGGGGTGTTATGAATAAGTTGGGGATACTGGCCGCCGCCATGGTCTTGACCGCCGGCGTCGCGTGCGCCGATGAGTCGCCGGCCGTCACTGCAAAGCCCCTGCCCATTGCGCTCGTCGAGGCGCTGAACAAGCTCTCAGGCGGCCCGCATGCCGGTTATCGCGCGAATCACGCCAAAGGCATCATCGTATCCGGCACGTTCACACCGAGCGGCGGCGCCGCCTCGCTGAGCAAAGCCCAGCACTTCCATGGCCCGGTGCCCGTGGTCGTGCGCTTCTCGGATACCACCGGCGTGCCGAACCTGCCCGACGCGGACCCCAATGCGAGTCCGCATGGCATGGCGATCCGGTTCCTGCTCCCGCATGGTGCCAGCACCGATATCGTCGCGATTTCGGCCAATGCGTTTCCCGTGGCAACGCCCGAGGATTTCCTCGCATTGTTGACTGCGATTGCACAAAGCGGACCCGGGGTTGCCAAGCCCGCGCCCATTGATCAATTTTTGAGCAGTCATCCGGCCGCGCTCAAGTTCGTGACGACGCCGCGCCCACCGCCGCAGAGTTTCGCGACCCTGGCGTTCTATGGCGTCGATGCGTTCAAGTTCACGAATGCGCGCGGTGCAGCGCACTACACGCGCTATCAGATTCTTCCCGTCGCGGGCGAACACGCGCTCGACGCGGCCGCGGCCGCCAAGGCCGCGCCCAATTACTTGATGGACGAATTGCCGATGCGCATCGGCGCCCATCCGGTCGAGTTCGGGCTGTTTGCGCAAGTGGCGAATGACGGCGACGTGACCGACGATCCGACCGTGGTTTGGCCGACCGACCGACGCCTGGTCCGTTTGGGTACGATCAAACTGACCGGCGTCTTGAAGGATCAGGTTCAGGCGCAGAAGCTGATCATGTTCAATCCCTTGTCCCTGCTGGCGGGTATCGAGCCTTCGGCGGATCCCGTGCTACTGGCACGGCCTTCAGCGTATGGCGTGAGCTACTCGCAGCGGATCCAGTAGGCGCATCGCTGCCTCATTCCTCCAGCAAGGAGCGCAGCATCCAGGCGGTCTGCTCGTGCACCGTTAGGCGCTGAGTCAGCAGGTCCGCCGTGGGTTCATCGCCGGCCCGCTCGGCGAGCGGAAAGATCCCGCGCGCCGTGCGCGCGACGGCTTCGTGCCCCTGCACCAAGATCCGCACCATCTCGAGCGCTTTCGGCGGGCTCGAAGGCGCATCCTGAATCGAGGCAAGCGCCCCGAACTGCGCATAGGAACCTGGCGCCGCATGGCCTAGGGAGCGGATGCGTTCGGCAATCGGATCGACCGCGTTCCAGAGCTCGGTGTACTGCGCCATGAACATCTGGTGCAGCGTGTTGAACATCGGTCCCGTAACGTTCCAATGGAAATTATGCGTGGTCAGATACAACGTGTAGGTGTCGGCGAGTAGATGCGAGAGGCCGGCCGCGATCGCTTCCCGGTCGGGGGCCTCGATACCGATGTTGATTGTTGCGCCCTGCGGACTCGCTGGCACTGAACGGATGTTGGGTTTTGGGGTCGACATGGGAATCTCCTGTTACTTGCGTGGTATTTTACCAACGCCCGCCGTTTGAGACAGTCAATTGATTCGATTAATTCGATAGTCGGTGTCTATCGCACACTTCGGCGCGTCGCCGGGCGCATCGCAGCTTAGCGGACCCGGTTGGCGCTGATCGCGAGTCCGCGCAGCGGGATCTCGGCGTGCGTCTGTAGGTGTGCACATGACCATGTCGTAGCGCGACAGCGTCACGAAGCCGTCAATTTCCTGCAACAAAAATGACACATGCGCCTTGGATCATGCGCGCCTTGGCCGCCTCTGCGGCACAAAGCGACGTAATCATTCAAAAGGATCTTCATGTCTAGCAAAAACACTCGTCACAACGCCTGGGCGCTGTCGGCGCTTACGGCTGCGGTATCGCTTTGCATTCAGACCGCGCGGGCCGACGCAGGCTCGGATGCGGATCAAGGCGGCCAGAGTCTCGATCCTGTGATCGTGACGGCCCAGCACTTGTCCGGTCCGCAATTGTCGCCATCCCAGGGTTCGCTTGTGGCGACGCAGCCACAATCGATCGTCGGCGGGGATTACATTCATTACAACGACGCGCCAGCCTCCAACTATACGGACATCATCAAGCTGACGCCGAGCGTCTGGACGGTCGATCCCAACGGCCCCGGCCTCATGGAAAACCAGAGCACCTCGATTCGCGGCTTTCAGGACGGCCAGTTCAACGTCACGTTCGACGGCATCCCTTGGGGTGACTCGAACGATTTCACTCATCACTCGACGAGCTACTTCGTCGCCTCGGACATCGGTAACGTGGTCGTTGACCGCGGCCCGGGCAATGCGGCGACTCTGGGCGACGCGACCTTCGGCGGAACGGTCTATGTACAGTCCGCCGATCCGAAGCACACGCAGGAAGTCACGACAAACTTGAGCTTCGGCAGCTTCAAGACCCAGGTCGAGGGGATCCGCTACGATACCGGCGACGTGAGCCAATGGGGCGGAACGCGCGCGTTCATCTCGCTGAAGCACATTTCCTCGGATGGTTACCTCACGAACGCGAATCTGGACCGCAGCAACGCGTTCGTCAAAATCGTCGCGCCGCTCAACGATTTCACCGAACTCACCGTCACGTCGAATCTGAACAAGCTTCGCCAGAACCCGCCGATCGGCGCAACTCCGAACCAGCTGGCCCAGTACGGCACGAACTACGGTTACAACACGGATCCCACGAGCCAGGGCTACTACGGCTACAACCTCGACAAGATCACGACCGACTACGAGTACTTAGGAATCACGTCGAAGTTCTCCGGCTGGACATTCGACAACAAGCTCTACACCTATGCCTACTATCACGATGGCTATAACGGCGTCGATCCGGGCGGTTCGCTGCCGAACGGCGGCATCGACGTCGGCGACACGCCGAACGGAACCGTCAATCCCGACGGCTCCGTCAACCCGAACAACGTGCCCGGTCAAGAGTTGACCAACGACTACCGGTCGGTTGGCGACATCTTCCGCGTCTCGCGCGAATTGGGACCCGGAGACCTGCAGTTTGGCGGCTGGTTCGACCATCAGACCAATGTGCGCGCACTCTACGAAGTGGATTTCACCAATAACGGCGCTTACAACTACGATCTTGGCACGCCGCCCGCGGGCGCACTGCCGCAGGCGGTTTACACCGATCGCCTCATGGATGATCAGCTGTTCACGCGCCAAGCCTACGGTCAGTACGTGTGGCATGTGTTCTCGCCGCTCGATATCACGGGTGGCTTGAAGTACGTGAATTTCGAGCGCGATATCAACGCGCCAGTCAATCAGAAAACGCAGTTGCCGCTCGACTACTCCAAGACTTGGACCCGTGACCTGCCATCCCTGGATGCGCACTACAAGATCGCGGACAACTGGTCGGCTTACGCGCAGTGGTCGAAGGGCTTCCTGGCGCCCAACCTGAATGTGCTTTACATCGAAAATCCGGCTCTCAATCAGTTGAATCCAGAGAGCACGACGAACGTTCAGCTGGGTACGACTTGGGTAGGTCAAGCGCTCACCGTATCCGCCGATGTCTACACGATCAATTTCAACAACTTGATCGAAAAGCGGGGCTCGGGTGAAGAGGCGTACTTCTATAACCTTGGCGGTGTGAAGTACAAGGGCGTCGAGGCCGAGGGCACCTATATCGTCGGCGCGGGTTTCAGCGTTTACGCGAATGCGTCCTACAACAGCGCGCGTCTCACGACTGACAATACCTGGGTACCAGCGACGCCTGATAAGACTGCGGCACTTGCCTTGCTCTATAAGGAAGGTCCGTTGCAGGGTTCGCTCGTGGAGAAATACATCGGCCGCCGCTACGGCGACTCCGAGAATTACTACCCGCTCGGCGGCTATGGAACGATGGATGGCTCGATCAACTATTTGTTCGGTGCCTGGGGCTCGGCGGTCAAGGATGCCAAGATCGGCATCACGGCGCAGAACCTCGCGAATCGTAAATCGATCTATTACCTGGCCGGCTACTCGAATGGCACATCGACCGAGTATGGACCGAACGGCGTACCCCTGCTGTTTACGCTGCCGGGGCGCAGCTTCCAGGTCAACCTGTCGGCCTCGTTCTAGCCCGATTTGACGAAAGTTTGATTGACGTTGAGCGGACGGCCCCGCGGGGCCGTCCGCATGATGGTAAACCGGGATCCGGCCGCGCCTTCTTGGCGCATATCGGCCCAGATCGGGCATAATTCCGGGATGCCAGCCGACACCACGCAACGCTCAGCACTCGCCGTTCCCAACAAGTCGACGACCGCCGCAATCACGCCCCCGGTGGCCAGCTGGCGTGGCGCGCCGCTCAGGGCTGTGCTGTTCGACCTCGACGGCACCTTGCTCGACACGGCCGCCGATATCTCTCTTGCACTGAACCGCGCGATCGCCGAATTTGGCTGGGCGCCGGTCGCTGCAAGCGATACGCGGAACTTGATCGGCCGCGGCGGCCCGATGCTGGTGCAGCGCGCGGCAGAATTGCAGCAGCGTGCGCTCGATGCCGCGATGCAGTCGGCGATCGTCGAGCGCTTCTTTCATCACTACGGAGAACTGCAATCGACCGATGAATCCGCGGCACGACCCTTCCCGGGCGCGGCCGAAGGTTTGCGTGGCTTGCACGAGGCCGGCCTGCGAACGGCAATCGTCACGAACAAACAGCAGCGCTTCGCAATCTCGCTCGCGAAGAGATTGGGATTGGCTCTGTGGGTCGACGTCTATGTGGGTGGCGACAGCTGCGTGCGGCGCAAGCCCGATCCGATGCCCGTGCTGTTCGCCTGCGAATCGCTCCAGGTCGCGCCGTCCGAGGCACTGATGGTCGGGGACTCGATCAATGATGTGATGGCTGCGCGCGGTGCTGCCGTTCCCGTGATCTGTGTACCCTATGGATACAACGAGGGCATGGATCCGAAGACGCTGCCCTGCGATTTGCTCATCGATTCCATCGCCGAGCTGCCCGCGCTGCTGCTGCACGCGCCTGCGGCCGGCTGAGACGCGAAGGACTTCCCATGGCGGCACAAGCACCCGAAGCACAGATCGGCCTCGCGGCACCGGACTTTCTTCTGCCGGGCACCGACGGCGCAAACCATACACTCGCAAGCCTCGCCGGTCGCCGCGGTACGGTCGTCGCGTTCATCTGTAATCATTGCCCGTATGTGCAGGCGATCCTGCCGCGCCTGGTGCGCGATGCGCGCGATCTTGCCGCACTCGGCGTGAACGTGATTGCGATCAACTCCAACGATACGAACGCCTACCCAGAAGACAGCTTCGAGCGCATGGTGGAGCTCGCGCCGCGTTTGTCGTTTCCCTATCTCTACGACGCCACACAGAATGTCGCGCGCGCCTACGGAGCCGTCTGTACGCCGGACTTCTTTGGTTTTGATGCAGACCTCCGATTGCGCTATCGCGGCCGTCTCGATGCGTCGCGCAAGGAGACTGCGCCCGAAGGCACGCCACGCGACTTGTACGAGGCGATGCGTTTGGTCGCCGAGACCGGACATGGTCCCGCGCAGCAGCAGGTCTGCATCGGCTGTTCGATCAAGTGGCGCGACGCGGCGACCGCAGCGCGCGCCTCATGAATGCGGTAATTGCCGCGCCGCCGCCGGCAGATGCCGCACCCGCGCCTGTCCTTGATTACTCGCCCGAGTTCGTCGCTGCGCGCCGCGCCGAGGTGGTCGCGGCGCTCGCCGCGGTGCTGCCGAAGTCGGCGATATTGTCGCGGCACGAGGATACGGTTCCTTACGAGTGCGACGGCCTGACGGCCTATCGCGCCTTGCCGCTGGTCGTCGTGATTCCCGAGACCGAAGCGCAGGTCGCCGGCGTGCTCAAGATCTGCAGCGAGCGCAAAATACCCATCGTGCCGCGCGGTGCCGGGACCGGCCTATCGGGCGGCGCCTTGCCGCATCCCCTGGGCGTGAGTCTCTCGCTCGCCAAGTTCAACAAGATCCTCGAGATCGACGCGCTCTCCTGCACGGCCATTGTCGAGTGCGGGGTGCGCAATCTCGCAATCAGCGACGCTGCAGCGCCCTTGGGTCTTTATTACGCGCCCGACCCCAGCAGCCAGATTGCCTGCACGATCGGCGGCAATGTCGCGGAAAATTCGGGCGGCGTCCATTGCCTCAAATACGGCCTCACGCTGCACAATGTGCGGCGCGTGCGCGGTTTGACCGCGGAAGGTGAGCGCATCGAGTTTGGTTCGGCCGCCTTGGATGCGCCGGGCCTCGATTTGCTTGCGGTCGTCGTCGGCAGCGAAGGCATGCTCGCGGTTACGACCGAGGTCACGGTCAAGCTCACGCCGAAGCCGCCGCTCGCGCGCTGCATCATGGCAAGCTTCGCGGACGTCGAGTCTGCCGGTGCGGCCGTGGCGAACGTCATTGCGAGCGGCATCATTCCCGCCGGTCTCGAGCTCATGGATAAACCGATGACCGAGGTTGCGGAAGCCTTCGTGCACGCCGGCTACGATCTATCGGCGGCGGCCATCTTGCTCTGCGAGAGCGATGGCACGGAGGCCGAAGTGGCCGAGGAAATCGAACGCATGACCCAGGTGCTCGAGGCGAGCGGTGCCTCGCGCATCGAGGTCAGCCGCGACGAGGCGCAGCGCCTCAAGTTTTGGAGCGGCCGCAAGAACGCCTTTCCGGCCTCGGGCGGCATCAGCCCGGATTACATGTGCATGGATTCGACGATTCCGCGCAAACGGCTCGCCGAGATGCTGCGCTCGATCGAAGAGATGGCCGTGAAATACGACTTGCGTTGCGTCAATGTGTTTCACGCGGGCGACGGTAATTTGCATCCGCTGATTCTGTTCGATGCCAACGATCGTGAGCAGATGCGCCGTTGCGAACTGTTCGGTGCCGAGATCCTCGAGCAGAGCGTGCGGCTCGGCGGCACGGTCACGGGCGAGCATGGCGTCGGGGTCGAGAAGCTGAATTCGATGTGCGTGCAGTTCTCGCCCGGAGAACGCGCGCTGTTCTTCGCGGTGAAGCAGGCGTTCGATCCGGATCATATCTTGAATCCGGGCAAGGTCATTCCTTCTCTGCAGCGCTGTGCGGAGTACGGCAAGATGCACGTGCATCACGGGCTTCTGCCGTTTCCGGATCTACCGCGGTTCTGATGCGGACCGCGGAGCCGGTTCTGCGGCGACTCAGTGAACAAGTGCGCGCTGCGGCGGCCGCTGCTCTGCCGCTCGATATCCAGGGCGGTGGCACGAAGACCTTTTACGGCGAAGCCCCGCGCGGCGAGGCCTTGGCGATGACGAGTCTGCAAGGCATCAGCAGCTACGAGCCGAGCGAACTCGTGGTCACGGCGCGCGCCGGCACGCGGCTCGCGGAATTGGAAACGGTGCTGGCGCAGCGCGGCCAATGTCTGCCCTTCGAGCCGCCGCGGTTCGCGACCGGCGGAACCCTGGGCGGCATGGTCGCCTCCGGCTTGTCGGGTCCGGCACGCGCGAGTACCGGAGCGCTGCGCGACTACGTGCTCGGCGTCAGCTTGCTGAATGCACGCGGGGAATTGCTGCACTTCGGCGGCCAGGTCGAGAAGAACGTCGCCGGCTACGATGTGTCGCGTCTGCTCGCCGGCTCCTGGGGCATTCTGGGCGTGATCTGCGAGGTCTCGCTGAAGGTGCTGCCCTGTCCGCCGGCCGCGGCGACTTTGCGTTTCGATTGCGACCAGGCGCGTGCGCTCGCGCAACTGCAGGCTTGGTCGGCGCAGTCCCTACCGCTGCGCGCGAGTGCCTGGTATCGCGAGCAACTGTACCTGCGCCTCGCCGGCGCGGCCGCCGCCGTGCATTCCGCCTGCGAACGGCTCGGCGGTGAGCGCTTGACGCCCGAGACCGCCGCGGCCTGGTGGGATTCCTTACGGGACCACCGCCACGAGTTTTTTCAGCTCAGCGCGTCGGAACTCGCGGCGGGTGAGTGTCTGTGGCGCCTGTCCTTGCCGCCGACCGCCGCCACGCTGGGTCTGCCGGGGCCGCAACTCATCGAGTGGGGTGGTGCACAGCGTTGGTTGCGCACGCACACGGACGCCGCCGTGGTTCGAACCGCAGCTGCCGCAGTCGGCGGTCACGCGACGCTCGTGCGCGCGGCCGATAAGGCGGCCGGTGCGTTCACCCGGCCGAGTGAGGCAGTCATGCGCGTGCACCGCCGTTTGAAGCTCGCCTTCGATCCTGCCGGGATTTTCAATCCAGGTCGCCTATATGCCGATCTCTGAGCGCGCATCATGCAGACGAACTTAAGCCCGGAATTTCAGAACACGCCGGAGGGCGAGGAGGGCGAGGCGATTCTGCGCAAGTGCGTGCACTGCGGCTTTTGCAATGCGACTTGCCCGACCTACCAATTGCTCGGCAATGAACTCGACGGGCCGCGTGGACGCATTTACTTGATCAAACAAGTGCTGGAGGGTGCGCCCGTGACGGCGAGCACGCAGCAGCATCTTGACCGATGTCTTACGTGCCGCAGCTGTGAGACGACCTGCCCCAGCGGCGTCGAGTTTGGTCACCTCATCGATATCGGCCGCGAGCTCGTCGATGCGCGCGTGCCAAGGCCTCCAGGCGAACGGACTGTGCGCTGGCTGCTCAAGGAGGGCGTGACCTCGTCGCTGTTTGCGCCGGCCATGCGGTTTGCGCGGGTCGTACGCCCGCTCTTGCCCGCCGTGCTGCGCGACAAAGTGCCGGCCACGTCTATGCCCGAGGCAGCGCCGACGGCTACGCGCGCGGCTGCTCCGGCGGCGTCCGGCGGCACTGTCGGCAGCGCTGCGATCGCGCGTGAGCCGGCACGCAAGGTCTTGCTGCTCACGGGTTGCGTGCAGCCTGCGCTGCTGCCGAACATCAACGAGGCGACACGGCGGGTGCTCGCCGCCGGCGGAATAGAAGTCCAGATCGCGTCCGGTGCGGGTTGCTGCGGAGCCATTCGTCACCACTTGAGCGATCGCGCCGGGGCGCTCGCGGACATGCGCCGTAACATCGATGCCTGGTGGCCCCTGGTCGCTGCAGCCGAGGTCGAGGCGATCGTCAGCAATGCGTCCGGCTGCAGCGTCATGATCAAAGACTATGCGCATGCTTTCCGTGGCGACGCCGCGTACGCGGTCAAGGCACAGCGCGTCAGCGCGCTCGCGCGCGACCTATCGGAGCTCTTGCCCGACCTCGTGCCCAAGCTCGCCGTGCAACTGCGCGGTGCAAGCAGCGAGGCGCTGGTTTTCCACGCGCCCTGCACCTTGCAACATGGCCAGGGCATACGCGGTGGCGTCGAGCGCGAGCTCACAGCGCTTGGCTTTCATGTTCAGGCACCGCCCCACGAAGCACACTTCTGCTGTGGCTCCGCCGGCACGTACTCGCTGCTGCAACCGGAACTCGCCAAACAGCTGCGCGACCGGAAACTCAAGAATCTCGAGCAGGGCGGAGCGACCTGCATCGCCTCGGCCAATATCGGCTGTATTCAACACTTGCAGAGCGGCACGGCGACTCCCGTGCGTCATTGGATCGAGATCGTCGACGCCGCGCTCGCTACGGCACGATCGTCATGAACAGGTAGACCGAAAAAATCACGAGCAAGACGATGCCGTGCAGCACGATCGTGCGGCCGGTACGCAGTGCGAGCGAGGCGGTGAACAAGGCGAGGATCAGCAGCACGGTCGAGCGGCTGTCGATCCCGAGAGCGAGCGGGATGCCCAGATAAATCGCGAGCGCGCCGACCGCCGGAATCGTGAGGCCGATGCTCGCGAGCGCCGAGCCCAAGGCCAGATTGAGGCTCGTTTGCAGTCGATTGTCGCGGGCGGCGGCGACGGCGGAGAGCCCCTCGGGAAGCAGCACAATCGCGGCAATGATGACGCCCACGACCGAGTTGGGTGCCCCCGCCCGCTCGACCGCGGCCTCGAGACTCGGGGCGATCTTCTTGGCGAGCAAGATCACGGCGGTAAGGCACAGCAGCAGGAGCACCGTGCTCGCGAGCGCCACCTTGTTGCTCGGCGGCGGATGCGCATGCACCGGATCGGCATCGCCGCCGCCCGCACCGTCGCCGGACAAGCCCTCGGTCACGAACAACGGCCGGTTGCTCACGGTCTGGGCGAATACGAAGCTGCCGTAGATGACGAGCGAGATCACCGAGATGAAAGCGAGCTGGCTCGAGGAATAATAGGGGCCTGGTGTCTCGGTATAGTTGGGAAACACGAGCGTCAAAACGACGATCGCGGCGAGCGCGACCAGAGCGGCTGTGGTTCCGTCGAGACCGAATTCCTGCTCCCGGTACTTGAGGCCGCCCATGAACAGACTGAGTCCGACGATCGCCGTCAGGATGATCATGACGGCCGCAAAAATCGTATCGCGAGCGAGTGTCGCCGTGTCGGGACCGCCGCCCAGCATCAAGGAGATGATCAGGGCGACCTCGATCAACGTGACCGCGAGCGCGAGCACCAGCGTACCGTAGGGCTCGCCGACCCGATGCGCGATGGTCTCGGCATGGTAAACCGAGGCGAACACGCAGACCGCGAGCCCGATTCCCAGCAGGGCGACATAGAAGCCGCCCAGGCCAAGCAGCGTGCCGGCGAGCACGGCACCGCCGAAGACCGGTGCGGCGATCGTCCATGGCGGCAGACCCGGCGCATGGCCTGCGGCCGCCACATCCTGCGTCACCTCTAGCTCGTCCTGTGTCATGGCGCCCCGGTCGGTAAAGAACCCGATGCTAGCATTCCTGCGCTGGAGCGTCATTTGGGTATCATGGCGATCCACAGGGCTATGCACGAGGTGGTCGAGAATGACGCAGCGAGTTCACGGAGCGCGGGCCTTGGCAGTGCTTGCGTTCCTGGCGGTGACGAGGCCCGGCAGCGCGGCTTCCGCTTCCGACGCCGCGCCTGCGGCTGCGATTGCGCCGGCTGCGAGCACGGCGCGAGTGCCCAGCCGCTTCGGTGTCGACGCGCCGGAACTCGCGCCGCTGGGCGAGTTTTCGGTTGGGGTCAGAACCCTGCATCTGGTCGAGCCTGCGCAGATAGACGTACTCGCGTTCGATGCGACGCGCGGCATCGCGCCCGCGCACGATCGCGAATTGACGGTGGATCTTTGGTATCCGGCGCGGTCCAGCGCCATGGCAAACACGGCGATCTATAGCGCCGCGTTTCCGTCCGAACCGCCGGCGCCGCCCGCGAGCTTTTCGTTTCCCGGGATCGCCGTACGCGATGCCAAGGCTGCGGGCATGGGCTATCCGCTCGTGATCGTTTCGCACGGCTACAGCAATGCGCCGGCTGCGATGACCTGGTTGACCGAGAATCTTGCGTCGAAGGGCTATGTGGTCGCGGCGATCCGGCACGAGGATCCACCGATCACCGATCCGCGCGGGTTTCCGCAGCCACTGCTGCGCCGGCCGCTCGACATCGCTTTCGTCGCGAGGTCGCTGCGCGCCAGTCTCGGCGCGGAACACCTGGTCGACCCGGCGCGCGTCGCGCTGATCGGTTATTCGATCGGCGGTTACGGCGTCTTGACGTCCGCAGGCGCGAGCTTGGATCCCAACGGGGGCCCGGCAAAGTTGGTTCCGGGTGGGCTGTTGATGCCGTACACGACGGGCGGCCAGGAACGTTACCGAGTCCTGGTCCAGGATTTACGTGCGGTGGTCGCGATCTCACCAGCCGGCGGTGGCACGCTCGCGGCCTGGGGCGTTGATGGCTTGCGTGCGATCACGGTGCCGCTCTTGCTGATTTCGGGCGATCACGATCATACGGTTGACTACAAGACCGGCGCGCGCGCCTTGTTCGATCAAGCGGTCAATTCGCATCGCTATCTGTTGACCTTCCGGCAGGCCGGCCATTCGATCGGCTTGAATCCTGCGCCGCCGTCCATGCAGCAGCATCTGTGGGACGAAGACTGGTTCGAAGATCCCGTCTGGCGCAAGGAGCGCGTCAACGAAATCAACGCGCATTTCATCACGGCCTTCCTGGATCTATATCTCAAGGGCGACGCGAGCCGGGCCGCCTACCTCAACGTGGCGGTGCCGGAATCCTCGGATGGCATTTGGCCCGCGGACGCGAGCCTGCCCTATGCGGCCTTCAGTCCGGGCACCGGGGCCGTCACGCTCTGGAAAGGGTTCCAGCGCAACCACAACACGGGACTCGAGTTGCTGCAGGCGCCGGCGGCAGTCTCAGGACCGGGGCCTTGAACCGCTGCCGCGCATCAGACTGACGGCGATCACGGCCGAGGCCAGCATCAGGAACAGGCTCACTGCGTTCAGCACGGGCGTCGCACCCTCGCGCATGCGACCGTACATCATGACGGTCAGCGGCGAATCGGAGCCGACCAACATCAGTGTGGTGTTGAAGTCGGCAAACGACATCAAGAACGAAATCGCGGCTGACCCCAGTAGCGACGGGCGCAGGTAGGGCAGCAGGATGTGCATGAACACGGCGAACTTGCTCGCGCCCAAGTTCAGCGCAGCCTCCTCCAAACTGCCATCGAAGCGCCGCAGACGCGCCGAAATCGTCAGCGTCGCGATCGTTGCGATGAACGAGAACTGTCCGAGGACCACGAGCGGCAGCCCCGGGCGCAGGAAGTCGAGCTCCCAGGAGAATAGATCCTCGCCGAGATCCGCGACTCGGCTGGCGAAGGCGAGAATCGAAATACCGAGAATGACGCCCGGAATCACCAGGGGCGCGAGCATAAGGATGGAGAGGAGCTGCTTGCCTGGAAAGCGCGCTCGCTCGATCAGGAACGCGCTGCAGGTGCCGACCACGAGCGATAACAAGGTAACCCAGACCGCGACGATGCAGCTCGTGCCGATACTCGCCAGCAGCTCCTGGTCCTGAAACAAGCCGACCCGACCCTTGGTCGCGTTGCCGGCGAACCAGTCCAGCGTGAAGCCATGCCAGGGCGGCGCCGGGTAGGGGGCATCGTTGAACGCAAACACGGCGACCACGATCAAGGGCAGGAACAGGAAGGCTAAGAACGCGATCAGATACACGGCTGTCGCGGTACGCAACCAGAACGGGCGGGGCAGCGAAGGAATCATGTCGCGTTCACGTGCGGCGCATCACTTCGCCGAAGCGTTGGCCGCTGAGGCGCAGCCCCACGATCACGATCGCCGTGGAAAGGCCGAGCAGCAGGAAGCCGAAAGCGGCACCTTGTTCCCAATTGAAGCGCGTGATGAATTGCGTGTAGATCTGCTCCGTGAACCACTGCGAGTTCTTGCCGCCGAGCAGGGTGGGGGTCAGGTAATTGCCGAGCGTGAGCATGAAGACGACGATGCAGCCCGCCGTGATGCCGGGTGCGGCATGCGGGATGACGATCGTGCGTAGCACGGCAAAGCCGTTGGCACCGAGGTCGTAGGCCGCCTCGATCAAGGAGTTGTCGAGGCTCTCGAGACTTGAGATCAGCGGCACGAGCATGAACAGCAGGGACGTGTAGACGAGGCCGACGAGAATCGTCGCATCGTGATACAGAAGTTCGACGGGCACGCTCGTAAGACCCAGTTTCATGAGCAGCCCGGGCAGTACGCCGGACTCGCGCAGCAAGATCATCCATCCCAGCGTGCGCACGGTCTCGCTGACCCAAAACGGGATCAGGCACAAGATGAACAGCAGCGATGCGGCGCGACCGCGCGCGAGCTTCGCGATGATCCACGCGATAGGAAAGGCCAGCAACAGCGTCAGCAGGGTCGCAAACACCGACATCACGGCCGTGCGCACGAACACATGCCAATACAAGGGTTCCGCGAAGAAGGTCCGATATTGCGCGAGACTTGCGACGTACTGACGCGGTCCGACCCGCTCGCGCAGGGACAGCAGTGCGAGATCGATGTGCGGCAGCACGATCAAGGCGAGCAACCAGAGCAGCGCAGGCGCGAGCAAGAGGCCGAGCGTCAGGCGCGCCGACCAGCGACCGGCGAGCGGCGTCTCGGTCGCGGCGCCGGCGGGCAGGGAGGACTCAGACATCGCTGCTCGCGGCCCCGATCGCTGCGGCGCCGGCGCGCGCCTGGAAACAGATTGCGCGCGCCGGGTCGAAGCTGAAGAACACTTGCTCACCAACGCGCAGATCCGCGAACTGTCCGGTCTGCGGCAGCGCGATGCGTACCTCCTGCCGTGTGTTCGCCTCATGCAATAGAACTGCTGAGTTCGCACCGTCGAACAAGAGGCTGCGGACTTCGCCGGCATGCGCGGGGTGGGCCGAAGGCAGCTCCGTGACACTGCGTGCAAGCTGCACGACCTCGGGCCGCACGAAGGCCTCGACGGCATCGCCCGTGGTGACGGTTGCATGCCGTTGCGCGCGAATCGTCCAGCCGTGCGTCGTCGTCATGGCCACCGTCTCGCCGTCGCTGGCAATCGCGCGTCCGATGAGTCGATTGTTGGCCCCGACGAAGCCGGCGACGAATGGTGTCTGCGGTCGATAATACAAGTCCTGCGGCGTGCCCAGTTGCTCGAAGCGTCCTTGGTTCATGACACCGACGTGATCGGAGAGCACCAAGGCTTCGGACTGATCGTGCGTGATGTAGACGAACGTCGTGCCGAACGCGGCTTGCAGCTGCTTGAGTTCGATTTTCATGTGCTCGCGCAATTTCAGATCGAGCGCGCCCAAGGGTTCGTCCAAGAGCAGCAGAGTGGGTTCGAGCACGAGGCTGCGCGCGATCGCGACGCGCTGACGTTGACCGCCCGAGAGTTCGTCGACGCGCTTGGCCTCAGCGCCGCCGAGGCCGACGCGTTCGAGCATGGCCGCGCTGCGTTTGCGGCGCTCGCTCTTGCCCATGCCGCGGCGCGCGAGACCGAAGCCGACGTTCTCGCCGACCGACATCATCGGAAACAACGCGAGTTGCTGAAACACCATGTTCACCGGCCGGCGATTCGGCGCAACGCCGCGCATGCTCTTGCCGCCGATTGCGATATCTCCACCGTCCGGCGCAATGAACCCTGCGATCATGCGCAGCAGCGTCGTCTTGCCGCAGCCCGAAGGGCCGAGTATCGAGAAAAAGCTGCCACGCGCGACGGTGAACGACAGGCTGTCGACGGCGGTGTGCTCGGCGAAGCGTTTGACCACGGCGTCGGCAACGAGATCCGGCGTACTCAACCGAGCGCCCTCAAGACTGCCTGGACGAGCGCTTGCGGGCGATAACCCGCACCGTGCGGCGTCAAGCCCATGCGCACCACCACGAGCTCGCGTGACGGGATGATTGCAATACTTTGGCCATCGTGTCCCTCCATCCAAAATACGTCGCTGGGTATCCCGAATGCCTGGTCCGGGTCGACGCCCGGAGTCGCCGGGTCGGCGTTGGACCCCCAGAGCCAGATTTGACCATGACCATATTGGCCACCGGAAGCCGCTACCGGCGTCGTCATCATCGCGACATAGCCGGGTGGCAGGAGGGCCTCGTCCCGCCAGACGCCGCCCTGAAGAAGAAACAGTCCATAGCGGGCCCAATCACGCGCAGTGGCATACATATAAGAGGATCCAACCAAGGTGCCGTGCTCATCGGTCTCGATGAGCGCGCTCCTCATGCCGAGCGGCTCGAACAGCCGCGTCCGCGCGAATACCGGACCCGGCATGCCGGCGGCATCCTGCGCGATTCGCGACAGTATCAAGGCCGTGCCGCTCGAGTAACTCCAGACGCTGCCGACCGGATGGTCGAGCGGCTGGGCGCGCGCAAAGGCCGCCATATCCGGTTCCAAATACAGCATGCGGGTCACGTCCGTGACCGCCGCATATTGCTCGTCGAAGTGCAGCCCGCTGCTCATCGCCAAGAGATCGGCAATCTTGATCTGCGACCGGCCGTCCCCGGGCGCCACTGGCCAGCCCGCAGAGCCGTCGAGGGCTAGTCGCCCATCCTTGACGAGAATGCCGATCAGGCCCGCGTTGACGCTCTTGGTCATGGACCAACCGAGCAGCGGGGTGTCGGCCGTAAACCCTTGCGCGTAGCGTTCGGCGACGATTCGCCCGGCATGCACGACGACGACCGCGCGCACGCCAGGACCCGCCAGCCGCGGGTCGCCGATGACGGCCGCGAGGCGTGGGTCGCCCGAGTCCACGGTATTGCCATCCGGCCAGGGCGCGCCAGTCCGCGTCGCAGGCGCCGCTGTCGCGCCGGCGACGCCCGCGGTTTCGGGCCGCGAGAGTGCCCGCGCGGCGGCGGCGAGGCTCCCGTCGGCGCAGACCGCGCAACCTTCCCCGGGTCGCGCCACGGCAAGGCCATCGCCGATGATTCCCAGCACGCCCGCGCGCACGAGCTGCCGGTCGCGATCCACGCTGACCCGCATCAGCCGCAGCACCGGAATGCCGCTGGATTGCACGTCGTCGCGCAGCACCTCGTCCGGGTCGCGACCCGCGAGAAACACGTTGGAACAGACGATTTTGGCCGAATAGTTTGCGGCGATGCGCAGCAACGCAGGCGGTCGTGCATGCAGAGCGGCGACTAGGATACCCAGCAGAAGCAGGATTCCGACGGCGGTAGCAGCGAGAATTCTCTTGACGGGTTTCAGCGTCGGCACACCCTGATCATACCTGCAGCGCAGTTCGGGGTAACATAGGGATCTCATCAACTGACCCAGAAGCCGCATCATGACTGAAGCGTCAACTCAAAAACTCATCGACGAATTGCGTGCCGTGGTGGCGGATGCCGAGGCCCTCATTGGCGCCACGGCCGGCGATCTCGGCGAGCGCGCGCAGGCCGCCCGTGCGCAGGTTGCCGATTCGGTTGCGAAGGCGCAGGCCGGCATCGAGGATCTCGAGTCGCAGCTGCAGGAGCGCACCAAGATCCTCGTGGAGGATGCCACCCGCTACGTGCGGGACAATCCCTGGCAGTCGGTCGGCATTGCGGCGGCGGTCGGCGTCGTGCTCGGCGTGATTCTGGGACGTCGTTAGACCGTGGCCGATACGGCGCCACAGGCGGGCTTGCTCGCATCGGTTCGCAGGATGCTCGCCACCCTGCTGGAACTGGGCTCGACCCGCCTGGAGCTGGTGTCCGTCGAAATCCAGGAGCAAATCGAATATGCGGCGAGTCTGCTGCTTTGGGGTATTGCCGCGATTTTCTTCGCGTCGCTGACCGTACTGCTACTCGCGCTCACGATCGTGATCGCCTGTTGGGAACAGCACCGCTTGCTGGCGGCCGGCCTCGTCACCGCAGCGTTCGCGCTGATTGCGGTCATTGCCGCCTTGGTCGTGCGTCAGCGACTGCAAAGTCGGCCGCGCTTTTTGTCGGCGACAACCGGCGAACTACGCCGCGATGCCGAGGCACTGGACGAGGATGCGCCATGAGCGAGCGCGCGCTGCAGCTCGCAGCCCGCCGCTCCGCGCTGGTCGCCAAGAGCGGACGCTTGCGCGGCGTTTTGCTGAGCGACGGTGCGGCACTGGCGGGCCGGTTCGGGGTCATCGACCGCATCCTCACGGCGGGCCGCTCCGGATGGGTGCGGACGTTGCTGGTGGGCGCCGCCGGGCTCTTGATGGTGGGACGCACGCGACGCATCGTGGGTATTGTCTCGCGCCTGGCGGTTCTTTATCCGCTGCTCAAACCGATGCTGAAACTGTTCAGTCGGCCGCCTTCACGCGATCCAGAACGCGACCCTCGATTTCCTCGAGACCGGGCGGGATAGCCGGATACCAATGGATGCCCTTCAGCACGCTATCCGGAAATGCGGCCGCGAACTGGGCTTTGAGCTTCGGATCGATCAAGCTCTCGGTGTTGCGCGCGGCGGAGAAGCTGCCGACCGACTTGATGATCTTCGCGGCGATTTCGGGCCGGCTCGTAAAATTGATCCAGGCATAGGCTGCCGCGTCGTTGCGACCGCGCGCCGGTAGCGCATAGGTATCGAGCCAGCCGAGTGCGCCCGAGCGCGGCACGACGAACTGGATGTCGGGATTCTCGCGATTCAAGGTCCAACCGCCCGTATCCCACATCATCGCGGCGACGACTTCGCCGGCACGAAACGCATTGAGCAACTGGTCCTTGTTGTCGTAGAAGAATTTCAGGTTCGCCTTGCACGCGATCAGCGTGGCGCCGACCTGGTCCATCAATGCGGCATAGGCCTTTGGGTCGGCGTACAGCGCAAACGGATCCTTGCCGAGCGCGAACGCAAATGCCATGAGCGTCGGTCGGCGCAGACGGATCGCGGTCTTGCCCTTCAGCTCCGGCTTGCACAGATCCGTGTAGTCGGCGACCTTGGCGCGGTTGCTGTTGACGACGAGACCGTCCGTGCCCCACAGATACGGCAGCGCGTACTGCTGCCCGTCCAGCGTCGTGTTCTTGCGCACGATGTCGAGCAGCGTCGGCTGGAACTGGTCGAGTTTGACCTTGCTGAGATCGAGCGGTTTATAGATCCCGAATTCCCGCTGCGGACCCGTGATGCGGTCCTGGGAGGGTTGCGCCAGGTCATAACCCGCACCGCCCGTTGCGCGCAGCTTCGAAATCATCTCCTCGTTGTTCGACAAAGTGACTTCGACGTCGATGCCGGTTTCCTTCTTGAAGGCTGCGACTACGTCCGCAGGGACGTAGTCGGCCCAGGTGATGATGCGTAACTTCTGGTTGTCTGCCTGCGCCGTGCCGGCGCCCAAGGCCAGCAGCACGGCCAAGAACACGCCGCCGAGACCATGCATTCGCATCATGCCGCCCGCCCCTTCAAAACTAGACCATGAACACTAGACCTGGGCGCTCATCCTAGAGCGCCCGGACTAGAATGCATAGCCTACGGAGATGACCATCGCCTGCGGGTTGAATTCAATGTGCGAGGTGCGATTCACGCCCGCCGTCTCCGCGGTCAGGCGCGTATTGACCTTCGAAGCACCCCAAGAGCCATAGAGGTGCCAGCGGTCGGCCAGACGGTAGCTGAGGCCTGCCGTCACGGCGGGGCCCCAGGAGGCGGGCAGATAGATCTTGGTCGGGCCGCCGCTCGCCGCATTGCCCTGCGCCGTCGAGGTGCGATCGTAGAAGTTCGTGTAATTGACGCCGACACCGATGAAGGGACGCAGCTTCGCGGTGCTGTCGAAGAACGAGTACTCGAGGAAGGCCGTCGGCGCAAACCAGCGCGCGGTGGAGATCACCTGGCCGCTGTAGGGTACTGAGCCTAAGTACGCGGGGCCCCGGCCTTCGGTCTTGGTCAGCGGGGGCCAACCCATGGCAAGTTCCGCCGAGAAATGCGTCGAGAACGTGCGGATATAACCAAGGTACAGCGTTTCCAAATTGTCGGTGTGGAAGTTCACGCCGGGCGGCACATAGGGTCCCGATAGATCGTCGGCCGTCGCGTGATAAAACACGGTATACGAGCCGATGCGGACGTCATTCGGATGATCGAGGTCGTCCGCGGATGCGATATGGGTGCCGCACAGAGTGACGGCAAAGAGTGCCAGCGCGGCCGGCAATGCTCGGATTGAAATGGTGGTCATGGCCTATCCCTTTAGAATTGGCTGAAGAAGGCGCTTGCGGCGGCCGTGCAGAACGGCGCTTCAGCGGAGTGGGTGCCTTGGACGACGGCGGCTTGCGCTTCAGCAAGCGTCAGTCCACCGCCCGCGGGCGTTTGCAGATAGGCGAGCAATTCGGCTTGGCTGGCTTGAAACGCGCCCTGAAGTTCGGCAAACGGACCGCTCGGCGTGCCGTTGATATCGAGCACCGTCACGAGCCCCGCGGGCAGCGCCGCCCAGAACTTTTGCATCGTGCCCGTGTTGACACTGAAGAACACCGTGGGATCGGCGTCGCCGCCGCACAGCAGGGTCGGCGAGTTCGGCGCCCAGATCGGATTGCGCAGATCGTTCGTGTTGAACGCCTGGCGCAAGGCGAAGGCCGGCGAGAGTGTCGCAGGCGAGGGGTTCATCGCCGGAATCGACGCAACCGTGGGCGGAGAATTCGCCGGCGCGAGCGGCCCGGCGCCGTCGACGAAGGTGGCCGCGTTGACCGCGTAGCTCACGCGGTAGTCGTTGGTGATGAGATAGGACGTGCCGAAGCCGAGTTGGAACAGCGGCGTGAGCGGATTGTCAGGGTTGCTCGGCACGGCGAGCGCGGCGATCAGGTCTGCCGGAACGCCGGGGTAAGCCGCAGCCGTCGGCGTCGCGCTGTTGAACAGGGCGGTCTCGGGCAGCAAACCTTCCGCGAAAATCGTGTCGATCGGCGTCACGCTCGGCAGCAGCGTGTCGATACCGGTCGCATATTGCGTCGAGTAGACATCGGTCGTGGCGCTGTAGATATCGCCATAAGCGTGCTGGTAGCTGGTCGTGAGCAGCGGCGAGAACACGGTTGCGCCGAGATCGACACCACCGAAGAAAATGGTATCGCCAAAGGCTTCGAGTGCGTAGGGCCCGGACATCGGCGCCGCGGCCGTCACCTTGGCGCCACTCGCGATCATGGCGCGCTGGGTCGCCATCGCCACGTAGCCGCCTTCCGAGTAGCCGGTCAGGAACAGCTTGCCGTTGTCGCTCGTGGCCGAACTCAAGGTGTTGGGCAGAGCGGTACGCGCGGCCGCGAGCATGTCCATCATCTCATTGGCGTTCTGGACCGCGTTCAGATACGGGTGGTAGCCGAGGGTCGAGATATCGTAACCCGCATAGTTGGGCGCCACGACGATATAGCCCTGCGCCGCAAACGCGGCCGCGATCAACACGCCCTCGGTGTTGCTGGTGTTGGTGATGTCCGCGATATTGGTCGTCTTGTCCGTGTCCGTGCCGTGCGCGTATTCCACGATCGGCCGCGGTCCGGAACAACCGGCTGCGCTGCCCGTGGGCACCATGAGCGCGCCCGAGGACTGAGTGACCTCGTTGGCACCGCCGACGGTCCAGAATTTGACATAGTAGAAATCGATGCCGCATTTCGGTGCGCCCGTGAGCTCCAGTAACTGGGCTCCGGTCGTGGTCGCGGACACTTCGGCCGTGAAGGTCGCGGCGTCGAGCGATGCGATGCGGAAGGGCGGATTCACCGAGAGGGTCCCGCGTGCGGTCGATGTGGAGGTCGTTGCGGTCGAGCTGCCTGAACCGCAGGCGGCCAGCCAAATTGCGGCCGATGCCACACCTAGACCCTTAAGAATTTTAGTCATGCCTGTCTCCTGACTGCGGCGCTGCGTCATGAACGTCATTGTGTGATGGGCTCCCCGTTCGCCAGGTCTCTATAAGTTTAAGAAACGACTGCCCGGCTGAATGGGCCGCGATTCTACAGCTTTTGCCAAAAAAGGCTATTTTTCAGGGAATGCCTGACAGGCCGCCGCGTTGCTATGAGGGGGGACGTCCCGTACGATCATGTATGCATCGAATTTGGGCCAGTTTGAGCCCTTTGACCGAATTTGCGATCGTCCTCATCGCCCTCGTGGGACTCGGTTTCCACATTCGTTGGTCCCGGCGCAGCACTATCCAGGGTCCGACGCTGCTCACGACCCTGGGGATTTTCTTCTGCTTCATGGGCATCGCCTGGGGCTTGCTGGATTTCGACACCAACGACGTTCGCGGCAGCGTCCCGCATTTGCTGCAAGGGATCCGCACCTCGTTCTGGGCCTCGGTCGCCGGCATCGGTTTCGCGCTCACGATCAAAGCGCGCCAAGTGCTGCTCGGGGATCCCGTCGTGCGCAACGGGCCGGTTGTCGTCGGCGCGACCGTCGATGATCTCGTGGCACAGGTCCAAGGTTTGCGCGTCGACTCGAACGTACGCCTAGACCGGCTCACGGCAGCGTTCACGGCCTATGCCGAGAAAGTCGCCGAGTCGAATTCCAAGACGCTGATCAGCGCTCTGCAGGAAGTGATCCGCGATTTCAACACCAAGATCAACGAACAGTTCGGCGAGAACTTCAAACAGCTGAATGCCGCCGTGGGCAAGCTCGTCACGTGGCAGGCCAATTACGAAGTGCAACTGCGCGCGCTGATCGAGCAGGAGACCGCGACGCGCAAGAACATGACCGAAGCCTCCCTGCGCTATGCGGATCTCGTGAACAAGTCCGGCGTTTTCGTGGGTGTCGCCGAATCCTTGGCCAAGGTGTTGCATGGTCTCGAAACGCAGCGCGAACAGCTGGACGGATCGCTGGGCGGATTCGCACGCCTGGTCGACAAGGCCGCGACCGGCTTGCCCGAAATCGAACGACGCATCGTGACCATGACCGAGCAGATCGAACAGGGCGTGCGCACCAACCAAGAGCAGCTCATGGCCGCCTTCCAGGGTGCGAACGCGGCGCTCAACGGCCATTTGCGTCAAGCTACCGAGGACTCGAAGAAGCACATCGCGATTCTCGACAAGGCGCTCGAAGAAGAGTTGCGTCGCGCGATCGAGTCGCTCGGCCGGCAGTTGACCGCACTCTCGCAGAAATTCGTGCAGGACTACACGCCCTTGACGACGCAACTGCAGCGCGTGCTGCAGTCCGCGCAGGTCTCATAACCGGAAATTCACTGCATGACACTACGGCAACTCGAGGCGGCGGAAGGCGATTCCCAGGAGGCACATTGGATCCCCTTGAGCGATCTGATGACCGGGCTCATGGTGATATTTCTTCTGATCGCCGTGCTGTACATGACCAAGGTCGAGGCCGATGCCGACAGGATCAAGACGGTCGCGATCGCGTACAGCGAGATTCGCGACGCGCTCTACGAGGACCTGCATAGCGAGTTTCAGAACGATCTCGGTCGATGGAAGGCGCAGATCCTCAAGAACGACTTGACCATCCGTTTCAATGAGCCGGAGATCTTGTTCGCCAACGGCAGCAGCGAATTGAAACCGGAGTTTCAGGCGATCTTGAGCGACTTCTTTCCGCGTTACGTGCGCATTCTGACCTCGCCCAAGTATCGCGATGCGATCAGCGAGGTCCGCATCGAGGGGCATACCTCGTCCGACTGGACCGCGCAGACCTCGCCCGAGGATGCCTACTTCCACAACATGGAGCTGTCCCAGGCACGCACGCGCACGACCTTGAGTTATGTGCTCGGTCTGCCTACCGTGGCGGCGGACCGCCCCTGGCTCACGCATTACTTGACGGCCAACGGCTTGTCATCCTCGCGCCCGATCCTGGACGCGGATCACCATGAGGATTCCGAGCGCTCGCGACGCGTCGAATTCCGCGTCCGCACCGATGCCGAGACCAGGATTGCCAAGATCCTCGCGATCAGTCAGTGAGACCATGAAGCTGCCCGACTTTCTCAAGGATCCGGACCTCAACGAATTGCGTGAGCGCATGGGCGCGACCGACCTCGGCACGTTTCGCCTTGCCGTCAATCCGTATCGCTTCACGATGAAGGAACTCGAGGCTTTGATCGGTGAGGGCATCGATCTGGAGAGCCTGGATCAGGTGCGCACACTCGAAGATCGCACGCTCGGCTACAAGGATCGGCGCGTGTTCCTGTATCGTCGCGACGTGCCGCTGCCGGCCGAACGCCGCCCGACGGCCGCGGAATTGCCGCATTTCCATGTCGCGAACTGCGCCAACGTGCGCCGCCTGCGCGCGGCGCCGAAACCGGCGCGACATGCGATCGCCGCGCGCGACGACGGCGGATTCGCCGTGAATCTGCTCTGCGGCACCGAGGTCCACGCGTCGATCGAACGCTTGCCTGTCTGTGGCGACTGCCTCAGCGAACTGGCCTTCGACGGGTACTCCGAGTCCCTGCCCGGCGATCTACGCGTGCGCGCCTTGGCGGGATTCACGGTGACACGTTTCTTCGGCCGTTATCGGCGCGCGCTGGTTGCAGACGCGAAATCCCGCTAATGTACGGCTCTGTATGCAATCCCGCAGCCCCTCGCTTGCCGGCGGCTACTCGAAGCTGCCCGAACACTTCTTCGCGCGTCTGGATCCCACGCCGGTCGCGCAGCCGCGCCTGATTCAACTCAACCGGCCGCTGGCCGCGGAACTGGGGCTAGCCCTCGAGGGACTTGATGACGACGCCTTGGCCGCGATTTTCGCGGGCAATCGCTTGCTGCCCGGAGCCGAGCCGATTGCGATGGCCTACGCGGGACATCAGTTCGGGTTCTTTTCGCCGCAACTCGGCGACGGCCGCGCGATTCTGCTCGGCGAGGTGCGCGACGTGCACGGGCTGCTGCGCGAACTCCAGCTCAAGGGTTCGGGGCGCACGCCTTACTCGCGCAGCGGCGACGGGCGCGCAGCGCTCGGGCCCGTGCTGCGCGAATACCTGGTCAGCGAGGCGATGTTTGCGCTCGGCATCCCGGCGACGCGCGCACTCGCGGCGGTCGCGACCGGTGAGACTGTGTACCGTGAAGAGGCTTTGCCCGGCGCGATTCTGACGCGTGTCGCGGCGAGCCACGTACGCGTCGGCACCTTCCAGTACTTTGCCTCGCGCGGCGATGTCGAGGCCACCCGCAGGCTTGCCGATTACGTGATCGAGCGGCATTACCCGGAAGTGGCCACGAGCGAACGACGCTATCTGGATTTGCTGGCCGCGGTCGCCCTGCGCCAGGCGGCGTTGATCGCACGCTGGCTGCACGTCGGCTTCATTCATGGCGTCATGAACACGGACAACATGGCGATCTCCGGGGAGACGATCGATTTCGGACCCTGCGCTTTCATGGAGGCCTACGACCCGGCGACCGTGTTCAGCTCGATCGATGGGCAGGGCCGCTATGCCTATGCGAACCAAGTCCACGCGGGGCAGTGGAATCTGGCGCGGTTTGCCGAGACGCTGCTGCCGCTGATCGATCCGGTTCCGGAACGCGCGATCGAACCGGCGAGTGCGGTGGTCAGTGGATTTGCGGCGCACTTCGCCGAGCACTGGCTCGAGGGCATGCGCGCCAAGCTCGGGCTCGTGCTCGAGGAGAGCGGCGACGCGGACCTCGTGCAAGCTCTGCTTGCGGCCATGCAGGCGAATCAAGCGGACTTTACTTTGACGTTTCGGCACCTCGCCACCGAGGTACGGAACGGCGCGGTGGCTCCGGGCAGTGCGGCGGATCCAAACGCCGCCGCGGACGGCGCCGTGCGCGGGCTTTTTGCCGAGCCGGCCGCTTACGATGCCTGGGCGCGGCAATGGCATGCACGGCTCAGCCGGGACGCGCCGCTACCGGCTGCGGAGCGCGCGGCCGCGATGGCGCGGGTCAACCCGGTCTACATTCCGCGCAACCACTGGATCGAGCGCGCAATCGTCGCGGCGACCTCGGCCGGTGACTTCAGGATTTTTCGCGATTTGCTCGCGGTGCTCGCTCGTCCCTATGAGCCGCAGCCCGGTCGCGAAGAATTCGAGCGACCGTCGCCGCCCGAGGAGCGCGTAACGCGGACGTTTTGCGGCACGTGAGCCCGGCGCCGACGCCGCTCTGGCTGGATGGCGCAACGGAACCCGGCGCCGCCGAGCCGCCTGTGACCGCCGCTCTGCCGCGCCAAGTCGACGTGCTCGTCGTTGGCGCGGGGTATACCGGCCTGTCCGCCGCGCGCGAGACCGCCGCGACCGGACGAACGACCTTGGTGCTCGACGCGTCGGGTGTTGGCCGCGGTTGTTCGAGTCGCAACGGCGGCCAGGTCGCCTACAGCATCAAGCCCTCCTACCAGGATCTCGCGGCACGGCACGGCGCCAACTTGGCGTTTCGGATCTGCAGCGAAGGACAGCAGGCGCTCGCGCACTTGCGCCGGCTCGCCACCGATGAGCATCTCGATTGCGATTGGCGACCCAGGGGCGGCTTCCACGGTGCCCATACGCGCCGGCATTTCGTGGCGATGGCGCGGGATGCCGAAGCTCAGCCGCGCGGCCTCGAGCAGCGCATCGGCATCGTGCCACGCAGCGAACAGCGCGCTGAGATCGCAACCGACTTCTATCATGGCGGGGTGATCTATCACGACGACGCATCGATCGAGCCGCGACGTTTATTCATTGCGCTGCATGCGCGCGCAATCGCGAGCGGCGCGCAAGTGATCGGGAATTGCGCCGTCAACGCGCTCCAGCGCGTGCGCGAAGGTTTCGAGGTGCGGACGGCGCGCGGCACGGTCGTCGCGCGTCAGGTGCTGCTCGCGACCAACGGCTATTCCGGATCGCTATCGCCCTGGCATCGACGGCGGGTCATTCCGATCGGCAGCTACCAGATCGCAACCGAGCCGCTCGGCGTCGGGCGGGTCGGCGAGCTGATTCCCTCGGGGCGGCACATCAGCGATTCGCGCCGCGTCGTCGTCTATTACCGGCCTTCGCCCGATGGCGAGCGGATCGTCTTCGGTGGACGGGCGTCCTTGAACGAGCGCGATCCGCGCGTCTGTGTGCCGCGGCTGCAGGCCATGCTCACGCAGATATTTCCGTCGCTGCGCGGCGCGGCGATCACGCATGCCTGGGTGGGCTGGGTTGCCTACACCTTCGATACCTTGCCGCATCTCGGCGGCCACGACGGGCTCTATTTCAGCATGGGGTATTGCGGCCAGGGCGTGCCGCTCGCGCCGTACTTCGGTATGCGCATCGGCCAGCAGATGGTGGGGTTGACCGAGGGGCGAACCGCCCTCGATGGTCTGGAGTTTCCGAGCCGGCCGTACTACCACGGTGTGCCCTGGTTTCTCGGTGCCTCCGTATTTTACTACCGCTGCCTCGATGCACTCGGACTATGAGGCTTTCGGCACGGAGTCCCCGTCGTCTTCCGTGGCCGGCGCATGCAGTGATAGGCTGGACTTGGTCGATGCAGTCGCGGCCGAGCGCGTGCCGTTGAGCTTGATGTTGAGGCGCAACTCATTGGCCGAGTCGGCGTTGCGAATCGCTTCGTCGTAGCTGATGAAGCCGTCGTTGTAGAGCTCGAACAGCGCCCAGTCGAAGGTGCGCATGCCGAGTTCGCGCGACTTGCTCATGAGCGTCTTGAGTTCGTGGAACTCGCCCTTCAGAAGCTTCTCGGCGATGATCGGCGTGTTGATCAGAATCTCGATCGCGGCCTTGCGGCCCTTGCCGTCTTCGGTGCGGATCAGTCGCTGCGAGATGATCGCGCGCAGGTTGCCCGAGAGATCCATGAGCAGCTGCTTGCGGCGCTCCTCGGGGAAGAAATTGATGATGCGGTCGATGGTCTGGTTGGCGCTGTTCGCGTGCAGCGTGCCAAGGCACAGGTGACCGGTTTCGGCGAACGCGATCGCATGTTCCATGGTTTCGGTATCGCGAATTTCGCCGATCAGGATCACATCCGGCGCCTGCCGCAACGTGTTCTTCAAGGCGTGGTGCCAGGAATGCGTGTCGATGCCGACCTCGCGATGCGTGACCAGCGATTTCTGCGACTGATGCACGAACTCCACCGGGTCCTCGACCGTGATGATGTGACCCGGCGAGGAGCGATTACGGTGGTCGATCATGGCGGCGAGTGATGTCGACTTGCCGGAACCCGTTGCGCCCACGACCAGCACGAGACCGCGCTTCGTCATGACGATCTCCTTGAGGGTGTCCGGCAGACCCAAGGTCTCGAAGCTCGGGATCTCCGCGGTAATCGTGCGTATCACCATGCCGACGTGCTGCTGTTGCACGAATACGTTGACGCGAAAACGTGCGACCCCGGGCAGCGAGATCGCGAAATTACATTCCAGCTCCTTGGAGAATTCTTCCTGCTGCCGCTCGTTCATGAGCGCGTGTGCGAGCTGGCGCGTGATCTCGCCGTTGAGCTTCTGCGAGATCATCGGCTGCATCGTGCCGTTGACCTTCATGCTCGGTGGAAACTCGTTCGCGATGAACAGATCCGATCCGCCCGCGCGGGTCATCGCGGTCAGCAGTTTGACTATATAACTCTTCGCCTGTTCGTCGCTCATGGTCAGCATCGGTACAGGAAATAGCAGCATGCGCGGCTTATGACAAGGTAAGGGGGCGCATTTTGTAATGACCGCGGCAAGGCGCCGGATTTTTGTGACGCAGTCGTTAGTCGAACTGGTACGCGGAGATCGCTTTGCCCCAGATCCGGCCGCTGTAAGTGTGTCTGCCGGGAGCGCCGTCGGCGGCGCCGACCGCGACCATGAGCGGCAGCAAATGTTCTTCGCGCGGATGGCACAGACGTGCATACGGCGCCTGCGTCCATTGCGTTAACAGCGCGTCCCGTCGTGCCGACGGCACCTCGCAGACCGCATGCGTGAGCCAGCGATCAAACTGCGCCGAGGGCGCGCTCAAGCCGGGATTGCCAATTCCGGCCAGATTGTGGAAGCTCAGGCCGCTGCCGATCACGAGGATATTGTCGTCGCGCAACGCGCTGAGCGCCTTGCCGATCGCAAGATGCGTGGCCGGATCGAGGCCGGACTGCATGGACAACTGCACGATCGGGATGTCCGCATTCGGGAAGCTCACTTTGAGCGGCACGAAGACGCCGTGGTCATAGCCGCGCTCCAAGTCCTCCGCACTGTCGATGCCGGCGGTCGCAAGCAAGGCGCGCACGCGCGCCGCCAACGCCGGATCGCCCGGCGCCGGGTACCGGATCTGATAGGTATGTGCCGGAAAATTATAATAGTCGTACAACATTGCCGGCTTGGCCGCGGCGAGCACGGTGGGGCGCGATGTCTCCCAGTGCGCCGAAATTACCAGCAGCGCGTCGGGACGTGCCGGCAGGTCGTCCGGTAGCGCCGCCAAGTACGCTTGCAGCGCAAGCCAACGCGAGGGGTCATCGGCGGGCGGGTCCATGAAAAAGCAGGGCCCACCGCCGTGGGGCAAAAAAATCGCCGGTTGTCGCGTGCTCGCCATTGCTTGAAGCTACACTATTTCCATGGAAAACGATGCCATGGAACGCGTGCAGGTCAAGATCGCCCACCTGGAGCGCGCCAACACCGAACTCAGCGATGTGGTCTTCCGTCAGCAACGGGAGATACAAGCCCTGGCCGCACGAATTCGCGAGCTGGCCGAACGGCTGCAGTCGGCGCAGGTGCCTGAGAGCGCAAGCACGCCTGAGGACGAGCGTCCGCCGCATTACTGAGCGCGGCTCCTGCCATGAAACTTCTCGATGGATGGCGGCCCGATGCGGTCGTGTTCGATTGCGACGGCCTGCTCATGGACACCGAGTCTTGCTGGACGATCGCGGAACGCGCGATGTTTGCGCGTCATGGTCTGCCGTTCAGTGCTGCCGAAAAGGCGAGCTTGATCGGCCGGTCAATTCCGGACGCGGCCGCCGTCTTGACCCGTACGTTCCGGCGTCCGGGCGAGAATGCGGCAATCGAGCAAGAAATGATCGCTGGGGCGACCAAGACGATTGCGGCGAACGCCGAACCGATGCCGGGCGCGCAGGCATTGCTTGCCCGCTTGCGCGGGCGCATGCCGCTTGCCGTGGCGAGCAATGCGACGCGCGCGCTCCTGGATACGGCACTGCGGCGCGGCCGCTTTAGCGATGAATTCAGCATCAGCCTATCCGCGGACGAGGTGCGCTTTGCGAAGCCCGCACCCGATATGTACCTCGAGGCCTGCCGGCGTCTCGGCGTGGAACCTGCGCGCGCGCTGGCCTTCGAGGATTCGCTCACAGGCATGCGTTCCGCGCGAGCGGCGGGTCTGAAGCTAGTCGGTATTCCGACCCTGAGCATCGGCGAATTCCCGGCTGATCTCGTGTTCTCGTCCCTCGCCGATCCGACGCTGGTCGCCTGGGTCGACAGCTGGTTCGACTAGCCGCTCGCGGCTCCGGGGTTGCTGCGATCCAACTGCTCGCGCAGATGGACACAGAGCCTGCGGCCCTCCGTACCCTGGAACCAGCGGCAATGGCCGAGCAGGAAGGCCTCGTAGGCGAGTTCGGCATTCCCGGCCGAATGCGTGATGCCGCAAAAATAGTCGATTTCGCTCAAGGCATAGCCGATGTGCACGATGGGCAGTGTCGCCACCAGCGCCTCGCGCTCGATCTCGCTCAGGGAGCGCGCGCCGAGATAGCCGCGCACGAGTGCGGCGACTTGCGATAAATCCGCGGCACCGGGCTGTCCCTCGTGAATATCGAGCCAGGGAATCGTGTTGCGTTCGATCGCCGTGGCGAGATCGTAGACCACGCTCGTGCGGTCGCAGAGTCCGAAATCCAGGATCGTGCGCACGCGTGCGTCTGGGCCCGCGGCCGACCAGAGGAGATTCGACGCGTGCCAATCGCCGTGCGTCCAGAGTGCCGCGAGCTGCGGTGCCAGGCCCAGATATTGCGCGTGAAAGGGCGCGAGCGCGGCGCCGATCTCGCTGCGCCAGGGGCGCGGCTCGAGGTACTCGCGCAGGGCCGGACGTCGCTCGAGCTGCTGCTGGATCGCCGCGAGCGGCTCTCCGGCGTTGATGATCCGATCGTTCGAGACGAGAATCTGCGTGCGGCGCGCCGCCGCGGTGTAGGAACCGGCTGCGATATGCAAACGCGCAAGGGCATCGCCTGCCGCGAGTGCATGCTGCGTACTCATGAAGGGGGACCAAGACACGGCGTCGCGGTACAGATCGACGCCCGCGCCGCATTCATGCAGCTCGTAGGTCCAGGGATCTTGCGCCCACGCTGTGCCGCCGTCCGGCGCGACCAGCACACGACAGACGGGCACGCCCGCGTCCTGTAGATGCGCGATGAAGCGATGTTCCTCGCCGAGTGCCGCGACATCACGCACGATCGCGGCATGTCGTTTGACGAACAAGCCGCCTGTCGGCAGCTCGATCAGGGCCGCTGCCGACAGCGGCCGTGGACTGTGCCAGCCGATCCGCGCGCGCTCGACGGGCAGGCCCCAATGCTTGAGGACCGCGCGTATCTCGTCGAGCTGCAACGGTGGCCAGTCGGCCACCGTCGATTCCTTGCCCATCGAATGAACAGCGGTCGCGCTCACGCAGTGTTTTGCTGTCGCGTAAAAGCCGCACGCCAGCGGCTCAAGCCCAGAATCGCGAGCACCACGAAGGCCGCATACAGGACGGCGGTCAAATAAAGATGTTTGACGAGATACAGTGCGACATAGAGCACGTCGACCACGATCCACACCCACCAACTCTCGATGTGGCGCCGCGCGGCCCAGACGCTGCCGACGAGACTGCCGGCCAACAGGATCGAGTCGGCCCAGGGTAGCGCCGCATCGGTATGCGCATACAAGAAGAACCCAGCCGCACCCGCGACCACGACGGCAGCCGCGAGACTGAAGCCGAGTTCCCGCGCGCTCACGTGTTCGACGACGACCTCGCCGCTGCTGGCACGACCGTGCAGCCATTGCCACAGGCCGTAGAGCAGGGTCGCCGCGAAGATCACCTGCAGACCCATGTCGGCATACAGTTTGACCTGATAAAACACGATGCCGTACAGCGCGACCGACGCCAAGGAGAACGGGAAATTCCAAAGACTGCGTGTGGACGTGAGCCACACGCCGAGCACCGAAACGACGAAAGCTACAGTCTCGAGAGGCGACATGGCCCAGAGGCTACCTGCTTGGCACGAGGCTGAACAGCGCTCAGAAGGCGGCGTCGTCCAGCGCCATCATCGACGCCTTGCCCGCCTTGATGGCGTAGAGCAGGCTGCCCGCCTGCGGCAGGATTCGCTCGATGTAGAAGTTCGCTGTCGTGCGCTTCGCATGATAGAAGGCTGCATCATCCGTGCCCGCGCTGAGCTTGTCGGCGGCGACCTTGGCCATGCGCACCCACATGAACCCCAAAGCCACGATGCCGAAGAGGCGCAGATAGTCGCTGGCCGCGGCGCCGGCTTCCTCCGGATCGCTGAGCGCCTTCTGTGCGACGAAAGCGGTGGCGAGTTGCAGTGCCCCAAACGCCTTGGCGAAGGACTGGATCATCATTCCGACTTCCGGGTGTTCGGCGTTCGCTTCGATGAATTCCGCGACCGGATGGAAGAACCAGCGCAGCGACCGACCGAGGTTGGCCGGCATCTTGCGTCCGATCAGATCCAGCGCCTGGATGCCGTTCGTGCCCTCGTAGATCATGGCGATGCGCGCGTCGCGCGCGAACTGTTCCACGCCGTTCTGAACGATGTACCCGTGACCGCCGTAGGTCTGCAAGGCGAGATTGGTGGCCTCGAAGCCGAGATCCGTGAACAGCGCTTTGACGATCGGCGTCATGAGCGCGATGAAGTCTTCCGCCTCGGCGCGTTCGACGGCGTCCTGCGAGCGTTCGGAACGATCGAGCGCGTTCGCGACCCAGACGCCGAGCGCGCGGCAGCCCTCGTTGTAGGCGCGCATGGTCATGAGTGCGCGGCGAATGTCGGGATGCACGATGATCGGGTCCGCGGGCTTGTCGGGATATTTCGCGCCCGCGAGCGAGCGGCCTTGCAGGCGATCGCGCGTGTAGGCGACGGCGCTTTGATACGCGGCCTCGCCGATGCCGAGGCCCTGTGTGCCGACCGAGAGGCGTTCGCTGTTCATCATCACGAACATCGCGCGCATGCCCTTGTTCGGTTCACCGACCAGCCAACCGGTCGCATCCTCGAAGCTGATCTGACAGGTCGCGGAGGCCTTGATGCCCATCTTGTGTTCGATCCCCGTGCAGAGCACGCCGTTGCGCGCGCCGATCGAGCCGTCCGGCTGCGGCAGGAATTTCGGCACGACGAACAGGCTGATGCCCTTGATGCCGGCGGGCGCATCGGGCATGCGCGCGAGCACCAAGTGAATGATGTTCTCGGTCAGGTCGTGCTCGCCCGATGAAATGAAGATCTTCGAGCCGGTGAGCTTGTAACTGCCATCCGCCTGCGGCAGCGCCTTGGTGCGGATCAGGCCGAGATCGGTTCCGCACTGCGGCTCGGTCAGGCACATCGTGCCGGCCCAGCTGCCGTCGACCAATTTCGGCAGGTACAGGTTCTTGAGTTCTTCGGAGCCGTGGCTCTTGAGCGCGAGATAGGCGCCATGGGAGAGGCCGGGGTAGAGTCCGAAGGAGAGATTGGAGCCGCAGATCATCTCTTCGACGAGTTTGCTGACGCTCTCGGGCAAACCCTGGCCGCCGTAGGCGGGATCGGAATTCAACGAGCCCCAGCCGCCCTCGACGAACGCGCGGTAGCCCTCCTTGAATCCTTTCGGCGTGTGCACGACGCCGTTTTCCCAGCGGCAGCCTTCCGCATCGCCGGTCGCATTGAGAGGCAGCAAGACCGCGCTGATGAATTTCGCGGCCTCCTCGAGCACGGTGTTGAGCAGATCGGGGGTCGCTTCCTCGAGACCCGGCAGGCGTTGCAGGCTCGCGCTGTCGTGCAGTTCGTGCAGCACGAAGCGCATGTCGCGGAGCGGGGCAGAGTAGTGTTGCATTTGTTCAGGATCTCCCGAGGCTAGTTGCGCAGGGGCTTGCCGGTCACGAGCATGTGCTCGATGCGCGCAAGCGTCCCCTTGGTCTTCATGAGGCGCATGAATGCAGCGCGTTCCAGACCGAGAATTTGATCCTCGGTCACGATATCGACGAGGTCGGCGGGTCCGCCCGAGAGCACGCCCGCGAGTTCGTCTGCGACGACCATGTCATGAGTCGTTGCAATCCCGCGGCGCCGGAACGACTCGGCGGCCAAGGTGAACGCGAGCTTGCCCGCGGCGCCCGGTAACTTGAGCTCGACCGGTTTGGGCGGCGCATAGTTAGGCACGAGCCGCAGCGCAAGCGCCTTGGCGTCCGCGAGCAGCCGATAGCGGTTCATCGTGATGCCATCGTGGGGACGCAAGTACAGCAGGTCGCGCGCTTCGGCCGCGGATTTTGCGACCGTGGCGGTACTGACCGTCTCGAACACCTTGGTCGGCGCCGGCATTGGTCCGTGCGGCAGCGTGCCGCTCGTCGTCCAGCGCGAGAGCATTTCCTTGCAGCCGCCCCAACCCGGGATCACGCCGACGCCGCATTCCACGAGACCGATATAGCTCTCGGCATGCGCCTGCACCGCGTCGCTATGCAGCAGGATTTCGCAGCCGCCGCCGAGGGCCATGCCCGAGGGCGCGCTGACCACGGGGAAGGACGCGTATTTCAAGGACTTGTAGACCTGTTGGCCTGCGGCGATCAGTTTCTCGATTTCGCTCCACGCCGCGATGTTCGCGGCGAAGATCGCGAGCCCTAAGTTCGCGCCGACCGAGAAATTGCTGCCCTCGTTATAGATCACGAGCGCTTTGTACTTGGACTGCACGAGCGCAATGGTCTTGCCGAGCAGGCTCATGATCGACTCATCGAGGGAATTGCTCTTGCTCGTGAACTCGAAGCACAGCACGCCGTCGCCGATGTCCCAGACCGAGGCCGAGGCGTTCTTGAGCACCGGCTTCGAGACGCGCTTGATATCCTCGAGCATGAGTACGCCCTCTGGCCGGCGTAGTTCGTGATACTGCCCGTCGGTGCCGAGATATTGACGCTGACCATCGGCGAGCCGATAGAAAGACTTGCCCTTGGCGGCGCGCAGCAGGGCCGGCACCGGCAGGCCCGCAGCCTCGAGATGCTCGATGAACCAATCGACGCCCAGCTGATCGATGAGCTCGAACGGACCGGCGCGCCAGTTGTAGCCCAAGCGCATGGCCTCATCGATCGCTGGGATGTCGTCGGCTGCTTCCGGAACCAAACTCGCTGCATAAGCGAGCGTTTGGGCGACGACGCGCCAGGCATAGCGTCCAATCTTGCTCTTCGAGGTCAGGAGGCCGCGCAGGTTCTTGGCCGCGCCCGCGAGCTCCGGCAAGTCGGCCTTGTGCTCGGGGCGGTATTCGCCTGTGACGAGATCGATGGCCTCTTTGGCTTTACCACCGCCGGTGCGATTGAGCCGGTAGAAGCCGCCCTTGCCCTTACGTCCGGTGTAGCCGTCGGCGATCATTTTCTTGATCAGCGGCAGATCGCGATTCGCGGTGTGAAACGCATCGGTCGGCGGCAGCGCTTTCGAGAGGCTCGCGTTGATGTGCGGCATCAGATCGAGCCCCACGAGATCGATGAGCCCGAACACGCCGGTCTTCGGGATGCCGAGCGGCTTGCCGATCACGGCATCGGCCTCTTCGACCGTGAGCCCCGCATCGATGGCTTCGATGACGCCGACTTGCAGCCAATAGACGCCGAGCCGATTCGCAATGAAGCCGGGGCTGTCCTTGCAACGCACGATGCTCTTGCCGAGTTTGACGTCGGCAACCGCGGCCACGGCGTCGGCGAGCGCGGCATCGGTCTTTGGGCCCGTCACGATCTCGAGCAGGCGCATATAGCGCGGCGGATTGAAGAAGTGCGTGATCAAGAAGTCGCGCTGAAAGGCGGCACTCTGGCCCTCGGTGAGCAGTGCCAGCGGAATCGTCGAGGTGTTCGAGGAGACGGCCGTGCCGGGCTTGCGAACGGCGTCGATCTTGCGATAGAGCGCCTGCTTGACGTCGAGCCGCTCGATCACGGCCTCGATGATCCATTGGCTCTCGGCAATCTGCGCGAGGTGGTCTTCGATATTGCCCGCCGTGACGAGCTTCGCGGCGCGCGCCGACATGAAGGGTGCGGGTTCGGTCTTGAGCATTTTCGCGATCGCGCCTTCGGCGAGCGCGTTGCGGTTCGGGTTGCCCTCGGGGACGATGTCCAGCAAGAGGACCGGGATACCGGCGTTCGCGAACTGCGCGGCGATGCCGGCACCCATGACGCCGGCACCGATGACTGTGGCTCTTTGGATCGCTTGCATGCTGTCGCGCTCCGCTTAGATGCGTTCGAGAATGGTGGCGATGCCCTGGCCGCCGCCGATGCACTGCGTGGCGAGCGCGTAGCGGCCGCCGGTGCGCTGCAAGAGACTCGCGGCCTTGCCGACGATGCGTGCCCCGGTGGCGCCGAGGGGATGGCCGATGGCGATCGCGCCGCCGTCGATGTTGATGGTCTCATCGCGCAAACCTAAGTCGCGCGCGCAGGCGAGCGCCTGGCTCGCAAAGGCTTCGTTGAGCTCGACGACATCGATGGCGCCGATCTCGAGGTTCGCGCGCTGCAGCGCTTTCCGGGTCGCGGCCACCGGGCCGATGCCCATGATCTCGGGCGCGCAGCCCGCGACCGCGACGCTGCGAATGCGCGCCAGCGGCGTGAGGCCATGTTTTTGCGCATAGTCTTCGCTGCAGACTAGCACCGCCGCGGCGCCGTCGGTCAGAGGCGAAGACGTGCCCGCAGTCACCGTGCCGCTCTCGTTGAACGCGGGTTTCAATTGCGCAAGACCTGCCGCGCTCGTGTCCGGTCGCAGGCAGCCGTCGGCATCGACACTGCCCGACTTGGCCGCGATCGGCACGAGTTCGGCCACGAAATGACCGGCCTGCACGGCCGCGGCGGCGCGTTGTTGGCTGCGCACGGCAAAGGCCTCTTGCTCGACGCGGCTGATCGACCATTTCTTCGCGACGTTCTCGGCGGTGTCACCCATGCCGATGTAGGCGGCGGGCACCTTCGCCTGCAGCGCCGGATTGAGCAGCGGGTTGAAGCCCGACATCGGAATGCGCGACATGCTCTCGATGCCGGCGGCAATGAAGACTTCGCCCGCACCGAGCTGAATTTGACCCGCGGCGATGTGCACCGACTGCATCGACGAGCCGCAGAAGCGGTTCACGGTGAGGCCGCCGACCGACTGCGGCAGGCCGGCGAGCAGCCCGATCAGGCGGGCTACGTTCAAGCCCTGCTCGCCTTCCGGAAACGCGCAGCCGACGATCAAATCCTCTATGTCGTCGGGGTTGACCCTCGTGCGGGCCACCAGCGCCGCGACCACTTGCGCCGCAATGTCATCGGGACGCACGCGCGCCAGAGCTCCCTTGTGCGCGAGCGTAAAAGGGGAGCGGACATAGCCCGCAATGACGACATTCTTCATGGTTTGACTCCAAGGTTGACCAGCGCGGCATTGGCCTGCGCTTCCACTTCACGTAATTCTTCGAGGGTTTGATCGAGTGCAACGCGCTGATCTTCCAAACGCGTGATGCGACTGTGGACCGAGGTCAACAACAGGCGCAGCTGCTTCGCATGGGTCGGGTCGACGTCGTACAAGTCCAGATATTCTTTGATTTCGCGCAGGCTGAACCCAAGGCGTTTGCCACGCAGGATCAGAATCATGCGGCTGCGGTCGCGTGCCGTGTAGACCCGATTGTTGCCGGCGCGACGCGGCGAAATCAGACCTTTATCTTCGTACAGCCGGATGGTACGGGCGCTGACGCCGAGATCCTTGCCGAGCTCGGTGACGCTGTATAGCTCGCCTGCGGGCCGCTCGGGCATTGCTTCCGTATCCGCCAAGTGATTAACCTATAGGGTAACCGAATGCCCTATAGGGTAGTAGCGTATGCGGCCGGATGCAAGGCCTCGCCATCTTTCTCGGGTCTGATCACGCGGGATCGGGGTTGCGAGGAATACCGGGTGCTTGGCGTGCGGACCGTTTGGTAAAGGACGTCCATAAGCGCCGCAAAGCCAGAAATACGGCGGCGAGCAAACCGATTCCGACGAGCACGGCGAGCACGAGGAACGCGTACCGACCAAACTCAGGGTCTAATGCGCGCGCCTAGACGCTCACGCCTCAGATTTGCGAGACTGCCCGCATGAATGAACCGACTGAACAGACTTCGATGCCGCTTGCGCGGTGGTTGATCCTCGGCTTCGCGTTCTGGGTGACCTTCTTGCTCGTGCTCGATCCGGACAATGTGGCGCGCGCGCTGCGCGGCGGGCAGGGCTTGGCCATCGATCGGGAGTTGTTGCGGATTCCGGGCGCGGCTTGCGTGAGGGGCTCCGTCACGCCGCTCGTCGCGCCGCCTGTTGGGCCGCGGGCTCATTTGGTGCGCGAAACACTCGCAAAGATCCAGCAGCATTTGGTTCCGACGCGCTTCGTGCGCATTCATCGGCGCGCCAGCCGCAGCCATCGCAAAGCGATTCGGGATCATTGCCAGCGTCGAATTCTTGCGACGAGCGCCGCGAATCGGTCGCCATGACGGTCTCCTTGCCGCGAAAACCGTTTTCCATGATCCGCGAGTTCCACTTGGCGGACTGGTTCACGCTCGGCAATGCGGTGTGCGGCACGGCAGCCATTTTCTCGACGATCACGTTCGTGCAAACCGAGTCGGTGCGCCATATTTATTTCGCTTGCGCGCTCGTGCTGCTCGCCTTGATCTTCGATGTGCTCGACGGCCGGATCGCACGTTGGCGCCAGAAATCCTCGTCGATGGGTCGCGAACTCGATTCGCTGGCCGACGTGATCTCGTTCGGCGTTGCGCCCGCGATGCTCGGTTACAGCTTCGGCATGCAAGGTCTATACGATCGCATCGTGCTCGGTTACTTCGTCGCCTGCGGCGTATCGCGTCTCGCGCGCTACAACGTCAGCGCGGAGGCGATGTCCGATGGCTCCGGTAAGGTGAAATACTTCGAAGGCACGCCGATCCCGACCTCGTTCCTGGTCGTGTGCCTGCTGACTTGGGCGACCTCACAAGGTGCGTTTCGCGACACGATGTGGTTCGGCAAGTTCTACATCGGCGGTCACGTACTGCATCCCTTGGCGTTGGTCTTCTTTTTCTCAGGATCCCTGATGATCAGCCGTATTCCGGTCCCCAAGCTCTAACCGGGACGCTAAGCTGCGCTGTCACCGATCGCAGGGCGCCGCTGCAGCAGTTGTTGCAGATTGACGATCATGACCCCGAGCAGCACGAACACGGCGCCGACGCCGAAGCGTAGATCGATTTGGTCACCGAGCAGCGCCGCGCCGAAGAGCACGCCGAATAGCGGTGTCAGCAGCGACAGCAACATCAGCCGCGAGATCAAATAGCGGCGCATCAGCCAGAACCAGACCAGATAACTCAGGATCGCGATGATCAGTGTCTGAAAAATCAGCGAAAGGACCACCAGGCTGCTCCATTCGATACGCGTCTGCCCGGTGGCCGCGGCGAACCCGGTCAACAGCACGGCCGCCGTGGCGACCTGATAGAAAACAGTCTTGGCTGTGCCGCCCCGGCCGACACGACCGCGGCGTAACACCACATTGCTGATTCCCCAGCTCGCACCGCCCAGGAGCGCCAACAGATCACCGATCAGTAATTCGATCGCGGGGCGCTCGCCAAACCCCAGGAACGCGATCGCGATGCCGACGAAGGCGATGCAGATGCCGGCCCATTGCAGGCGGCTGAGTCGTTCCTCCGGCAGGAACTGCAGTCCGAGCGCGGTAAAAATCGGTGCGGTATACAGAAAGACGACGGAATGTGCCGCAGTCGTATGTTCGAGTGCTTCACCGGCAAGAATGAACTCCAGGGAGAACATCGTGCCGAGCAGCAGGCCGCTCGGCAGTGTGCCGTCGCTGAACGCGCGGCGTCCCTCGCGCAGCAACACCCAGATCCCGAAGAATATCGCGGCTCCGACGAAGCGCAGTCCAAGCTGCAGTACCGGGGAGATGTTCGCTGCAACGCCCTTGAGCGCAACTTGCTGGAAGCCCCAGATCACGCAAAGCACGACGACGAGGCCAACGGCACGGAGATCGAGCGGCTGCCGCTGCGGTATGGGGGGGTCGGAACGCACGGATGGATTCTATCTGCGCAGCGCGTCGATCGCGCTCAAAAGCGCACGCCGGGTTCGCTCGAACTCGCCTGGGCGGTAGACGGGCTGAATCGCCAATTTCGGGTCGATCGCTTGGCCCTCGAATTGATCACCGGGGTATCGCGGGAAGAAATGCATGTGTAAATGCGGCAGCGAGTTGCCATGAATTTCATAGTTAAGCTTAACTGCTCCCGTGACGCTTGCGAGCGCATTTGAGATCCGCTGTGCATCCCGCATGAAGGCAGCCGCGGCCACAGCGGGCAGATCGTGGAGCTCGACCGCGTGAATCTTCGCGACGAGGCACACGTAACCGCGCACGGGTGCGGCCTCCTGCATCGTGGCCCATGACGCCTCGAGTTCGACCAAGAGGTCCAGAGGCGTTCCGCGCAGGCAGATCGGGCAGGCCGCGCCGCTACACAGGGCGGCCCAACGAGCGGGGTCGTTCCACGCACTCATCTCAGGATGCTCATTCGAGAATCCAGTGGCGGACGCCCTGTTCCTCGAGGAAACTCCGCGCCTTGACACCGTGAAGCAGCGCGAGCGTGGCCAGCAGTCCCGCTTCGGTGCAGCTGCTGGCGGCCACGGTCACCGAGCGCGGGGCTGCGACGACAGGCCAGCCCGTGCGCGGGTTGAGGACGTGGCCGTAGCGCTTGCCGTCTTGGACGATGAAGCGATGCGAATCACCGCTGGTCGCAAGTGCGCCATGCTCCAAGCTCAAGAGCAGCGCGGCGTCGCGATCGGTATCTGGCCGCTCGACGCCGATCTGCCAGGCGCCCTGGGCCGGCGCGCGATTGGCGCGCAAATCGCCGCCCAGGTTGACCAGAAAGGGTTCGTGGAAGACTGCAGCGACCTGTTCGTAGGCGCGGTCGACCGCGTATTCCTTGCCGATGCCGCCAAAATCGATTTCCATGCCCGCGGGCAGCAGCAGTCGCGGAGCGTGCCAGGTAATTTTCTCGAACCCGATCAGGGGCATCAGCTTTGCGATCGTCGCCTCGCTGGGAAGCACCGCGCTGCCGTCGAAGCGCCAGGCCTGCCGCAAGACACCGGAGCTGATATCGAATAATCCCTCGCTGATCTCGTGACATTGCCGCGCGAACTCGAGCAGCCCCGACGTCTCGGCATCGACCATGATTTCTCGGCCGCGATTGCGATGGATCCAGGCGACCACGCTGTCGTCGCGATAGCGGCTGAATTTCTTTTCGATGCGCCAAGTCTCCTCGGCGACGAAGCGGCCGATTTCCATGGCCTTGTCCTGATCCATTGGCGGCAGCAGCACCTCGCAGGGACTCGCCATGGCGGCGAAAACGACGGCCAGCATCTCGCCGCGTGGCTCGAGGCGCACAGTCCCGGGCGCGGCACGAGTCGTCGGGGAGGCGTTGTCAGCGGGCAGTGCCACGCGCCAACGCTAACAGCGGCGGCCTAGAATCGCCAGCCGATCTGTACGAGGACGGCCTTGAGCTTCGGGACAAGATCGAGTCCCTGCAGGGAGCCGGGTGCGTCGAGATGACCGTCGCTGATCTGCTGGTAGTACTCGATGCGCGCGCTGAACTCGCCGTTGATCCCGGGATGTTGTCCGGCCAGTTTCTCACCATACTTGAGGCCGACAGTCAGCGCATGAAACTCGCCGAGGCGCGAATCGGCGGAGGCGTAACTCGTCGAACCCTGTTCGCCCGCCGGTATAAATGGCGTGTAGAAATACGCTGCGGTCTGTTTATACCAACGCAGAGTCGGCTCGACGTATTTGTCTTGATCGGCTAACCAAAGGCGTCCCTGCAACTGCGCTGTCTCCGAGTGGATGTGCCAGTCGTCGCTCATATAGCGCAGCGAGAGGGCCGTCGACGCGCGGTCCCAGCCGACCCGATTCTCGAGGTACGCGCTCTTACGTGTGCGGTGGTCCGGGCGGCTTTCATATTGATAGCCGGTCGTGTTACCTGCGCCGTCGACGACGGAGATGATCTTGTAGGGGTCGTTGAGATATCCCGTGAAACGATCGGCTGCGAGGTTGAAAATCGCCAACCAACTGCGCGTCATGACCTGCGTTACGCCGAGCAGTCCGCTGATCCCATTCTTGGTCTTGTCGCCGCCGTTCTTCTCGAACGATGAGTAGTCGCTGCCCGCAATCGGCGTGCCGCCGATGGGGCGGATTGAGTCGTATTCCTCGTTGAGGCCGACATTGAGCGTGGTGTTCTTGTCGTTGAAATCCTGCGCGATCGCTGCGTTTCCGGATATCGAGAAGAAGTCATGTTCGTAGGAGAGCTTGCCGCCGAATGTCGTTTGCGTGACACGCGTGATCGGGATTTGCCAGCTCGCGCCCGCAGCGAGCCGGTCATCGCTGTAATTCGGATCAACCGGCAGTTGGCCTGGCGCGGTCGTATAGGTTTTCTTGGGGTCGGTCAGACTGGTGCCGGACGGCGAAGCAAAAGTCTGAGCCGTGCGACTCGGCAGAGCGCCGTTCGGGCTGCTGCCCGATAAACTGTCGAAGGTCAGGTTCAGGCCAAGAACCTGGCCGTTCGCCAAGTTCTTGGCCACGTCGACGACCGGCTCGATCGCGCGAATGCGGCCGTCCTCGTGATAGTAGGCGAGGGCCGAGTCGATCTGCCATTCATCGCTCGGCGCCGGCGTGGCGATGCTCGGCGTCGACGGGGGAACAGTGTCTCCGGATTGCGCGCGGGCGCCTCCTGCACCAAGCAGCGCGCAACTCGCTGCGATCAAGCGCCGCCGCACATCGCCGTTCGCGAGTCTTGGCGCGACTGGCACGACTGGGGCAAATGGTGCGCTCGGCGCGCCGACGGCTCGCGTCGGTCCTGCGCCAAGCTTGGTCGCGCGCCGCTTCAATTGCAGCCGCAGCCGCCGCCGGCGAAACTGCGTCCGCCCGAGGATGCCTCTTTACTGAAGTACAGGTGATCGTCGATGGCTGCATCGATCGAGTTGCCGCTCGGTTGCATATCCTCGCGCGCCAGCAGGTCGCGCTGCCAGGGTTTGACGCCCACGGAACTGCAAGCCGACGCGAGCATGACGCTCGCGATCAGCAGGTATCGTGTTACTTTCATTTTTCCACCAAGAGTTCACGGACCTGCCGCTCGTAAATGGCGCCATCGACGGGGCGAAAGCCGATGTGCGTGTAGCGCACCTTGCCCTGACGGTCGATGAGTACGCTCGTCGGCATCCCATGCACCTGATAAGCCTCGGCCAGGGATCCTTCCGGATCGAATCGCAGGTCGAACTGCACGGGGTATTGCGCCAGAAAGCGGTCCGCCGCTCGGCGCTCACGGTCGACGTTGACGGCCACCACGGTCAAGCCCTTGGTCGCATAGGTCGATTGCAGGGCTTGCATCCACGGAAATGAGAGCCGGCACGGCGCACACCAGGATGCCCAAAAGTCGAGGTAGACGACCCGACCGTGCAGACTCGCGAGATCGAGTACGGGCTCGGCGGGAGTCGCGCCGAAGCCAAGCAGTGAAACCAATAAGAAGAGGAATTGCGCGAGGAATGAGCGAGGATCGCGATACGACGGCGCGCCCAGCCTCATTTGATTCGATGACTCATGCGATACTTGCCAACAGACCAAGGTTGCAGTTACTTTGTACCGCAAAGCTCCATGGTGTCAAGCATGCCAGAACTGAAACGAGCCCTCGCTGATATCCACGCCATTCGCGGCCAGATCGCGGGCAGCACGCAATTTCGTGGTTATGGTCCGGCATCGGTCGCCGCCACCGGCGTCCTGGCCCTGATCGTTGCCGAATTCCAGAGCCGCTGGTTCGAACTGCGCTGGCATGGCGTGACCCAGCAGGACATACACAGCTATCTCGCGGTTTGGGTCGGTGTCGCGGCCGTCGCCGCGTTGTTGACGGCTCTCGAGACCTTGAAGCGCGCGCGGCGTGTGCATTCGGGACTTGCCAATGAAATGATCCAGCGCGCCTTGGAGCAGTTCGTGCCGGCGCTCATGTCGGGCGCTCTGCTCACGGTCGTCATGCTGCGCTTCGCGCCTCAGAATTTATGGATGCTGCCCGGACTGTGGCAGATCATCTTCAGTCTCGGTGTCTTCGCCTCTTGTCGTTTCCTGCCGAAGCCGATGTTCGTCGTCGGCGGCTGGTATCTTAGCGCCGGGCTCGCGGGCATCGCACTGTGCGGCCTCAAAGGGACCTGTTCGCCCTGGACCATGGGCATCCCGTTCGGAGTCGGCCAACTACTCGTGGCCGGAATTTTGCAATTTGGCTTTTGGGGAGATAAATCCGCATGAGCGAATCCAATCGCGGCAATCACGCAGGCGAGGCGTCTCGATTTGCTTACGTCGGGCTTGATCGCGTCATCCACGAAAAGGCGCGGCTCAGCTTGCTGACGTCGCTCGTTACCCATCCCAGCGGCCTGCGCTTCGGCGATTTGAAGCAGCTCTGCGCGCTGACCGACGGAAACTTGAACCGACATTTGCAGGTGTTGGAATCGGCTGAGCTGATTCGCGTGTTCAAGCAGACCGACGACCATCGTCCACACACCGTCTGTCAAATCACGGCGCTCGGCCGTAAGCGTTACCTGGAATATCTGTCCGTGCTCGAACAGGTGATTCTCGACGCCTCATCGGCGGCCGAGTCTGTTGAGGATATGACCGGCCTAGCGCCGGTGATGGACACCTGAATGCAGCTGTCGGAGCGTTATACCTTGGGTGCAATCGCCCTCCATTGGAGCATCTTCGGTTTGGTCGTCGTGGTCGGCGTTCTGGGTCTTCTCCATGATTCCTTTCCGAAGGGCACGCAAGGCTTCTGGATCAACATTCATGCCGTGGTGGGGCTTTTGCTCTGGGCGCTGCTGTTGGCGCGCATCGTCTGGCGCATGCGGCATGCGCCGCCTGCCTTACCGGCAGATACCGGCGAATTTTCGCGACGCGTGTCCGGCCCGGTCCACTTCGCCCTGTACGCACTGTTATTTGTGACGCCGATCATTGGCGTCGTGACCTTCGTCTGGCATGGACGCGTCTTCGACTTCGGTTTGTTCCAGCTGGATTTCGGCGTCGCCAAGAATCGAGCGATCTTTCATCCAACCGAGGACATTCACCAGTACCTCGCCTACGCTTTATTTGCGCTAGCGGGTTTACATGCGCTCGCTGCCCTCTGGCACCATTTCATTCGGCACGACGGCGTGCTCAGACGAATGTTGCCGGGCTAATGATTCGCCGCTGCCGGCTCGGCTGCCGCTGAGGCGGCAGACGCGGCAGTCGCGGCAGTCGCGGCAGTCGGAGCTTGCGGCGCCGTGGTCGGCGCCGCATTTGTTGGCGCGGGCGCCGGCGCCGGCGCCGGTGGCGGGGAGGGGGCTACTGCCGGCGCCGTGGACGGCGACGCTGACGGTACGGCGGTAGTTGTCACGACAGGCACACCGGCGGCATTGGTGGCGGGCACAGCGCTGGGCGGCTTGGCCGGCACATCGGTCGGCACATCGGATCGAGTCGCGGCGTGTCTGATCTCGGCACGTGCCGTTTCATCCTCGGATGCAGGTAACTGCTCGGCCGACAAACTCGCGCGGTGAATCACCTTGGGGTCATCGCGCAGTTTGACGTACAGCGTACCGTCGGTTGGGTGCGGTACAGGCAGCGCCAGGCCTGGGAAGCCGTCGGGCACGCGCACCGGCTTCGTGAAATGCGGATCGTTCGCCAGTGATTCGACCAGAAACAGGTTGGCGCCGGACAGTTTGCAGGCGAGCTCCGGGGTCGCCGGACAATGCAATTCCTTGAGCACGGGCAAGCGTACCAGCGTCGCGAGCGGCTGCCATTCCCCCGTGATGCCGTTCGCCGTGACGCGGAATTTCAGGGGCCCAAAAGCCGACAGGCCGAAGGCCTTCTCCGGATTCAGGGTCGCCACAGCCACTGCGGCATCTTCGAGAGTCAGCCCGCCGTTCATGAAACTCAAGTACGTCGAGTAGGACTCATCATCGGTTGCGATCTCGATGGTCTCATCGCGTTGAAATCGTTGCGGCGAGTGTGTGCGCAGCGAGAAAATCAAGGTGGCGTCCTGCGGCAGTTCGTCCTGACCCGCCAGCTGAATGTTGCTGTCGATGCTGGACGGCGACGGACGCACACTCTTGTTGAGCAAGCTGACGCTCGGTCGCGCGGCGGCCACCGTGACATTGAGCTTGGTCATGCGTCCATCTTTCAATGCGATTCTCGCGATCGCCGATGTGTCGGCCTTGAGACCGGTGAGCGTCGCAGGGTCGGCGACCGTCATCGAAAGTTCGTCGCTGCCGTCGTGACTGAGCAGTTTTTCCGGTAGAAAACTCACGTTGCCGAGGGTCAGACTCGCGACTTGGTCGAGCCGGGTTCCTTGTAATATGCCCTCGCTGTCGCCGGCATGGACGGTGAAGTGATCGAGATGACTTGCCTCGGAGAACGATTGCAGGAGCACGGGCTGCGGTTGTGCGGCGCCGTACTGAGACACGAGCAGGGTGACCGGACCCGGTTCGGCATTTTCCAGCGGCAACTGCAGTTCCACTTCGTTCGTCTTCAGGGGCCGCCATTCGAGTTTGAGATCCTTGCCGCCGGGATTCTCGAGCGCGATCGATTCGATGCAGCTCACATTGCTTGCCTGCAATCGAATGGTGGTCGGTCGCCCGACGATCAAAGCGTTTTGGCCCATGACGACGGGCACCCAAGACTCCGTGTGCGCGGACACCAAATGAAAGCTCGGACCGTCATAGGGATCGAAACCCCAGCGGCCATGCAATTTTCCGGTCGACGCTTCGCTGAGCTGAATCTTGTCGAGTGCGCTGGTATCGATCACGAAGCCGCCCTGCGTGGCGTCGGCTTTTGCTGGTAGTTCGATGCTCTTGCCGTCTCTCGCCGTGAGCTGCAAGCTCATCGTGTGCGCGTAGGCCGCCGAGAATACGAGCGGTGCTCCTTCGACCGGCAGGACCAGGCGTGACTTCTGCGCGCAATAAGCTTCGTCGGGCGCGACCGCATGCAGGGGCGGGTATTGCGATTTCTCCACGGCGGGCAGCGCAATCACGAGCACGGACTTCGGATTGTAGAATGACGGCGCGGTATTCAGCGTCAACACCAGACGATCGTCTCGCGCCGTGGCCAAGGCGGGGATGTATTGATATTGCGCCGTGCGAAACGGGTCGAGCAAGCGGGCAATATCCAACACCGACGCGACATAGGGGCTGTAGTACCCATAACTCAGTTGCGGCGTGTAGCTCGCTTCCATCGCGAGGTCGCTGGCCGGCCCCGAGGTCAGAGCCTCCACGATGGAGGTGCTGTGTCCGTCATTCAGAATCAGCGATTCCTGGCCTTGCATCAAGCAGGGCGCCTGCAGCGGCGCGATGCGATCCAGGCACTTGTCGTCGACTTTGATCGCGAGGCTGCGGGCCAGCAGCGGCGCCACGTCTTTGAGCTTCGCGGGTTCGTCGGCGTCGAGGGTCCGAATGGCTTGCAGGTAGGCTTCCAGCCGGGAGCGATCGAGCGCAGCTTGGTTGAGATCTTGCGACGTGCGCACGAATGCGCCCGGACGCCCGCGCACGGCGTTCACCAAGGTCCGGTAATCACCCCCGGTCTCCGGCGCCAGGAACACGAGCACCTGCTGAGAGTCCGCAGGCACGCTGACCTTGAGTCCGTCACGCGCGCAATCGTCGCTCCAGGTCTCGCAGCGATAAAACCAACTCTTCGGCGGCGGGTTGGTCGCGCCGTTCAAGAAGGCGACAATGAGCAAATAGTGTGCGGATTGGGACGGCGGCAGATCCGCCTTGATCCACAAATGATCCCCGGCGGCGAGATTCGGAACGGCGGAGATCGGCAAGGTCACGGTACCGCGCGTCACTTTGACTTCGATCGTCGGGCCGGCGAGGTCGAAGGGGGCCGGCCCGGCAAACGCCGCTGATCGCGGTGTCGTTGCGATAAGTGCAATGGTCGCCAACAAGCCGGCGAATAACACTGCGGCGCGTCTGGAAATCATGACGATGTCTGTAAACCCTCTGTTGACCGGTCCGCAACCGGTTGGAGTGTTGCGCCTGCGCGAAGTTCGCAAGACCGCGGTGCGGTAGTGCGCGCCTGGGGTCCTCGGAGCGCCGGCAAATTGGTACACAGCAATAGGTTAGCACGGCCGCCACGACCGAAATCGAAGCCTGTCTGAATCTAAATTTTCGCGCGCGTCGAACGGCTGTCAGCCCAACAACAACCAGGAGACTCTCCATGTCCAGACAATTTCGGATGCTGCTCGTCTTGGCTCCGCTGGCGCTGGCCGCGTGCAACCACGACGACTCCAGCGCGCCGCCCCAGGTCCAAGTACTGCATGCCTCTCCGGACGCCCCCGCGGTCAACGTCATCGTCGACGGTTCCGCGGCCGTGCAGAATCTTGATTATGGTAAGGGCACGGCGTACACGCCGCTGACCGCTGCGAGCCACTCGATCGAAGTTCAGGCACAAACGCCCGGGAGCCCGACCACGGTCATCGGTCCAACCTCGCTGACGCTCGCTGCGAACACGATTTATACGATCGTTGCCGAGGGGCCCGTGGCCTCGATCGGGCCGGTGGTTTTTTCGCGTCCCGAGGAAAGTGTCGCCTCGACGTCGACGCGTGTGGAAGTCCTGCACGCGGCTCCCAATGCCCCGAGCGTCTCGGTCTGGGTCACGGCGCCTGGTGCGGATCTCTCCTCCAGCACGCCGCTTGGCACGTTCTCGTTCCAGGGGAGCCTGCCGCCGGCAACGGTGCCCGCCGGGCAATATGAAATTCGTGTGACACCCGGTGGCGCATCGACGCCGGTGCTGTTCGATTCCGGCACGATCAGCTTGGCCGGCGGCGCCGATTTGCTGGTCGCCGCCTTGCAGAATACCGGTCCGGGCACGGCGCCGATTACCCTGGGAGTGGTCGATTCCAAGGGCAATAATTCGCAGATTCTCGATATTGGTACGCCGGCGAGCGTGCGTATCGTGCACGACTCGCCCGATGCCCCGGCGGTCAGCGTGATCGCCGACAACGACGTTGCCAATCCCTTGGTGCCTTCGCTTGCCTACGAGAGCGCATTCCCGAGTCTGTCGACCTACGCTTCCTTGCCGCCGGCCACCTATGCGATCGCGGTGACGCCGGCGAGCAATCCCAGTGATGCGGTGATCTCGGCGAGCCTGCCCTTGGTGGCGGGTAGCGTGCAATCCGTCTACGCGGTCGGTCTGCTCGCGAACATCGAGGCGCTCGTGACTTCCGATGACGATCGTCGCCTCGCCACGCAGGCGAAGCTGCGCATCATCCATGGCTCCCCCGCCGCGGGTCCCGTGGATATCTACTTGACGGCGCCGGGAGCCGGGATTGCGAGTGCGACCCCAACTTACGCCAACATCAGCTTCAAGGCCGATACCGGCTTCGTCAGCTATCCGGCGGGATCCTACGACGTCATCGTCACCCCGGCGGGGTCGAAGACCGCGGCGATCGGGCCTGCGACGGTCACCTTGAAGAACGACGGGATCTATACGGCCGTCGCGCGCGATGCCGTGGGCGGTGGGGCGCCGCTGGGCCTCATCCTGCTGGATGATTTTGCGGCCAGTCCCTGAATCCAAATCGCAGTGGGTGTCGAACAGGATTGGGACATGAAACAATCTCTGTCCGGCACCCAATTCAGCGATGATTCCGGAGAGCCCCTCTTACCACTGGTCGCGGCTGGTGATCGGCTCGCCGTGAGTCGTTGCATCCGACGCTATGGGCCGCTCGTATGGTCTATTGCACGCCGGTTGTCGCCGACGTCGGAGGATGCCGAGGATGCGGTTCAGGAGATTTTCTTGGATGTTTGGCGCTATGCGGGCAGGTTCGATGCCGCGCGTGGGTCGGAGAAAGTATTCGTGACCCTGCTCGCACGCAGAACGCTGATCGACCGCCTGCGCGGTTTCAAACCAAGGCTGCGCGCCGAGATACCCCTCGACGACGAGTGGGAGCGGGAAGGGCCGGCCACCGGGCGCGCCGAACGGGATGCCGAGGTCGAGGAGGCGCGGGCAGCACTCGGACATTTGCCGGCGCCGCAACAGCGCGTGATTGCCTTGTCCCTCGTACATGGCATGTCGCACGCAGAAATATCGAATCACGTCGGCATGCCCTTGGGGACGGTTAAAACCTTGCTACGGCGCGGTATCGTGCGCGTGCGTGCGCTTCTGTCGCCCGAGTTGCCGTGTGCGGTCGCCGAGGAGGATCTGCCATGAGCGGACCCGCGCCCGAGCTCGTGCGCCTCACGGAACTTGCGGTCGAGCAGATGCTTGGTGAGCTGTCAGCCGAGGAGGCGGAGGAGTACCGTCGCTTGCGCGCACGGCACCCCGAGTTCGATGAGTTCGAGCTTGAACGCGCTGCGGCCGCCCTGCATCTGGCGACCGGCGTACGTCCGGAGCCCATGCCCGCACGCCTACGCAGCCATCTTGCGGCGGACGCCACGGATTTCTTCGGCGCTGCCTGGCGCACGGGATACTTGCGCGAGGGTCGACCCCAGAAAAAAGTGAATTGGAGCCTGTACGGCGCCTGGTTCGCCGCCGCGGCTTGCTTGCTCATCGCCGTCGTCGTTTGGGTCGCACGACCCACGCGAGTCCTTGTGCAGAACGGCGCCGTTGCGCAGATGCCGAGGCCTTCGTCGCCACCCGCTGTCTCGGTTCCCTCGTCGCCCGCGATCCCTGCGCCCGCGGTCGCCGCGACCGCCGTTACCCCGGCGAACTCTGCCGTCACGGCGCCGATTGCTGATCCCGCCGCGCAACGCGCGGCCTTGCTGGCACGCGGGGCGCATCTATTGCAGCGTGCCTGGCGTGCCGGAACGGATCCTGCCGGTCTTCTGGTGTCCGGAGATATCGTGTGGGACCCAGCCACCCAAACCGGGTATATGCGATTCGTCGGTCTGCGTCGAAACGAGCCCAATGCCGAGCAATATCAGCTGTGGATCTTCGATGCGCGGCGCGACGAGCGCTATCCCATCGATGGGGGAGTATTCAATATCTCGGGGGCCAGGGACGGCGATGTGATCCCGATCAGGGCCAAGCTGAGTGTCGGCGTCCCCGTGCTGTTTGCGGTGACGATCGAGCGCCCCGGGGGTGTCGTCGTATCGGATCGCACGCGCATCGCAGCGCTCGCGGACACGATCTGATTCGCGTCAAGGATGATCCGTGAGCCGGTTTTCGTCGACGGGCACCGGCAGGTCCATGGCCACGCTGAGTCCGCCGCCCTCGCGATTGGCGAGCTGAATTCTGCCGCCGTGAGCTTCGGCAATCTCGCGCGCCAAGGCGAGCCCAAGCCCCGTGCCGCTGCGTTTGGTCGAGTAAAAGGGCAGCAAGGCCTGGCCTAAGACGGTGGGGTTCATGCCGCTGCCGCGATCGCGCACTTCGATGCGGTGGCCATCGCCCAAGTTCGTGACCTCGAGCTCGATGTCCTCCGGCAGACCACCCGCTTCGTGTGCGTTCTTGAGCAGGTTGATCAGCGCTTGTTCGACTTGCGCGCGGTCGAACCAACCGGCACGCGCCGGCGGGGTCTTGGCAAGTCGAAAGGCATGATGCCGCGCAAGATCGGCAAGCAAGGCCGGCCACTCGACCGGTTCCGGGCGCGGCGCCGGCAACTTGGCGAACGCGGCATAGCCGCTTACGAATTGATGCAAATGTTCGGCGCGTTCGGCGATGGCGGCGAACACGGTCGGCAGCGTCGCGTATTCACCGCGCCTTGCGATCTCGGCGCCGGTATGGGCGAGCGAGGACAGCGGCCCCAGCGAATTGTTGAGTTCATGACTCAGAACGCGAATCAACTTCTTCCAGGTCGACACCTCGTGCCGTGACAGTTCGCGCGTCAGGCGTTTCAGCAAGTACAGGCGATACGGCTTGCCCTGCAGCACAAAGGCGCGCTGGGACAAATGGAAGGTCTCCTCGATTCCGTCGATCTCGCTCGAGAACAGGCTGTCGGCTTGCTCCTCGGTGGCGCGCCGCATCGCGGGCGGCGCCCCCGCGAGCGAATCCTCG
>Ga0116230_10000066_pt1 | contig 74183 bp, 74 predicted proteins | sample S1TSphfallax_3_FD_88678 | JGI IMG/M metagenome (GOLD analysis project Ga0116230, IMG submission 88678) | Host-associated microbial communities from peat moss isolated from Minnesota, USA - S1T2_Fd - Sphagnum fallax MG | ecosystem: Host-associated > Plants > Peat moss > Unclassified | place...
GCACCCATTTTGAACTCGCCGGCGCCTTGAGAAACCATTCCTTCCGGCGTGAGAGTGACTTTGAGCTCTGTCGAAATTGGCATGTCAAAATCGACACCCAAATTACGAACGCCGGCGGCAAGCGAAATTTCGTCGAGTGACACATTGTCAAAGGCGATGTCCATGTGCCGCTCAGTACCTGGTGCGCCGCTCGCCTCGACAGATGACGTCCAGCGTCCGTTGGGTCCATCGGCCGATAAATGGAAATTGGTCACCCCGCTGGACTTATCAAAAGCCATTTCCAGTCCGTCGAAGACGGTCGTTTCATCCGTCGTCCGGTCCTCAATAACGAGGCGGCCGCGCTCAATACCGACATGATCGATCGCGGCGATTGCACTGTCCGGATTGGTCAGAGTGTCGATTAGGGCTCGCATTGCCGCCGCGGCCTGCCTGATGATGATCGCATGCGGAATTTTTGACTTGCTCGCATCCAACAACCCCGGATCGCCAGCCGCCAGATGCGGCAAGGGCTGCGGCGGCACGATAACGCTTGGACTATTCGGGTTCGATCCGGTTGAAACCGTCAAAGCACCATCCGGAAGAACCGAAAGCTTGATTTCGACATCAAGAACTTCCAGCCGTTTTGGCGTCACACGCCCAATGACAAGTGCGAAAGGATCGACCGACACCTGTGCATAAGGTGCGGTGAAAATGGTCTGGCCATCGGCGCCCTTCAACGACAATCCGTCGATACCAAGTGTCGGGCCGTAGCCCCGCCTGGTGATCGCCGTTTCCCCGAGAGCAAAATGATAGCCGCGGCCGAACTTCTCATCGAGCGCCGCTGCGATGCGCGGACCAAGGCCCTCAATAACGACAGGTGATTGGCTGAGGCGCATGACGAAGATGCCGCCAGCAATCAAAAGGAGCGTGGCGACCCCTGCGATCAGAGTGAAAACCGACCGGGCCATCCGCAGCGACCTATACCGCCCCCGCCAGGCTAAGAGGGCAAGGTAAAAGCACGCCAGCTTGCCAGCGGCCGCGTAGCGCTTGAGTGAAAAACGTGAAGCGGCTTTTGTATCAATCTGATCGACCAAACCCCGGCGGCCTTTCCGAAAGTTCATGCTTAGGGCACGATGAAAAGACGCAACGGCTTTTCAGATCTTGTCCCCTGCCCAAGATTGTCCCATGCCCAAGAGCAGGATGCGCAAAAGTGTAAGCGGTTTTGCAGAACGCGGCATCCGCAATATGGGAATACAAGGCATATGATCCCGATAAAATCACGGCCCCGCCCACTGTTTCACATGAAATTAGCCTTGCGTATTAAGCGAAGATATACCGCCCTCAAAGGGCCGAATATCGCTTCGCCTGACCAGCACAGTCTTACCTGTTATTTTTATAATACCCATCAGGAGCCAAAAGACTTGGTCATTTGCTTCAAAGACTATTTATCCGCCATTCTCTTGCCCGGATCATTGCTGGAAAACCGAACCGGCTGCGACTATACGGACAAGAAAGCTTGCTCAAAAGCACACTAAGCCAGAGATACTGCATAGTACGAAGCAATTTCCCGCCGCATACCACCGCCCCATGGTCAAATGGGAAAAGTTCATGATTGAATTTAATCGAATACGGAATCACGATCTGACCTAAGCGTGTAAGCAATCGCTGTTCAATGAGACGAAAGGAAGGCGACATGGCCAAGAAATTGGCAGCAGGTGACAAAGCCCCAGATTTCGAACTGCCTGACGACAGCGGTGGAAAACTATCGCTGAAAGCTTTCGCCGGCAAAAAGCTGGTCCTTTATTTTTACCCGAAAGACAGCACATCCGGCTGTACTAAAGAAGCCATCGACTTCAATGCTATGAAGGCGGACTTTGCCAAGGCTGGCGCAACGGTCGTCGGCGTATCCCCTGACTCGGTCGCAAGCCATTCAAAATTTAAAGCTAAGTTCGATCTCTCGCTGACGCTCGCCTCGGACGAAACCAAGACCATGCTCGAAGCCTATGGCGTATGGGTCGAGAAAAGCATGTATGGGCGCAAGTATATGGGTGTTGAGCGCACGACCTTTTTGATCGGCCCGAAGGGTGAAATCGCGGCTGTCTGGAATAAGGTCAAAGTTCCCGGCCATGCTGAAGCTGTGCTCAAGGCCGCTAAAGCCCTCTGAGTCAGTTCAAGCCGGTGCCTCGCCAATGTCTCGGAACGCGAGAAAGTCCCAGCCTTTAGCGTAATATTAACCTTAACATAGTGATGTAGACGCTGGTTCATTGAGATCCAGGTGCAGGATGTCACTGCGTAACGCTTATCAAGAAAGTAATGCGGCACGCCGTTTTTGCCTGACCTTTGCCTATGGCAAAGGAGCGCGCACTATTTCTGTGAGACCACTCATCTTCTACCTTATCGCAGGTGTCCTGCCTGTCCTCGGACTGTGGTATCTTTTCGCAACCGTTTATTTGATCTTTCGCGACGATATGCTTGCCTCGCTGATGAATCATCAGACCGAGATGCAATATGCCTATGAAAACCGGGTCACGACGCTTCGTTCACAGATCGATCAACTCACCACCCGCCGCCTTCTCGACGAAGCCGCGCTCAACTCAAAAATGGACGACCTTGCGTCACGTCAGGCGCGGATCGAACGCAGGAATGCTATCGTAGCAAGCTTGGCCGAGCGCGTTCTCCCCCGGCCTGGGAGCAAAACTCAGGGTGATCAGACCGAATCGTCCGGACAGGATGACGATCATGCGAATCCGGCCACGTCGCGGCCCTCTCCCAATCCGCTCTTAAGCGGAGCTTTTTCAAACGCTCTGCCGAAAAGCGTCTCGGCTTTTGCACCAACAGAGAATATTCCCCATGAAGCCATTTCCCGTGAGCCTCTCGCGCAAAGCCCGGCAGCCGCGGCCAAACCGCGACCGGACGGTTTCAATCTCCGGCACAGCGAAGATTTGGATTTGCTCTCGCCCGCCGCCGCGGGCAAGTCGAGCGATGCAGGTGACGGCGCTGCGGATTTGGCGCGTATGAATGCGAAGCTCGATCGTATTGAAACGGATCAAAATCGCTTGGTCGCTCAGCTCCAAACCCCGCTTATTGGCGAGATGGCGCGCTTCCGCACCGTACTCGCTGAAGCGGGCCTCTCAGTCGATCGTTTGGCACTGCGAGATACCTTTCCGGCCGATACGCATAGGCGGCATGAGACAGGGTCCAACACGGCCGCCGTTGGCGGTCCCTTCGTTCCTTTGAACCTTGACGCTAACGGCTCCGCATTCGAACGCGAAACGGTGTCACTCCAGGAAGCTATAACGGCCGTTGAACATTTACGGCGGACCCTTTCCTCTGTTCCCCTGCGCAAACCGCTGACTGGCGACCCTGACGTCACTTCAGGTTTTGGGGGACGCTTGGACCCCTTCTTCGGGCGCGCTGCCATGCACACAGGGATAGACCTTCGCGAGGATTACGGAACCGATGTGCATGCAACCGCATCCGGCAAAGTGACGATCGCAGGATCAGATGGCGGCTACGGCAATTTGGTTGAAATCGACCATGGCAACGGGCTCGCAACCCGCTATGCGCATTTGTCGGCCATTTTGGTCAGCGAGGGACAAGTGGTTCAGGCAGGCCAAGTCGTCGGACGTATCGGCATGACCGGACGCACAACCGGCCCGCATCTGCATTATGAGGTCCGTATCGACGGTGAGCCCGTCGATCCTCTCCGTTTTTTGAAAGCCGGAACACGGCTGTTTTCCCAGCCCTCAGATTTAGTCATGCGAGAATAATTTAGCCATATCCCCGGTATCCGTTACTACCTCAAGCATTGTGCATGGCATAGAGCTTGCTGCTTGCGCGAAGCAGGATGGAAAATATGGATTACGTCAAACCAATAGACATGGCCGCCACGATGGCCGAATCCGGCGCTATTCGCGCCCGGCTTTCCATCACCGATATCCTTATACGCGGCATAATGGCAGGTGCCTTGCTCGGCATCGCAACAAGCCTTGCCATTACGGGCGCGGTGCAGACTGGCGTTCCTTTCGCTGGAGCGATCATCTTTCCTGTTGGATTCGTGATGATCGTCGCGCTTGGACTGGAACTTGTAACTGGCAATTACGCCATTTTCGGAATGGCCGTTCTCACCAAACGCTGCACGTGGATCGAAGTCCACCGTAACTGGTTTTGGGCTTTCATCGGCAATTTAATCGGCAGCATTCTTTACGCGGTGTTGCTGGTCATCACATTGACGAACGCGTGGCACATCCCACCGGCTGGCGTCGCACAAAAGATTATCGATATCGCGCAATTAAAAACTACAGGCTACGAGCCTTTCGGCGCGGCGGGTCTCTTCAGCTGCTTTGTTAAAGCTATGTTGTGCAATTGGATGGTTTGCCTCGGCGTCACTATGTCGATGATGTCGGCCTCGACTTTCGGCAAATTATTCGGCGCCTGGCTGCCGATCCTCATTTTCTTTGCGCAAGGCTTCGAACACGCGGTCGTCAATATGTTTGTCATCCCAGCAGGGATGATGCTTGGCGCAAAGGTCAGCATAGCCGATTGGTGGCTCTGGAACCAAATCCCGGTGACACTTGGCAACCTTGCTGGCGGCTTCTTGTTTATAGCTATACCGTGGTTTCTCACGTTCCGTCCGAGCGCCAACGCTAAAACGCAGTAAACGATATCAAAGCCAGGATATTATCATTCCACAAGCCAGGGTGAATGCTCAGTCATCTCCCTCCTCCTTATCCGGCGGAGGAAGATGATCAGCTTTGTTTGATATCTTATCGGTTCGCGCCCGGCGCTGTTGAATTGGATCCGCTGCCGTTATCCGGCGCCATGGAATTTCCTGTGTAGCCGTTCGTTCCGGCCCCCGTACCCATCCCATTGTTCATATTGTCATCGGTTCCGATGCCGGAATTCGTACCGGCGCCGCTGCTGCGGCCAGTGCCGATTGAGCCTGAGCCGGTGCCATCGGCGCCGCCAGGCGCTGACATGCTAGAGCCGGTGCCTAAAGAACCTGAGCCGCTCACTCCGGCACCGCCTGTTCCACCCGTACCCATTCCTGCGCTGCCTGATGCACCGGCGGCTCCGCCACCTGCACCGCCAGCACCACCACCAGCAGCGAACGCTGCCGAAGCCATTCCCATTGAGATCACCGCGACCATTACCGATTTGCCAAGACGCATCGCATCACTCCTATCCATTGAGCCATTAGGCAGCCAAGGAATGTGCACCAAGCCATATTGTTCCGCGCGCCTCATGGAACGGCAATGTCATGAGCATTCGGCTGGAAACTGGATGCAACGTGTTTGGAAACGGCTTTGAAGATACCATGCCCTCAACGCGAGGTGATGATCTTCTCGTAATGATAACTATCCGGGCCAAGCGCATTGTCCGCCATCTCAACTTGGCCAGCCATTCCAGACACACCGAAAGGCACGGAGCGAACGCTGGCATCGAGCGCATGATGCCTGTCGCAATTCTGCGGAGGCACATAAATGCTGCAAATCAAAATCAATGCCTGAACCATCCGCGATCCCTTTCTGCCGAAAATCATGTGACCACATGCAGAAAGCCAACGCGGAGCTTGCCTTTTGGATCCATTCCCGGGAACGAACATCCGAGCGCAGAAAGTGAAGAGCTGAAAGTAAACTGCAAATTCACGCGTGCAGGCGGGACTCTCCACTCATTGACTGGCAAAATCATAAGATCAGAGCGCGATCGTCAAATGAGAGGAAGGAAGATGTCGTGGCTGACCGTACGAAGGCCGCTCTAACTTCCCGCAGAGCTTCGCCAGATGCACGGTTGCGATGCAAGTCAATGAATAGTGCAATTGGAAGCCGAGGGCAGGTCCACAGGCGGATAAAGTTGACGATAAGGCCTTCGATACGGTGCGGTTTGCTCTAGGATACAAAAACAACGTCCTTTTGAGGTATCGCAATCGCAGCTACGTCATCCGCACGAAAACTTATTGTGAACAATTACAATCCTTCAGCGTCTCTCAAAAAGGCGGATCGACTGCCTACTCCATTACCGGTAAAAGTGGCGTTGTAGTTGCGGGGAGCGTTAAATGAGACTCTTTGTTTTCCATGCTTTTGCGGTTTTGGGAGTGGGCGCATTTTCAATGCTTTTGGCGGCGGCAACGCCCTCCAAAGCGGACACGCTTTACATAAATTTGAACACAGATGCTGGGAAAACCTGGATCTGGAGGGACCAGCAGTTTTAACCCAGGCTGCTACTGCGGAACCGAAAGATATGATTCACCTGTCTATCTCGCCAGCACTAACGAGACGATAGATTTCGGTCAGGTGACATTGACCAGTTATCAGTCCGGCCCCACTCCTGATGCCGGTCCCTCTCAAGGGAACCTATATATAAGCGATCCAGGGGTCGTCGTAACCTATGACCCCATAAGACAGGTATTTTTACCCTGGAATTATATACTATGCTCTGATGGCGATAATGCGTGCGACGCATCCGGTATATTCTCCACGACATATTCATTAATTTACAGTCTTACCGAAGGAGAAAGCATCCAACTATCTTGGTTCGGCCCCTATAGCTACACGCCTGCCGTCCCGCTTCCCGCGACATGGTCTCTATTCGCCTGGGCTCTTTTTGGAATTGGATTTCTATTAACGTTCAATAGGGGAAACTCTAAAAATCGATTTATATTAGACTTCGAGTAAATGGTTCGCTGAGAACGGATCCATCTCTTCGGAGATGATCGAGCGATTTGCACGAAGAGCGCGCAACGCGGGCGGCGCGACGGCCGATAGGTTCTCGGCAACTTTGATGCGGGTGGAGTGCCGCCTCACGATTTCGACAGACTCTCGTAAAACGTGGCAATCCCTTGTGATTCCAAAATAATTTTAGGGAAACTGGAGCGGGTGAAGGGAATCGAACCCTCGTATTCAGCTTGGAAGGCTGCTGCTCTGCCATTGAGCTACACCCGCATCACACTAAACTTATGCAATGGGCCGCATGCCATTGCAATATGCAAGCGGCGGTCTGGACCATCCAAAGCTTAAGGCTGCCGGATCAAGGATGTGCGCGGCGGCACCGCGCGCGGCGACTTCTCGTATCAAAAACAATCTGTTTGAGTACGTAAAGATTTAGGCCCCTGCCTGGCTCCGGCAAGGCGGGGGCCTGTACCCTTACTCTACCAGGGGTGAGAGCGCGCCTGGATGGATGCAACACGAGCCGGCTAACTATCGAGGGACAGTATAAAACGATTGTCGCAGAGCTAAAAAACCACTCAAATTCGCTTCGATCTGCTCAAGATTCAGAGGCTCGGCCGGCACCCTTGCCGTTAGCCGCGCCATCGTGAGAGCGGCGACGAATTCGCCGCCACGCCGCGCGAAACATTCATGCCGGCCTTCGATCACAAAATCGAATTTGCGGTAGAGAGAAATCGCCCGCTCATTGTCACAATGAACGATCAGCTGGACGCGGCTCAACCCGGCCAAGAGGTCAGCCGCCGTCAGCAAAGCTCTCAGCATCAGCGAGCCGATTCCGCAGCCGTGAAAATCATCATGGACGAAGAGACACATCCACCCGGAATGGCTCTGCGAACCGGGGCAAGGGTAAAGTCCGGCGAAGCCAATCGCTCTATCGTCTTTCGTAGCAACCAGATCGAAGCAGCCCGGAGGATGGCTGTCGAACCACACCTGAACCTCCTCGGCCGAATTGAAGGGGTCCAGAACCATGGCTTCTCTGCATAGAGGCTGGTTGAACATAGCAAGAAGCGCGGCGGCGTCGTGTTTCTCTCGCGGCCTCAGGGAAACACCTTTGCCCGCGGGATTTGAATTTATGCGATCTGACATAAATATCGCCTGACTTCTAACAGCTTGCCGCCTTCTCCATAGGCTGAGAGCATAAGAGCAAGCGCCCGCTTATCGCATTGAACCCGCTCGCTTGCGCCAATCTGACATCGCACAGCTCCCTGACTTTCCAGCGATGGTGCCTTACCGGCGGCGGGGGGCATCGGCCAGCGGATATCCGCTGCTGCCGTACGGGCGCAGCATGACGGTCATATCTTTCGCCCCCGCTGCGCCAATCGTGAACTGAAGGAAATAGACCTTCCCGGGAATGGTACTCGCGAAACCCAGGCTGAGGCGAAGCGGCAGACATTGTTCGAAAGCGCTGAGGGACGCGGATATGAGCCGCTTCCGGTCCCCGGTGCTGACATTGGAATCCGGCCAAGTGACACGCGGCTGACCAAAAACTTCTCCGTCGCTTTTGAGTGCGAAATAGAAGGTGATCTGCGAAGTGTCCGCCTCAGGAGGCGGCTGGAAGCAAGCCGCGAAATGCGTCCGCAGATCGCGCATGCTGGCTGCCTGCTTCTCTGGCAGCACCGCGCATCGAGCGGGAACGGCGGTCAGCGCCGCGAAGATGATGGCGAGACTGTGCCAACGCGGCCAATGTGACACGAACATGAATGGATCGATCTTGATCGAGGGAGCGTCTCCTCCATGGAATTGGCTGTCTGTTCGAAGGTTTCAAGCAGCTTCGCAAAGCAACACATCGTGTATGCGCTGGCAGGGGTTATTTTCAAAGAAACCATGCTGTCAAAGGGGATGCTTGCGAACGATCAATCCCCCACGTTGAGGCCATTCCCTTCTATTCGCGAAGAGATGAAGAGGACGAGTAAAGACATGGATGGAAACCCAAACAAGTAGTGTAATTCTATGAGATCTTCAGTGGCAGTGTATCTTGCGCTTCTAAGGATAAATTCGCGGCAATGTGGCTAACTGTGAAGCTCTATATTTGATACTGAGTTTAGCTCGATTGAGGCCTGCGACAATAATATCAAGCTCGCGGCCTTTCCATTTACCGGTAATGCCAGTAATACGTATAAATCACTAGTAGCGATTGTCTTATCGCTCGTGATCACTGACGTGCCTTGTACGTCTTCATTGGCAGCTTGAGTACTGCTCAAATTCCCCTAGTAAATGAGTGTGTAAGCGTATGAGCGTTATAAACTTGCGTCCGCGCATAGCGGACTGTTCGCGGCTGAATGCCAAGTTCAAGAAGGTCTTTTTCACGGCGGGTGCGTTGCTTGCCTTGATCGTGGCGGGGACTTCCAATGCGCATGCCCATCCCGGCGCAGCTGCCATCTCCCACAGGAATCAAGAAACACCGCTTTTTTCGTTCTTTCCGGCCCAGCCGCAACCAAGCCCAATGGCACAGAAAAGGCACTCTTACCGGGAACGCCATCTGGCGCGCCGCGACGCGATTCATGCTCATGTCAGAGCGGCGGCTGTAGATCACGATGATTCTGAATTGAGACAGTCCAGAATCATGAAACGTGATCGATTCAATGAGCGGGATGCTGGCAGAAAACCCGCATCCACGTTTCCTCATCCCGCTCTAGCCAGCCAGCAGCAGGAAGCCTCTCCCGATGCTTTCCTTTGGGGCGAGCCTCAGCTTCAAGCTCAACCGCAAGCATCGCCCGCGGAAAGCCGCCGCTACCAGGGCCATGACCAGGTGCACCGCAACGCGGCACCTGTCATAGGCTCCGCTGGCAATGAAGAGACGTCTATTGCATCGCATTCATATTCGAGCGCGGTACTCACGGAAGCAAGACGCTGGCTCGGCCATGGCAATGTCACGGGCTCGCATCGGGCTTGGTGCGCCGATTTCGCCAATATGGTTTTGGTCCGGACGGGTCACCGCGCGAGCGGCTCGGGCATGGTTAGAAGCATGCTGAGCGTTGGGCCGCGCGTGTCTTCGCCAAGTCCAGGCGATGTCGTAGTGATGCGCAGCCATGTCACGATCTTTGCCGGCTATGGCGGCCGCGGCTTCTATGGCCTTGGCGGAAATCAGCATCACCGGGTTGCCATGAGCAATTACCCGCTGCGCTCGGTCGTGGCTTTCGTCAGGCCGGACTGACGCGGACGCGAGAGATAGCGCTCGAGATCCAGCTGCGGAATGGTCTTTTTGCGCCATTGGCAGCATGTGCTAACGCTTGCATTTCGTCATCCTGTGAAAGCAGCTATGCCTCTCAAACTCAGCTTTCTCCTTCTCGCCGTCACATTGACTTTCGGCCAGTCAAGCGCTCACGCAGAGATGCAACGCTTGAGGCTTTGCATCGGCGAAAACGCATCCCACTGCGAGAGCGTCTACTCTGATTTTTATAAAATCAGACGCGGCCTCAAAGGCGATGTGGAGCGCTTGGCGGGGAATGCTATATGCACCACGGCAAAAGGCCATCTCCTAAGCGTCAACCCCGACGACAGCAGAGAAAGCCACGCGGGTGATTGCTGCGGCTATACGATCGTCACGATTGAGTGCGAGATCGGTCCCATCAGTCAACTCTCTTCACCGGGCCAGAAGTAATAAGGCTCAAGCTATCAAAGTCCTTCCTTTGCATCTGATTCGGCTTGCCGCCACGAGTCTTCACATTTACGTGAAGTAAAGAAATCATTAACTATCTCCGGATTATTGGTCATTGGTTACCGGGAGATACCCCATGACCACAATCTCATCTGCTTCATTGAGTCTTGCGTCCTCTCTCACAACTGCTGCCCAATTGGTCCAGATGACCGATGGCGAATATACAGCTGCCTCAGTCTTGAGCGACGAAAGCGCCGCGCTGAACCTAGGCTTAGTAAAACAACAAGATGGCAATTATGGCCTGGCCAACCCCAACATCTCGGTGAGCGCATCCACGGCTGCGCAAAGTTCATCGGGTGTTCAAAGCGCCTTAGCTTCGCTGACCCTCGGCGGAAATTAGAGCATGTCCCGCAAGTGTGTGTGCGGTTTTGCGATGAGAACATGCTCTAACATATTTAATTAAAAGCGAATTCTTATCGCTTGGGTGATTCCGCCCAAGCGGAAAGCGCTATAAGCCGCCTCGGCGCGAATCCATCAATCGATGATTTCAACGATCCGGTTTGTGCGCGGATCGACGATGACAGCTTCATCATTGACAATCGCGTAGCGGTATTCCGGACTGACGCCGAATTCCGGCGGGACAGGATAATAAGTCACGCCGGCGGGCGGCAGCAGCGCGCCAGGCTTGAGCGGTTCAAGAAAAAGATAGGAGCTGTGGTGTTCGCCCCGGACGTATTCGTGAAAGCGCGACCGCAGGTCGATGCCGAGCAAGCCGCCGACGCCGCCTGTTACCGCGCCGACCGCGCCGCCGACGACGGCACCAACTGGGCCGGCCGCCGCGGCGCCATCCGCTGACCCGCCTTGCGCACCTTGGACGATCCCTTGTGCGCCTGCGCCCATCGGCGGAAACGCGCAGAAGGCGGCGATGATGATGGCAAATCTGATCTTCACGGCCAATGCTCCATTATGCGCAGATTTTACCCGCCTCGCATTCTCTTGTCTGTATCTCTCTTTGTACAGGACCTTTTGCCTCGCAACGATTGGCTCGCCAAAGCCTGAGCGCTCCGATATGCAGAACAAAAAGAGGAGCTGACCTTGGACGAACTGGAAACCAAAGCCCTTCAAATCCTGATCGACAACGAGGCGATCGAGGAATGTGAATCGCACCCTGGCATCTATGTGGATAATGGCGATCCGGAAGCTGTGAGCAAGGCTTACGCGGCCGCGAACGCCATGGTGCAATCGGGGGAGATCGAAGCGCCGAAGGAAAAGCTGCTGGCGGCGATTGGCAGTGTTTTGGGCGGCGTTGCCGAAGAATGCCCGAAATGCGCGGAGGCAGAAGAAGAGTAAAGCGCCTCACAAAGCGGTATTGGAATCAGCGTCACGCATCATAACGTTATGTGATCATGAGGTTCTGTGCATGAGAAGAAACCCGTTCCTCACCCTTCTCGTGACAATCGTGCTGAGTCAGGCCGCGTCCAACGCGCGGGCCGCGACGCCGCCCATCAACTGTAAAAAGGCTGCGACGACCGTCGAGCGGACAATCTGCGCAACGCCGGAATTCCTCGCGATGGATCGCGAGATCGCGGCGCTTTACGACCGTGGCGTGGCGGCCTTTTCCACGGATCAGCGGCATCGTCTGGGGCAAAGCCAGCTCGCGTTTTTAAAACAGCGCAGCGGCTGCGACTGGGCCTCTCACCATAGCGCTCATCCTGGGCCCGCCATTAATGAATGTATCCGTGACAAGATGGAAACCCGCTTGCGCTCGCTCCGTGGCGCTGTTGATCGCGGCGGATGGTGAGGACAGCGTCTGAACTTAAGCCATAATCTGGGCCCTAAACAGCGCTGTCGTCGAAAACGGGCTTCAACGGATGAAAATGATGAACAGGCAAGGCATCGCTGTTTTGGTCAGTGTTGGTGCGGCGTTTGTTAACAGCATCGCCTTTGGCTCAGCTTGGGCTCAAAGCAGCGTTTCGACCGAAGCGCCGCAACAAAAAAGCAAGATGTCTGTTCATGCCGCGCCAAAGCCAAAGGCCGTTCACGCGAAAAAGCCAGACGCCAAAACGCCAGACCTATCTGAACTCGATAAAACGCCTCCATCGAGAACCATCCCGATGGATTTCTCAGGCATGGCAAAAAGGCCTGTCGATCTGCCTTCCGAGTACGATAAGTCCCCGAAATCCGGCGATAAAAACGAGACATTCAAACCTGGCATGAACTCCAACAGCAATGGCGGCTTTTCGCCGGGGATGAATCTCAATTTTTAGAGCAATGGCGCTATCTGGGCTCAGCCGTCGCGCCGGCCGAACTCAGGCAATCGGCGACGAGATCCGCATCAACTTGCGGATCGACCCAAAATCCGTAACGCTTCGCGCTGCCTTCCGCCACGCCATCTTCTTTCACAGGTTTAGCGCTCCATAGACCAGGACAAAGTTGATCGAGCTGCAGTTGCACGGTCCGCAGCTCTCCCGTGGTGACATAAAAATAGACGCACGGGATGTTCGCGTCATAGAGGCGGGCGTGGTGGTTGATAACGGGCATTTTGAGATCCGGAAGAGGCGGCGACGGGTTCGTCCGGCATGAGAGCGCCTATTCAAACCTCATAAGCGCATTTTGTGCCAAGGCCCCGGATTCTCGCTCTGCCCGGCGCCCCATCTCACCCGAACTTAGAGCGCTTTCCGCTTGGGTGGAATCACCCAAGCGATAAGAATTCGCTCTCTATTCAAAAAGTTAGAGCATGTTCTCGTCGCAAAACCGCGTACACTTTTGCGGAACATGCTCTAATTCGGCGCGGGCCTCGCCGGCCTGCCAGCGGACACCTCAATGATTCCGTCGAGGGTCCTGACCTTCACGCCTGGACGGTCGCCGAAGGTAAACTCGATGCCTTCGGCTTCGAAAGCGCTCTGCAACTTGGTGAGAGTGATATCGTCCAAAAGCGCACCGGCCTCGATCCGCACAATCATGTCCGGGGCGACGCCGGCTTTCTCTGCGAGCTGCTCGACGCTGAGGCCGAGAATTGTCCGCGCGACACCGCATTGGGCTGCTAACATCTTTTGATTATCACATCGCCGTCATATCGAGGCAAGCGCCAGTATCGAGGCAAAGCCCGGCATTTCCGACCTGTAATACAATGATCATGGATTCCCAAGAAATCTGTCCATGGCCAACAATCGCAGCGGAGATCAAGAAAAGCAGAATGGGCAAAAGCAGAGCAAATAAAACAGGTGCAAAGAAGATCACGGATGACACCGCGGGCTTATGATCACCGCCGGGTAAATAGACCGCTGCGGATCCGGGCAAGGTTGTCGGCATCGGCGTCTCCAAATGTCATAGTTCAAAAATCAATCGCTATATGAAAATAAAGCATGCCCATTTTTGATCATCTTAGATGTGCAAATTTGCACACATGTGACAAGATGCGCGAGGCAATCCGCGCTCTGTGAAACAGAAAAACGTTAGAGCGCTTTCCACTTGGGTGGACTCACCCAAGAGATCGAGAATTCGCTCTCGATTCAATATATGAGCGCATGTTCTCATGGCAAAACCGCATACACTTTAGCGGAACATGCTGTAGCCGCGACTTTAACGAATGGACGCGATCTCCGAGCTCTCTGCTGATCGCGCTGTTTGCAATGCCCCTTCGTTCTGGCTGCCTCAGTTACAGCCCTTATCGGCCTCGGGCGGCGTTTCGCGCGATGCCATTCCCTCTCGTGCGCCGGAGATCAAATTTTTAATAAGGTCATATTCCCCTCTTGGAGCTTGAGACGGAGGCGGTGTTCCCGGACTGGCGGAGGTTTCGGGCGCGGGAGCCGCGGCTTGCTGTGCGCCAGCCCATAGATTTTTAAAAAGATTATATTCCGGTTTTCCTTGCGGGACCGCTGTCTCCCCGGAAGCCGAGCCGCCGGCCTTAGCAGCTGTCTCTTGCTTGGTTTGGCAACCTGTCTGGTCAAGCGCTTGATAGGCCTTTGGGGACGGCGCTTGCGTCCAGCCGGTCGATACAAAAGCCAGAAGCAAAACCCTGAGATGATACTTATTCATGAAAGCCCCCTCGACACATGACAAGCTATCGATGATCTTCTTTGAGAGTCAATCCTGGCGGGTGAAACGGCAGTGGTGAAAGAGAGCCTTAACGTGGCAGCCCCGCCGCCATTTTTGAAAACGGTGTCAGACATCAAATCATTAGCTTGCAAGAAACTTCATAATCGAATTGAAACCGCAAAATCGCAGACAAAATGATGTTGTGATTCATGCCATGACCCAAGGCATGCGGAACTCTTCCTTTCGCCCGGAAGGTGAGAAAACCAACATGCAAAGAATTTATAGCTATGAAACGAAAAATCGTTCGAGATAAAATAAAGGCATCAAATGGTTATTCTTATTGTTGCATTGGCTGCAACTCGGAGCAGAGCGAGAGGCGCTCAAGCAAACGGACGCGAGCGCTGCGCTTCTTAATGCCATTAAACCAAACGGCACCGGTAAGCGATCTATCCTGCCAGAATGATCGAAACAAGCGGCCAAGCATGCCAACCATCTGGGAATTAGAGAAAGCACCCAGCAAAGAGCATAAAGCCAAATCGGGACGCGGGCCTATCAAATCTCAATCGCACCCATAGTGCCAGGATCGCTTAGCAGGCGTCTTAGAGCATGTTCCGCGAAAGCGTACGCTGTTTTGCGATTAGAACATGCTCTCGTTTGGTGAATCGAGAGCGAATTCTTATCGCTTGGGTGATTCCGCTCAAGCGGAAAGCGCTCTAGAAAGGGTGAATATGAAAATAAGCTCGAAGGACTTTTGTGTCCGTGAGGGAGACAAAGTCGATCTCGACAAGTGGCCCACCAGGGTTGATCCTGTATATAAGTCGAAGGATCAATATAAGAAACTTTTAAGCGATCACGTTGAGCGGCTGAGTGTGCAGCAAGAGCTCCTTTATGCCTCCAATCGCCAAGCAATTCTTTTGATTTTTCAGGCCATGGATGCGGCTGGAAAGGATGGTGCCATCAAGCATGTGATGTCCGGTGTCAATCCGCAGGGCTGTCAGGTGTTCAGTTTCAAACATCCAAGCGCGACAGAATTGGAGCATGATTTTCTCTGGCGTACGACACGCGAATTACCATCGCGCGGGAAGATCGGCATTTTCAACCGCTCTTATTATGAAGAGGTGCTCATTATTCGCGTGCATCCTGAGCTTCTTAAAAGCGAGGGGCTTGTCTATGAACCGCACAGCGAAAAGCTGGTCTGGCACGACAGGTATCGTTCGATCCGGAATCTGGAAAAACACCTCCACATCAATGGAACGCGCATTGTGAAGTTTTTTCTCCACCTTTCGCAGGAAGAGCAGCGCAAGCGATTTCTCGCGCGCATAGATGCACCGGAGAAGAATTGGAAATTCAGCCTAGCCGACATCGCCGAGCGAAAATTCTGGAAAGACTACATGAAAGCCTATGAAGAATGCCTTGCGGCGACAAGCACCAAAGAATCGTCCTGGTATGTCGTTCCAGCCGACGATAAACAGAACGCTCGGCTTATCGTATCTCAAATCGTACTCGATACACTCGAGGGTCTCGATATGAGCTATCCAAAAACCACCGACGAGCGCCGCCAGGAATTGCTGGAAATTCGTAAACAGCTGACAAAAAAAGGATAAGGCGAAAGTCGCTCGCGTCCGGCCGGGCATGGGACATCGACGCATAGTTTGGTTCGCAGGATTACCTCTGGGATCTGAACCGGCCCTTCAAATGAGAATAGCGCTCACGGTATCAGGACGGCAGCACCATCGAAGCGGCCTGCGCGCAGATCTGCCAGAGCCTCGTTTGCTTTTATGAGCGGATAGGTCGTGGTGCGGGTGACGATGCCCATCTCCGGCACTTGCCGCAGGAAATCGATGCCATCCTGCCGCGTAAGATTCGCCACTGACAAGAGCTCCCGCTCTTCCCAGAGCAGCGCATAAGGAAAGCTGGGAATGTCGCTTATATGAATACCGGCGCACACGACACGGCCTCCCTTGCGCACCGCCTTCAACGCCAGCGGAACCAGATCACCAACGGTTGCGAAGATGATCGCTGCATCGAGCTGCTCTGGCGGCATCTCGTCAGAGCCGCCCGCCCAGGTAACACCAAGAGCGCGGGCGAAGTTCTGTGTGGTGAGGTCTCCGGGCCGGGTAAAACCGAAGACCGACCGGCCTTGCCATTTCGCGACTTGCGCGATGATATGAGCTGCCGCGCCGAAGCCGTAAAGGCCTAACTTCTTGCCATCGCCGGCAATGACCAGCGACCGCCAGCCGATCAGCCCCGCGCAGAGCAAAGGGGCCAGCGATACATCATCCCCGGCGTCGCCGAGCGGAAGGGCAAAGCGCGCATCGGCAATCGTCGCTGTTGCATAGCCTCCATCGCGGGTGAAACCGGTAAAAATCGGATCGTCGCACAGATTTTCCCGCTGCATGCGGCAATAAAGGCAGATACCGCAAGTGTGGCCCAGCCATGGGATGCCGACGCGCTCACCCATCGTCAAGCCCTGAACACCCTGTCCTATCGCATCGATCCGGCCAACGATCTCGTGACCCGGAATAATTGGCACATGCGGATAGGGAAGCTCGCCATCGACGACATGCAGGTCGGTCCGGCAAACGCCGCAGGCGGCGACCTTGACCCGAACCTGCCCTGGCCCGGGCTGCCGGTCAGGCAGCTCTGTCCATACAAGCGGAGTTTTGAGCTTGGTCAGCACCATTGCCTGCACGATGTGTATCCCTTGCTTTACGAAGACCGGCGATTTTTGCGGCTCGTCGCAGACGTGAAGCTGGCAAATCCAATGGCCGCGGCGATTTAAAAGCGTTTCAGCTTCTGTAAGACTTGCAGCAGGTGTGTTGCACAGCTTCGCGGTTTCTCGGGTACTCTGTAGCTTGTCACTTCACATGGAGAAGGCGCATGAATCCGCCGGCATGGGGGTCAACACGCAAGGCTCCGTGAATGTTTCACAACCTGCTCAGATAACAATTTTCCAGGTTCTGATTTTGGTTCATCTCGAACTCAATGGCGACGAGCCAAAACCGTCCGTTCCTCAACCCCTAACTCTGTCTCGCAAGCGCGGAACCGAGACCGCCTCGCCGCTTCTAGCTGGACCGCCGCGGACGTACATCGACGTCCAAGGAAATATTTGGCTCATAAGCTGAATGTTTTGGTGGGGGAGGTAGGACTCGAACCTACGAAGGCATAGCCAGCGGATTTACAGTCCGCCCCCTTTGCCACTCGGGACACTCCCCCAAAGCCTTCGGCTGGCCTTTGGTGAAGGCGCTTATGGAAAGGCAGGCCGTCACTGTCAACCCAAATCCTGCCGGGGGCTTCCCGTTTACTCTGATCTGGCCATTGCGGATTTGCCCGCGCGAGCGCCGCGTGACAATAAATAAACCCTCGTCAAAGCGGCACATGAGCGGGAATTAAGATTGGACAAGACCCACCGGCCGCCGGATCGTAATCGCAAGGCCGGCACAAAACCTGCGAAACCAGATGCGGTCAATGAGCATCGGCGGACTGGGCGCGACGCCAGGCGGGGCGAAAGCCGGCCTGAGAGCCATGCTGCCGCGTCCGGGGTTTCCGCGTCTCAGCCAGCTTTCCGGCGGCCCTCAGCCGAGCTCATCGTGCTTTACGGAACCCACGCGGTTCGCGCGGCGCTGACGGCGAAGCGGCGTAAAATCCTGGGGGCTTTCGCAACCCCTCAAGCCATGGAACGCATGGCGGCTGATTTCGCCGCGGCTGGCCTTATGCCGCAGCCTGTCTCGAACGAGGATCTCAGCCGCCGCCTCGGGCAAAATGCGGTGCATCAAGGCATTATGGTCGAAGCGCGGCCTATTGAGCCCATCGATTTATCAGACATCATCCCCGTGAGCGGGATCGTGCTGGCGCTGGATCAGATCACGGACCCCCATAATGTTGGCGCGATTTTACGGACCGCGGCTGCCTTTGGAGTCGATGCGGTCATCACCACTGAGCGGCACTCGCCTGAGCTTTCTGGCGTCATGGCGAAGGCGGCGTCCGGCGGCGTGGATTTTGTGCCGATCGTGCTCGTCGGCAATTTCGCGCGGGCGCTCGAACGGCTGGCGGATATGGGCTATCAGCGCGCCGGTCTCGATTCCGAGGGGCCAATCTCATTTGAGGCGGCGCCTCTGACGCGGCCGCTAGCTCTCGTGCTTGGCGGCGAAGGCAAGGGCTTGCGGCGCCTGAGCCGGGAGAAGTGCGATCTCCTGGTCCGCCTCGATATGCCTGGCCCGATTAAAAGCCTCAATGTCTCAAATGCCTGTGCCGTGGCTCTAGCCATGGCGCGCATGAAGCTGGCTTGATCCTAAAACGCCCCGGAAGCCGCAAGGCAAAGGCGTCCCGTAAACGACACGCGGCAGATGCGATTCATGCGCGGGCCTGCCTAAGACGATCAATCGCGGCCGGATGCAGGTGAGTTGCAGCGCGCGGTTGTAAATATAGGGCAGCGGCTCCGGCCGGTCTGCGCCCTCGGAGGGTGAGATGGCCTGCTCAGGATCATAACCCGTGCCGTTCACGGGCAGCCCGTAGCCATAGGCCACCCCGGCGGAAGCAAAAGCCTGCTGGCGGACATGCGAACCAAGTTTAGACCGGCAGGCTTCCGTTAGCCTTTCCGCGCCTGAGTGATGAACGGTTGGCCTGCCGCCATGCACCCCGGCCATACCTCCGCGCGCGTTGGCCATCATCGTGCTCCCGAGGAGCAGTGCGACGCTGGCCGAAACTCTGAACCATTGATACATGAATACACCCATCGACGCCGTTCGCTTTCGCGCTTAACATATCGTTAATGGGTAATTTTGAAACCTGCTGATTTCGCGGCCAAGATCCAAGCCAGAGTGCCGCTTGGCGGCTTCAGACTCCAAGATAACGATGCAGGATTTGCGGCTGCGCTTTCAGCTCGCTGGCCGGTCCCTCATGTACAATGTGGCCATTGTTGACGATATAGACGCGGTGCGCGAGCGCGAGGGTCGCCGCGATATTCTGCTCCACGAGCATGATTGTCTGTCCGGCTTCCGCCAGTTCACGGCAGGCATGCACGAGGTCGCGGACGATGACCGGTGCCAATCCCTCGAAAGGCTCATCTAACAGCACGATCTTAGGATCGCGCACGAGCGCGCGCGCAATGGCCAGCATTTGCTGCTCACCGCCGGATAGATCCGTCCCGCGGCTTCCACGCCGTTCCTTCAGACGCGGGAACATGCCGTAGACGCGATCGAGAGACCAGGGTTTGGGCGCGGTCAGGCTCGCGAGGATGATGTTCTCTTCGACATTGAGGCTGCCGAAGATTCTCCGTTCCTCATGCACGAGCTGCATACCATGCCGGGCAAGCGTGTGGCTCGGCTGACGCGCGTAATCCACACCGTCCAGACGCACGGATCCAGTGCGCGGGCGCACGACGCCCATCAAGCTTTTGAGCGTGGTGCTCTTGCCAGCTCCGTTGCGGCCAAGCAAGGCGACAACTTCGTTGCGCTCGACGCGCAAGGCGACATCGAAAAGGATATGCGAGTCGCCATAATAGCTATTGAGGCCGCTGACCTCCAGTAAGCTCATTATTCGAGCACTCCACCGAGATAGGCTTCCCGCACGAGGGCGTTGCACTTGATTTCCGCCGGTGTCCCTTCGACCAGAATCCGGCCCTCCTGCAACACGGTGACGCTATCGGCAAGTTCGAATAAAGCATCCATGTCGTGATCGATGATGATCATCGTGCGGCCGCGGCTAATGGACTTCAAAAGCTTCACGGTTTCCGCCCGCTCGCGCGGGCTCATTCCGGCCAAGGGTTCGTCGAGCAGCAGCAGGCTTGGCGATGTCGCAAGCGCAAGACCGATTTCGAGCCGGCGCTTTTCGCCATAGGCCAAATCGGAAACCGCGACGTCGGCGCGCTTCGTCAATTCAATCAAATCGAGCGTGTGCTGAACCTGCTCTTCCAGGCCGGGGATACGTGCCGCGTCACGGAGAAAATCGAGCCGGAAACTGCCGCGCTTCTCAGCCAGAGCGGAGATCATAATATTCTGGCGTGCGGTCAGCCGCGTGAACAACTGATTCACCTGATAGCTCTTTGTAAGACCAAGCTGGCAGACTTGGGTGACTTCGAAGCCGGTAATGTCGCGCCCTTCAAACATAATCGAGCCCGACGAAGGGTGAACCTCGCAGGTCAGCATTTTGAAGAATGTGCTTTTGCCGGCTCCGTTGGGACCGATGATACCTCGCAGCTCGCCCGTATTAACCGCAAAGTCGATACCATCGTTGGCGAGGAGCCCCCCGTATCGCTTGGACAAATTCTTCGCCTGGAGGATCGGCCCGGTATAATCGTTGACAACACGGCTTCGCATTGGAGCGGCCGTCAGCGGATCGGTCTCGGCTTTAGCCGAGGCGAGAAAGCCGCTGCTTGATCCCGCTTCGCAGGCAGCCGCCGGCGCCAGGTTTTTCTCAAGGGAACTGCTCAAAAAAGCGAAAAGATCTGCGAAGCCGCCGATAATACCCCGCTTCAGAAAACACACGAGCAGGACGAAAACGATGCCGAGGACGAGTTTCCATGCGGCACCCAATCCAAGGCCGCTTTGCAGCGTGTCACGCAGATATAACCACACCGCGGCTCCGACCAAGGGTCCAAACAGAGTTTGAAGCCCCCCAATCACAGTCTGCATGATCAACTGACCGGACGTGTCAAAAGCAAAAGCGTCAGGCGGCATGTAGCCTTGCAATATGCCCAGCAAGCCGCCAGCGAGGCCTGCATAGGCAGCGGCTATGACAAAGACGAGCAGCTTATAGGCGTGAATATTATGGCCGACGGCCGCCGCGCGCAGCGGGTTCTCGCGGATTGCAACCAGGATCCGGCCAACAGGCGACACGACGATGCGTCTGGCAATCACGATCCCGGCGAAATAGATCACCGCGAGAAAGCCATACATAGGCAACCCGCCCGTTGCATGGATCATCGTAAAGCCAAGATTCAAGACCGGAGAGGGCACGCCTGGCAGGCCGTTCTCGCCGCCGGTAAATTTCGATAAGGGCGAATTCTCCATGAAAAAGAAAACTTCGGCGATCGCAACAGTAATCATCGCGAAATAGATGCCGGTGCGGCGCAACGCGATCAGCCCAACCAAATATCCAGCGATCGCAGCGGCGACCATGCCGGTCACGAGGCCGAGGAAGACGCTCGGGAGCCCCATTTGCGTCAGCAGGTAGGCGGCGGTAAATCCGCCGGTTCCGAAGAACGCCGACTGACCGAAGGATAAAAGGCCGGCGTAGCCAAACAACAGGTCGAAGCCAATCCCAAAGAGACCAAGCACCAGAACTCTGTTCATCGTGTCAAGCACGAAGCCGATATGGGGAAGAATAAAGGGCGCAGCCAACAGCCCGAGCACGGTCGCCGTTTCCGGCAGCAAGCTCCGGACTTTTTTGCGGCTGATGATCATTTTCAGGCCCGCCCTCGGGTTCCGAGTAATCCCTGCGGGCGAAGCATGAGAACGAGGGTCATCACGGCAAACAGCATGACTTGGGAATAACTTGGATCGATCATAGAGGTCAGACTGAGAATCTCTCCTGCGATCAATCCGCCAAGAATAGCGCCCGGAAAGGAGCCAACCCCGCCAATCACGACAACGACGAAAGCTTCAACCAAGATCGACTCGCCTATATCAGGCGTTATCGGTGCGATCGGTACATTGACGATCCCGGCAAAACCTGCCGCCATTGCTCCAATTCCAAACACGATCATAAAGACCCGCATGACATTGATGCCAAGCGAATCGACCATCACGGAATCCTCTATCCCGGCACGTACGATCATACCGAGACGCGTCCGGTAGAGAAGCCCATAAAGCAGCAGCAAAGCGACGCCTATGATACCGACCACCGCGAGCCTGTAAGTCGGGTAAATCATAAAGCCAAGCGAGGTAATGCCTGCCGCCCATGACGGCGGCGGCATAGATTGAGACAGACTGCCGAAGATCAACCGGATCACTTCGACGAAGACAATGCCCAATCCAAAGGTCACGAGAATCTGGTCTTCGTCCGGGCGGCTATAAAAATGCTGGATAACCAGCCGCTCCATAACGATACCGAGGACAAGCACGCATAATGCACCAGCTGCGAGCGCCGCCGCGAATGACCCCGTGTATTGATAAGCGAAGACGCCGGCGTAGCCGCCAACCATGAACATGGCGCCATGCGCGAGATTCAAGACACCCAACGTGCCATAGATGATCGTCAGACCGGAGCTGATCAGCGCCAAAAGCGCCCCAATGACCAGCCCATTTAAGGCCTGCGACAAAAAATTCGGCCAGCTGACCACCTTGAACCTCGCGTACGATCTGCGATGGGCGGCTTAAATATACTCGCCCATCTTGCACCCGAACGCATCCGGCGCCTGCATCAACCCCAGACCAGGAACGACTTCGATGACATCATAGAAGTCGTCCGGTCCCCTCATATCCGCGGGCTTCTTGCCGCGCTGAACGATGACAGGCCGCACCAGCTGGTGATCGGCGGCCCGGAAATAGACTTCTCCGACCGTGGATTGCACTTTCGCGCCAGCTTCATAGGCCTTAATCACATCCGGCGGATAAAATGTCTTCGCTCGCTCAAGCGCGTCGGCCCACATGGCGATCTGCATGTAAGCCAAATTGGCGCTCCATTCTGGGTTCGTCTTGTACTTGGCACGGAAAGCGTCGTTGAACATTTTTGCGAGCGGATATCTGTCTTCGAGTGTCCACCAATAATCGGTAGCGGCGATCGCACCCTGCATTGTCTCGGCGCCGACTTCCTTAGCGAGAAACGGCGTATTGTAAGGCACCACGAGCGTTGACTTATCGAGAATACCAAATTGTTTGGCTTGCTTCGTCGACAGCACGGCATCGCGCCCGAAATTGATATTGACGATAACATCCGCTCCGCTGTTGGCGACATTCAAGAGATAAGAGCTGAAATCGGTCGTGCCGAGCGGTGATACTTGATTGGTAGCCGTCGTCCAGCCGCCTTCTTTCAGATATTCTTCCATCGATTTTTGGTAAGTATGCCCGTAAGTATAGTCCGGCGTCAGGTAAGCAACTTTTTTGTTCTTACCGAGCATTTTGATGAGGAAGGGCCCCAGCGCCGCGGCCGCTGTCTGTCCATAAATACATTCCCGGAAGGAATAGCGGGCGCAATCTTTTCCGGTTGTGTCATTGGAACCGGAGATGCCGACAAGGTAAAGTACCTTTTCGCGATCGGCTGTCTTATTGTCTGCGACCGCCTCGGCGCTGGACACGGAGCCTGTGATCATAATGGCTTTTTTATCATTCACGAATTTCGTGAAATTTTGAACAGCTGTGTTTGGCTTCGCTTCGCTATCGGCGATGCCATATTCCACCGATTTTCCAAGGACACCCTTTTTGATATTCGGGGAGATCTTGGTGAGCAGCTCATTGCCGGCGTTGAGATGCTCTAACGCAAGCTCATACCCCTTGATAAGATCTTCGCCCTGCGCCGCGTAGGTTCCCGTACGCGGAACCGAAATTCCGATAAAGACCGATGACCCCGACGACCCGTCGGGATAGGTGCCGAGTGCTGGATGATCCTCGGCGAGCGCGGGCAGGATCACACCGCCCGGCAAAACGGTTCCCGCCAGGATGCCCGCTCCTTGGAGAAGCATCTCGCGGCGCGACGAACCCCCAATGACATAGTTTTGGGTTTTGATCATAGGCTCCTCCTCCTCTAAGCGACATTTCGTGTCTGTCGAGACCATCAAACGCTGGCTAGAAAACACGAGGCCGGCTTCCAGGCCGATCTATTATCGTATTCTATCATTTCATAGTCATTTTAAATCAATGCCTGGTCAAGCCCTCTTACGGCGGAAGGCTCGCGTTTCGGCATTGCTAGTCGAACAGCTTTCGTTCTGGAGCGCGGCTGGTCCTATCGCGAAAGGCGCGAAGTAGTTTTTGCTTTAAATGACATGAAGATGAATGGAGGCTTTGGAGCTGGCGCGGCTTTTATAAATTGCTTAAAACGAAATCAGGCCCCGCGAGCGGGGCCTGACGAATAAGTAACTTACAATTTCGATTAGTTGCAGACCCGGACGCGCTGGACGACATATCCATAGCCATTCCAAACCTGCTGCGGCTGCCACCAGCAATGTGGAGGCGGCGGCGGCGGAGCGTATGCGCCTGGATAATAATAGCCCGGCGGAGGGGGCGGCGGCGGAGCGGCCGCGGCGGCTGCCGAGCCAGCGAGGAGGCCGAGAGCGGTGCCGCCAACGATACCAGCGGCGATAGCGCCGCCGTCTCCCGCAGTGGCAGGCGCCGATGCACTGGCTAAGGCCGCGGCGGCGATTCCAACCGCCAAGGTGGTCTTGAACGCTTTTTCAAGTTTCATCAACATGTCCCTCCAAAGCAAAACGCTCGGCGGCGAATCGCGGTTTTTATCGAAGAGCCTTATTAAAAGACCCTCAATTATAAATCCTTAATAAAGATGCGGCAAAGCCCATCAAACTTTGGCCGACCCAACTTTGGCAAGTCCGACTTTGGCAAGTCCAACTTCCAGGCAAGTCCAATTTTGCCGGACCTAGCATCCCTTTTCAAGCCGATCGGAACCTTATTCGTTCTCATTACGGCAAGGATGAGGCCGTTCCATAAAATGCTCTCATTGGCGTCTAGTTCCGCGTCCGGGGCCTTCCAGGCGCCCCTCTGCCGCCGCGCGCCGCAGCAAATCGCCCTGGGATAGCTATGGAAGAATATTGCAACTCGCGCCCGACACTGCTAGCTCAACGCCGTCGGCCGCGCCGCACGCCGGTTTAGCTCAGTTGGTAGAGCAACTGATTTGTAATCAGTAGGTCGAGGGTTCGACTCCTTCAACCGGCACCAGTTAACATCGGTGACCTCAATCGGAACCTCGCTTATGCACTCCGGAAATGGTCACTCGCCAGAGCATGAATATAAATGGCTGCGCCATGCGAAGGAGCATAGAAAATGAATTTGGAACCAGGCGAAGAAATTAAGATCGCAAAAAAGCCGAACGGCAAATGGGGTATTTTCCTGCACCTCAATGGCTATGCCGAGCCCTTCGATATCCGTGAGTTAAAAACCGAAGAAATGGCCGAAGGATGGGTCGATACGACGGAGTGCAATAACCTCGTTGATCAATTCATTACGAAATATCGCGGAAAAGCCTGAATCAGGCGAATTGCATTCGCGGCCAAAAGAGGCTCGCACCCGCCAATTTGGCAAAAATCGCGCATTGATCAGAAGCCTCTCCCAAGGCTTAAGATCAATGCGAAACTATGTTATGGCTCTTCAATACCGGGTTTAAGGGCCGCGGCCTTGGGTTGGACGCGACCCGGCATCAAATTTAAGTTGAAACAAACCCTTAGATGAAGCCATCTGACTGGCGAAGCGGTCCAAAGGCCGTCAACTTCGCTGAACACTGCCGAAAGACGCAGCAGAGATCGTTAAGGAACGACGAAGACAAAAGAAATTCGAAGATTTATAAGGGATCTGAATTATGGCGCCAGCGAACCCGGCTTGCAGCCATAGAGCCGGTCAACCCGCTTGCGTGCGTCAGCAGTCAAAGCCAGCGAATGGATCGGCGGATCTTTGCGGCTGGGGATACGAAAACCGCGCGGGCATAGATGACCGGCCTGCCGGGGAGGATTGAAGAATGACGGACTTGAAAGAGTCGATGAAGTTTGTCGAGGGCGGAGACGAATATGAACTGCTCGCCAGCGACGATAAGATGGCTTACGCGCTCATCTTCAAGACTGAGAATCAAACCGCTATCTTGCAAGGTGAACAGCTCGACGCGTTTCACGCGGAGTTCGAACTCGTCAGAAAGCAATATCCCGCTTATAGTCCTGATCAGCGCCTCGCCCAGATTTGGGACCAGGGCGGCTATAGCTGGCTCGCGGCCGAACAAGAAGAATCGGGATCGAATTAAAGGGCCTGCTTCCCGCAACGGGGTGCAACGGACAACGCGGAGCTACCCCTAGGGGATGGCGGCTCGCGCGGAACAATTGCTGTGGCCCGTCTCTTCAAAGATGCTGGATCACCGGCTAGCGCTGCGCTCCAGAAGCACAGCTGCCGCTTGGCCTTTCTCCCCGTCGTCAAGATTGCGTGGTTAAGATCGACGCGATGTTAAAAGCAATTTTGACCTTGTTTGCCTGCCTCGCCGTTGGCAATGCGATCAACCGGCTCACAGGACTGCCTTTGCCCGGAGGGGTCATTGGCCTTGTTCTTATGCTCGCGATTCTGATCTGGCGCGGCGGCCCGGATCAGCCATTGAAACACGTCAGCCACGCCCTGCTTCAAAACATGACTGTGCTGTTCGTGCCGGCCGGCGTCGGGCTGATGACGCAGCTCCCCACGCTGAAACAGAATGCCTTGCCGATCGGCATCGCCATCGTCGTTTCAACAGTCCTCGGCATGGCCGTCACCGCGATCATCATGCACTGGCTCACGCGCGGCAGCCGGGACTTGCGAGAGCCTCAATGACCGGTGCCATTGAGGCCATCGGCCACGCGGTTTTGATCGATCCCTTGTTCGGATTGACCAGCACTTTGCTCGCCTATCAATTCGGTGTCTGGGTGCAGCGGCTTTGCGGCGGCAGCCTTCTCCTCAATCCATTGCTGATCACGGTGGCGGTCCTGGTGAGTTTGCTGCAAACGGCGGGCGTTTCTTATGACCATTACATGCAAGGCGGCGAGCTGATCGCTTTTCTTGTAGGGCCGGCGACTGTCGCATTGGCCTTGCCTCTCTACGACAATCTGAAATCGATCCGGCGTTCCGCGCTCGCTATTTTGCCGGCCGTCATCATCGGTTCGCTCACCACCTGCCTCAGCGCGACGCTGATCGGCCGCTGGCTTGGCGCTTCGCATCCAGTCGTCATATCACTTGCGGCGCATTCCGCCACCACGCCGGTCGCCATGGGCATCACCGGGCAATTCGGCTGCGAACCATCGCTGGCAGCGGCTTTCACGTTGCTGACCGGCTTGGCGGGCGTCATTCTCTTCCCGCCGGTGATGGACTTGCTCAAGATCAAAGACTGGCGTGCGCGCGGATTGGGCATTGGCATCGCCGCGCATGGACTGGGTACGGCACGGATGCTTCAGCTCAATGAGGCAGCGGGCGCCTATGCAGGAATGGCGATCGGACTCGGCGCCATTATCACAGCGGTAACTGTTCCGGTTTTGGTGAGGCTTGGCTTGAGCTAGCCCCCTCTCCTATTTTGACCTTTTGTTTAGCCGATGAAAGCAGATGTACGCGCACTTTAGGCAATCGGTACCGCGAGTGGTGCGTAGACGTCATCATTTTGGTTTTGCGACGCCTCGGACTTCACCGGCGGCATGGCAGTGATTTTCACTGGCACGGATTTAGCCGCGGGCGTATTGCTCCTCTGATCGCGATGCGACAAAGGCAGCAGGTTGTTGGTTTCCGGATAATAGGCCGCGCAACATCCACGCGGTACTTCATAAGGAACGACCCGGAACCCGCTGGCCCGCCGCTCGACACCATCATCAATGACAGAAGTGAACTCAATCAGCGACCCTTCAGAGAGACCAAGCTCCTTCATGTCGTCCACATTCATAAAGACGACTAAGCGATCATCTGCGATGTCGCGGTAGCGATCATTATAAGAATAGACCGTGGTATTGAACTGATCGTGACTGCGTACAGTCATGAGCTGGAAATGCGGCGTTTCCAGCGCATCATCGTCCTCATCCATCATGCCCGGCTTGAAGAGAAAATTGGCCTTGCCCGTTGGCGTGTTCCACTTCCGGTCTCTGGCCCCATTTGGCAGATGGAACCCGCCCGGCTCCTTGATCCGCGCATTATAATTGATGAACATATCCGGCAAGACAGCTTCGATCTTGTCGCGGATCAGATCATAATCCGCAACGAGGCGATCCCAATCAATCGCTGCGCGACCGGCGACGCTCGCTTTGGCTAAGCCTGCGACGATCCAGGGCTCTGACCGGCAATATTCACTTGCCGGCTTCAAACTGCCCGCTGATCCATGCACCATAGAAAAACTGTCCTCGACCGTGACAGTCTGCTTCACGCCGTTCTGAAGATCGAGCTCTGTGCGTCCAAGCGCTGGGAGAATATAGGCTTGTTCACCATGAATGAGATGGCTGCGATTGAGTTTCGTTGCGATATGAACCGTCATCTTAATATCGCGGACCTTTGCCGTTACGCGGTCAAAGTCTGGGATAGCGCGGAAGAAATTACCGCCCATCGCTAGGAATGCATCAACTTCACCGCGCAGGATCGCCTCACAGCAAAGCGACGTATCGTGGCCTTCCTCGCGCGGACTGTGGAAGCCAAATACCTGATCCATTTTCAGCAGAAAAGGTTCTTTTGGCTTTTGATAAATGCCGACAGTCCGGTCGCCTTGAACATTCGAATGACCACGGATCGGAGAAGCCCCAGCTCCTCGTCTGCCAATATTCCCGCGTAGAAGCAGAAGATTGATGATCTGCTGCATCGCATCGCCGCCATTGCGATGCTGTGTGATCCCCATACCCCAGCAGATGATGACGCGCTCTGCCTTTATGTAGATATTCGCCGCCTGCTCGATCTGCTTGCGGGTCAAAGCCGTATAATGCTCGATCTTTTGCCAGCTCAAATCACGGACATAATCGGCGAAAGTTTCGAAGCCATGGGTATGTTCCTCAATGAATCCCACATCGAGGATACGTGGCAAACCTGCGATCTTCGCGGCATCATCCGCCTCGACAACGACCTTGCATATGCCCTGCAACGCCATGATATCGCCGCCCGTGCGCAGCTGGAAATAATTCGAGCTGATCTCCTGACTGGCGCCTGTCAGCATTTCGATGGGACTTTGCGGATCTGTAAATTTGAGAAGCGCGCGCTCCTTCAAAGGGTTGAAAGTAACGATTGGAATCCCGCGCTTGGCCATATCATGCAGGTTTCTCAACATACGCGGACTATTCGTACCAGGATTTTGGCCAATGATGAACATTGCGTCGCAATGGTCCCAATCCTCCATCACCACAGTTCCCTTACCGACGCCGATGCTCTCGGGGAGCGCGACGGACGTGGTTTCATGGCACATGTTGGAGCAATCGGGAAAGTTGTTGGTGCCAAGCAGCCGTCCATAAAGCTGCCAAAGGAAAGCAGCTTCGTTCGATGTCCGTCCAGACGTATAGAGTTCGATACGCCGTGGATCGAGTTCGCGCATGAAGCCGCCAATTTCGCGCAGCGCGATTTCCCAATCCACCGGCTCGTATTTATCTGTCCCCGCGTTATATCGCATCGGATGCGTTAAACGCCCATTGTCTTCCAAGGCGTGGTCGCTCCAGCCCTTGAGCTCTTCGACCGTATGGCTTGCCAAGAATTTGGGCGTGGTACGCTTCTTGGTGGCTTCCCAGGCAACTGCTTTGGCGCCGCTTTCGCAATATTCCATAACATGCGGCATCTCTGGATCTGGCCAAGCACAGCTCGGGCAATCAAAACCACCGGGCTTGTTCATCGACAAAAGTGCGCGATTTCCCTTGAGCAAAATCTTTTGCTTACCGAGCTGCTGCTCAGCTGCGCTCAGCGCTCCCCAGCCGCCTGCCGGGGGCTGCTCAGCTGAAGGGTTACGCGCCGTTGCAGGCTTGTGTCCTGGAGACATGAGATGTTCCTATTCGTTCGCAGCGAGAAAGAGTTTTCACGCACAAACGCGGCACCCCAGCAAACCGTTCAGAAGAACAGATTTATTCTTGCATTATTGCAAGGCGGCCATCCATCAGCGCACGCACAGCCATAAATCGAATAGACAAGCTTTGCCGGTATGGGACCAAAAATTGACGAAACCAAAACCATAAAGAGCAGTTCAGCGAGAGTGCTTAGTCACCATAACAACCCAACCAAGGAGGATATATTATGGGTATTCGGACTTTGGCTTTATGCGCGGCCGCTTCGCTGTTTTTATGCGGTGCCGCCGTTGCTCAGACGCATGACCAGAATATGGGTGATACGTCTAGCTCCGCTGCCGGTAAAAATATAACTCCAAGCACGGCTGTTCAAAAAAACCGAAGCAGCTCCAAGGACACACAGAATAACATGGGATCGCCGGCAGGCGGTGCGCCAGGTGTCGAGGGTCCGGCAGGTTCTGAAAATGGCCCGGCTCAGATGAAGCCGAAAAATCAATAAGGCTGACATATCGCCCGGCCGGAGCTCTCACGTTTATAAAAATAAAACAGGCGATGAACTAGGTTCAGCGCCTGTTTTATTATGTTAAAAATAAGTCGAGTTGCAGAGTGTTCCCAGCCAGGTTGTGCTGCTAAAAACTCCTCAATCAGGATGCCGGATCGCGACGCACGGCGGCGATCGTGCACTAACGGGCATGAAGCACGCAATTATTTGTTCAAATGGGCTTATAACAATGGAGGCAGCCAGCATTAACTTCATATTTAAAAGTGGCCGCTGCCTGCTTAGACGCATCACACTAGTCATCATTTGCGCTGCTGGTTCTCAAGCCTGGTTACGATATGCTCTGGCAGCGCCAGATCACGCTCCGCCCATCAGCCTTCTAAGCGACATCGCGCCAAGAATAACCGCCTGCTGGACCCCTCCAAATATTGGCGACGAGATCACCCTCCGTTTGAGTTTTACGCGCAATGGTGTGCTCGCAGGACGGCCGCGTATAACCTTTATAAAAGCAGCAAGTGGCAGTGCCGACGGCGAAGCAGCGCTAGCCAACTCGATTTTCGCGGCCTTGCGTGATTGCACCCCTCTGCCCTTCACCCCGGGGCTTGGCTCCGCAGTCGCCGGCCGGGTCATGACGATCCGGTTCATTGCGCGCTCCGCGAAATCTTGGCGGGCCAATTTAACACCCCGACACGCGGCCCTATCATAAAGTCGGCTGCCGCCTATCTAAGTAAGCGGCAGACAAAGGAATTGAGCACGCTGGAGGACGAAGTTCTTTATGCGATCGGCACTTTTTGATAAGCCGCAGGGGGTACACGATTCGTTACCTCTCACCAGAAAGTGTTCTAATGCCTGTATCAAAACCAAAGACGAAGGCCGCCCCCGCGGCTTCTGCCAGCGCTAAAGCCAAGCCGAAAGTCGCGGCCCGATCCGTCGCAGCTGCGACAAAGGCTTCCGCTGCGACAAAGACCGCAGTGAAAACCGTCACTTTAAAGCAGATCGGGGTCGAGCTTGCCGCGGCCTACGAGCTTCCGAAGCGAACCGTCGAATCCATCCTGAACGATATGGTTGAGACGATCGTCAAAACCATCAAGAAAGGTTCAAAAGTCCGCATCAGCGGTATTGGTATCTTGCAAGTCAAAAAGCGGGCAGCACGTATGGGCCGCAACCCTGCGACTGGTGAATCCATCAAGATCAAAGCGAGCAAGAAGGTTTCCTTGAGCGTCGCACGCGACCTTAAGGAAGCTCTTTAATCAGTAGAACGCGATGAGAAAAAGCGGAGTCCGTTTTTAGCTCAATCGGATCGTGTAATTTATCGCGGATCAAGTTTAAGCAGAATTGTTCTAGCTTGATCCGCGTGCATTCTATGATGACAATTCCGATGATAAATGATCTTGCCCCCAAGTTCCATCGGAGTTTGTTTTGGCCCAGCTTGAAGTGCTCCCCAATTTAGATCACGCAAACTGGAATCTATTCGTGATTTGGTTCATGGCGCGCGTGACGCCGAAAGGCCATTTGAGATGAACGCATTATCCGTCGGTTTGCCCGGCCGCGAGAAGTTAAGCACGACGCCCTTTTGGTAAGCCCATAAATCAAGATCCTGCGAGATGAACTCCGAGACTTCATCAATCCGGATTGTCTTCGGATAGCCAACGCTCTTGCAGAACCGTTCCAACGTCTTCGCCGCGCGATAATTAAGCGCGATCAACAGCTGGTGAAAACCGCGAGAACGTATCGACGATAGTCAACACGCGGACCTTGCGGCCCGTCGCCGACTGGTCATAGACAAATCCATCGCCAAGGTTTCATTGTGCTGCTGGGCGGCACATCCATCGTCCCGCAAATTTGGCTTTCACCCGTCTTTCCAGCGTCTTGCGGCGTAACTGCAACTGCAATCCTTGTAAAGCCGATAGACCCGTCTGGGGTTCACAAGCCAGCCTTCCCGCCGTAACAGCATGTGAATGCGCCGATAGCCGTAGCGCACATCCGCGCTTCAGCAATCCGCCTGATCCCTGGCTTTATATCCGGCGGGTGCCTCATTCTGATTGCAGGCGTAGAGTGCTCGATCGACCTGCAAGGCCAAACAGGTGCGCCGGATCGAGACTTTCCAATCCGGCCTCAACGTCCCGATCGTAAGTGCTACTTCCTGAGTTTAAATGGATGGATTTAAGGGGAGCAGGTGAAGCTGCTTGAGCTGCTCTGTTCCGCATGGCTCAAACCCAATCCTTTACAATCTTCATCTTCACCGCCTGCGGCCGGCTTCCCGTTTTCTTTCGCCGTCATCCGCTACGTTTTTCACTTGATCGGCCGAATGCCTGCTTAGGCTCTCCGTCGAGAAGACCGCCCCATTCAATGGTTAAGTCCTGAGGCGAAACTCAACGGACTGAATCCATCTACATTTGGTATCTTCAAATACATTATGCAAGGCGTTCTTTTGAATATGTTTCGATATTATTGACATTAGCTACGCGGTGGTCAAGTCCGTAATTTAATACGGATCGCAGGCTCAAATCTCCTTACACTCCTATCTATATGAAAAAATTGAATATAATAGATATTAATATAATTAAAATCAGCCGTGAAACGAAGCTTATCGCATGAATTTAACGTAGTTATTTACGTAACATTTTTGTTGCTATATAGATCAGCTAAATCGCTACAATGCGTCACCCCCCAAGGTTCCTGGAGGACTATTGAAACCTAATCTAAGCGGCCAAAGCCTTAGGCGCGATGAGCACGACACCAAATTCGCGGCAAACACAGCTCCTGGCGCGGACAGCGATACTGCCATCCAGCCGGAATTGGCCGGCGGTTACACCAGTCCATTCATGCAGAGTCTGGCTAGCGCTGCCGAGGCATATGAAACGTCCGATTTGGACGGCGATAGTAGGGTTCTTGGCCTATCGGACAAACAGGACCGTTCCCTCGCCGAGCCAATGCCCGATCTCGCCGATTTTTATTTCTACCCCGCGCCAGAAATAGACATAGACGCTAACGAAACCCAGATGCTGGCGCTTTTCGAACGATTGGCCAGCCAATGGAATGCTCTTGGCGAAGAAGAACCCTTTTGGTCGGTTCTTACACAAGAAAAATATAAGGCCGCGAACTTTGACGATCAAAAGCGCGCTGAGTTTTTCGCGACGGGCTTTAAAGATGCATCCCTTATCGATTTATTTTGCCGGCGCAATAAAGTAGCGATCAAACGCGGCATTTGTCTTGAACTTGGCTGTGGCGTGGGAAGGGTTACACAACACCTTGCCACTATCTTCGATAAAATTATCGCTATCGATATTTCAAAAGGTAACTTAGCCGAATGCAAAAAAATGGTGGAGACGCTGGGGCTTTCAAATGTAGAAACCCAGCGACTTCGGTCGCCAAATGACTTGAACGACCTACCACAGTTTGATTTTCTTTATTCCATAATTGTACTGCAGCATAACCCCCCACCTGTTCAGAAGTATGTTCTCGACATTTTATTTTCAAAAATCTCCGATGGTGGCAGCTTCCTGATTCAAGCTCAAACTTTTGCACCATCCTACACATTCAGCGTGCACGAATATCTTGACGGCCCGCAAGGCACGATGGAAATGCACTCGCTTCCGATGCATGAGATAATGAAATTAGCGCGAAAACATAAGCTCACCATTTGCGAAGTGTTGCCCGACAATTGCACCGGCCAATTCGGATCTCATACGTTTTTCGGCGTCAAGGAAAGCTCTAAGATCTCGTCTACAGAAGATCATTTTTCAATTGATTATATACAAACGCCACCAGTATTCGACCTAAATTGTAATCTCCGTCACGATCTTCGAAACTTAGCAGCCGGGCTTCCTATACAGTCTCCTAGCAGGATTGATGAGCAATCCATTCAACCGATGCAGCAAATGACGACACCAAAGCAATCATTATGGGGAAAACTAAATTCCTACTTCAACTCTTTATTATTACTCACACCTACAAGACGAAAAGTCGCGTGGCTAGAATCACAATTTGAACACGGCATGAAGCGTGAACGAGCCCTCATCAATGATGCTTTGGATGACTTACAAGGAAATAAGGACCTTATTGAAGCTATTGAAAATAAGTATCTGGACTTAAAGGTTTCAGGAAAACATCAAGCAGACGAATTGAAAGAACTACAGCGGATTTTACGTCTGGAACGAACGACAAGACAAAAGTCATTCGCTGATTTTGACCGGCTTCTAGCGATTTATGCAAATCGAAATCAGCCCGCCTCCGATGCGGCTCTTTCTAGTTTGACAAAGACTAAAGCGCCGGGACTACAATCTTTGCTCGAAACGTTTTATTGCCTCCTGGAAGAACGCTATCGCGGCTCGCGGGAGGAGATAAAACAGCGCCTTACGATTTATAAAAAGGATTTCGAAGCGCTACGCGCACGAATGCAAAGTTCTGGCCCTATTATCGATCTTGGCTGCGGCCGCGGCGAGTTCGTAGAGCTTTTACGTGACGAAGGATTTCAAGTTATAGGAATTGACGAAAACGAAATTCAACTTGAAGCTGCAAGGCATAAAGGCTTACCAGTTCTTCATTGCGATGCGCAGACATACCTCGCCGGTATAGAGGATGAGAGTGTTCTAGCAGTAACCGGTATTCATATTGTTGAGCATCTTCCCTTCCCGTCTCTCGTGGCATTGATGCAAGACATTGCTCGCGTCGTGAAAACAGGTGGCCTTACCATTTTCGAAACCCCTAATCCGCGCAACTTAGTCGTCGGCGCCCACACGTTTCATTTTGATCCGACACATATAAAACCTCTGCCGCCTGAAGTACTGGAAATACTATTCGAAACATTGGGGTTCGTTAACATCGAGACACGCCTCATGCATCCATCAGATATATTCGACGATGCGATCGAACAAAAGCGGCTCGATCCTTATGTTGCGACGCTCCTATATGGACCCCGTGATTATGCCGTTCTCGGTATCAAGAGATAGATCATGCGTATCGCCATTGTTACAACGCAGTCACCTTTCGTCCTTGGCGGTGCAGAGCTCCATGCACAAAGTCTCCTACGCGCGTTGCGCGATGCTGGACACAATGCCGAAATCGTTTCGATGCCATATAAAGGGTATCCGCCCCAGCAAATTCTTGACCGCATTATCGCCGCACGCTGTCTTGATATTTCCGAATCAAACGGTGTCAAAATAGATTTGGCAATCTGTCTAAAGTTTCCCGCTTACCTCATGCAGCATCCGAATAAAGTCTTTTGGATATTGCATCAAGAACGCGCAGCCTATGATCTTTGGGAATCCGGCCTCAGCAATTTTTTTCAAGACGACTACGGTCAAATCGTACGGCAAGCGATTAATGAAGCAGATAATATCGAGTTTCAAAACGCAAAGCGTATATTTGCTAATTCAAGAAATGTAGCGAAACGCCTCATGTCGTTTAACGGAATCGTTGCGGAGCCGCTTTATCATCCGCCGCCATTAGCAGATCAGCTTAAAGGCGGTCCGGCCGGTGACTTTTTCTTTTATCCGAGCCGCATCACGCCGATAAAACGGCAAGACTTCGTGTTACGCGCTCTCGCGCAAACGAATACACCTTGCAAAGTCGTGTTTTCTGGGAATTTCGATTCACCAGAATATGGCTTACAACTCAAAGAACTTGCACGCGAACTCGGTGTGAGTTCACGCGTAATTTGGCGCGATTTTGTAAGTGATAGCGAGCTTATCGAGCTTTATGCAAGTGCCCGTGGAATCCTGTTTACACCTGTAGACGAAGATTTGGGTTACGTCGCTCTTGAAGCAATGCTGGCACAAAAGCCGCTTTTGACGACTGAAGATGCCGGTGAGCCAGCTTTTCTTATTCGAGATCAAATTGAAGGGCTCGTAAGCAAACCCGACACTCATGCTTTTGCCCGAGCTATGGATCGCATTTATATCGATGATGAAATTTCACTACGCCTGGGCGCAGCCGGAGCAAAGCGCTATCGCAGCCTAAATATTTCCTGGGATAGCGTCGTAAATAAACTCGTCACTCAAATGGCTGAAAAATCTTTGAACTTGGTTCTAAAATCACGCCCGGCAGACGACGCCTTATCTGATGCGAGAAGATCGGCTCCCGGCAATCAGAAACAGATAACCAATGATACCGGCCGCGAAAAAATAAAAACTCACATACGAAAAGCGGCAGCTGATGTCGCTCACCATATCAATCGGCTTTTTACGCTTTATGATTTCGGTACTGCGATTGAACCAAAGAGATCCCATGCCGCAACGCGTTGGCCGCTTTATGAGGCTATCATTCAAGCTCTAAAATTTTCCGGACTTCGGCCAAAGCGTATTCTCCATTTAGGGATTTCAGCGCCTAACGTCTTCGCAGTTCGTTTGCGTGAACTATATCCCAATGCCGAACTTTTTGGATTGCAAGAAACGCCCTTAGAACATTCTTGGAATGAAACGATCAAGTCTCGCGATAAGAAAACCGCTCCGGATATCGAAATTCAAATCGTTGGACTTCATATTGAGACGGCGCATTGGCCTTATGAGGACGATAGTTTCGATCTGATTATCGCCACGGAGATCCTTGAGCGTCTCACCATTGATCCAAGCTTTGTATTTCGTGAGGCATCCCGGGTATTGAGAACGGGTGGACAGATTCTTGTCAGCACACCAAACCTCGTATCCTGGTCAGCAGTCGAATGTGCGTTGAACGGTGTTTCGCCCTATTCTTTCGGGATATTTGTTCCTTGGAATGGCACCTACGGACGGCATAATCGTGAGTATACTGCGATGGAAGTAGAGGCGCTTGGCAAATATGCAGGTTTTGAGACCAGCATGCTTGAAACATTTGATATCAGCGATCAGAAAAAGATTCCAAGTGAGTTATTGAGACAATTTGAGGCTGCTGATTACCCGTTCGATTTGAGAGGCCAAAATATTTTTTATCAGGGACAAAAGCGCGCCACGAAAATTTCACAGGCCTATCCAAAGGAACTCTTTTCCATAGACCCGGCAATTTTTGATGCGACGCTCGAACTCATTCAGGGCCGTACACCGCGGGACTTTATCGTGACGATCAAAAACAAAAGTCCGCTCACTTGGTATGCCTCTGGTTGTCGCCGTATTCAACTCTGCGTCGATCGGATCGATCAGACCGGATTTACGCAGAAGGACATACGCCGATTTGACCTTCCTCACGACTTAGTGCCGAATCAAACTGTACAAATACCGGTAAGAGCTGCTTCCGATATCCGCAAAGCCAGCAGCTGGTTTGAGATAGGCTTATATATCGACAACGTCGGTCCATTTAAGAATGCTGGACGAACGAATACTATTTCGATTTTCGCTGAAGATCTTTTGGGAAGCGAAACATGAGTATGCGGATTAATTGGTTTTCGCCCCTGCCTCCAGAGAAAACCGACATAGCTCACTACACGGCCCGATGCGCTACTGCCCTGCAGCGCGAATTTGACGTCGTTTATTGGACCCCTAAAGCGTATGATATACATATAATGCCAAAAGGCACAAAAGTTCAGCATTACGATGCTGATACCATTGCTTCACCCGTTATTCGAAAGAAACTATTTGACGGAATCAATCTATATAATATGGGCAATGACGTAAGGTATCATAGCTCGATTTATAGAACTCTAAAAAAAGTTCCAGGCATCATCATTTTGCATGATGCCAAACTCCATCACTTTATTAGAGGTTTCTATTCTGACGATAAAGACTACATCGATATAGCAAGAAAACATTATGACGAAAACGGTGCAATTATCGCCGAAGACATTGCCGGGCAGCGTCAGACGATTGATCAGCATGTCGATACGATGCCGTTTATAGAAGATGTCCTGGAAAATTCCATAGGCGTGATCTGTCATTCAAAAGACGTACGATTTCAAATTTCTTCTTTCAAAGAAATTCCAATTCTTAACCTGCCCTTACCATTCAAGTCTCTTGCCGCCAGGGCAAAATCAAGTCGTATTTGGGGACCACCCTTTAGATTAATAATGTTCGGTTTTTTAGGCTCGAATCGCCGCCTGGAATCTATTCTGCTGGCGTTGGCGAAATTCAGTCATCGAGATTGCTTCCGATTGGACATATTTGGGACCGTTTGGGATGAATTCCATATTCTAACAATGATTAAAAAACTTGGGTTGCAGCGGATTGTTTATCTACATGGTTATGTAGCCGAAGATGAACTTGATGATGCGATCGCATCATCTCATTTGTCATTCAATTTGCGCTTTCCCACGATGGGCGAAGCCTCTGGTAGCGTATTACGCAGCTGGAATTGTGCCACGCCGACGTTAGTAACGGCCGAGGCATGGTATAAATCATTGCCGAATTCAGTGGCGTATAAGATTACTGTCGATAATGAGATCGAAGATATACAAGCTGCCTTAACTTTACTTATTCGAAACCCCCATCTGTTCGAGCGGTATGGAATGACGGGCTACGCTTACGCAAGGGCAAACCATGACCCCGATCAGTATGTCATCCGTTTAAAGTCCGCACTTGAAAATGTTAAGGATCTTGAATTGCGTTTTGGTGCTAATGTGATGATCCGCGCGATATCATCAAAAGTATCCTTTCATCCGATTCTTCTAAATAATGCTGTAGATAATGTCGCCTCAGTTTTGGGACGCTAGGCCATTAAAAAGGCATTTAGTAACCTCTCAATTAGATCACGGCAGACTGAAGCAACGACACGCGCGACATTTTATAAAAAACGACATTCAGCATTTTCTTTCAAAGACCGCTCAGAAACATATTAAGGGATTTCGTGTTGGCCGCAGATATCCTAAAACTTTCGATTAAAGCTGATCTCTCTAGAGATTGGACCCAGATTGAACTGGCCAGTTTTTACCGGGTTGAAGCTGCTCTCATTCGTAGCGGACTTTCTGTAGAAACTGATCGCGGTATCTCCGATGAAGGCGATCCTTGGTTCATCTTCTGCCGGACGGGCACGGAAGATATTATTGCGCATTTCGCTCGCTACGACGGGAATTATATTATTGCGTCACCCGGTACAGATAAGGTCGCACGCGGACGTGATTTCGCGGCACTGATAAAACCCTTGATAGATAACTACGTGCCATTGGTAAAACTAGCAGAGGACGAACGCCGCGTTATTATCTTGCATCCTTCTGCTTTGCTTTTCACTTTGATCGTGACGTGGCTTTTTAAAGTGGATCGAGCAGACGCTAGAGCAGACATTAAAGAACTCAACAATGATATATGCTTCGGAGAGCGCTCGAATACAAACCTCGAATCTCACCTGCGTAGCGATAGTATCGCCGTTTTAATCGCCGCTATCGGATCCACTGCCACCTATGAACATTGGCAATTTAGTGCACCTTATTTGGACGAGAGCTCTTGCGATCGTTCTGATTTTGAAACGCTCGACGCAGCTGATTCTCATCTCATTTTGGATGCTGATGCGGACGATGGCTCCTTGGTTTCCAACAGCGTTCACTTAAATGCACCGGGTGTAAAATTGGATTTAAATACCGAATGGCAAACTTTTTTCAATTCATTCATAAGTGAAAGTCTAGAGCTACATTCCTCATTTGACCTGAGTTCCGCGATTCAAAGAGGAATAGATTACCCCGTCTCCAGTCTGGACAATCAGATAAAATTTTCAGGTATCGTATATGGTTCACTGAATGTCATTTTTGCTTCGCCACAAGCTGCATTGTGGAACCATTCGAGTATGATCCAAAATACTGAAAATGTCACTTTTCACTCGGAAGCCTTTCAAGATGCTTCCGAAGTCCTAGGTAGTCTTCTGCCCGCGCATCAAGTCTACGATTTCAGCAGCGCTGAGCCGCAGTTGATCTTACACATAATCGAGGATAGTAAGACGCTGACAGGAGCTGTCGGAAATTCAGCAGCCAGTGGCACCCAATATTCTATTAAAACGATTGAGCCTTCGAGATCTGAGCCTAGTGCTGTTGCGGCTCCCGCGATGAGTACAAGTGTGTCAGATGCGCAAGTCGAAAAAGCCATAAACACATTCGTGATGCAGCATTCAGACTTCCAAATTATTGACGTCAATAATGAGGTGGTAATTTATGATCCGAATATAAGTTCGGTCAATTCTTCTCACGTGCAGATAGCCTCCTATTCTCTTTCAGATGGATCAAGCGTGGTTCTTGTCGGTCTAGGGCACACTTTTTCATGAAACATTCATTTGATGGCGTTCTCACAGCCGGGTCACCCAGGAGATCAAGCGACTGGCTGGCGCCAAACTCCAGCGCATCTTACCCAGGCGCAGGCTACAAGGGTCACAACGCACCAGAAGAATACCGCTTCAGGTCTATACCGCCGGGTAGAAACGCCGCATGAGAGATGCCATCAAACGCGATATGCGGCGGTGGTCAGCCACCGGGCCCCGTCATCGGCCATGCCAGAGCCGGGCATGGGGAGAAATTATCTCGCAGGGCAAGCCGGAGACGCGATCAATCCCGTGCTCGCAGCCGTTGGCTATAACTTCCACCGTCTCCTCGTATGGTTCGCTTTTTTTCGCCGCGATCTGCTGTGACGCGACGCAGCAAAGCAGGACAACCTTGCGAAACCCCATAAGCAATCAGCAATCTTCACAGGCCACTAAACAAGCCAAGATGCAACTGCGGCAGGATCAAAGTTCAGCAGAATCATAAAACGCACCATATAATTTTCACAGCTCATTAGATCGTTGAAAAACGTAACAGTGAACGCGTCAACCACACCTGCTGACCGGCTGTAGATTCAATGACTCTCAAATCCGCGAAGAAAATACGATTGGGTGTATAGATACGACCTCGTCTCTTGAATAAATCTCTTCTTTATTGGGATTGTACGATTGCAGAACTAATTCTGTATCTCGCCATGTTACGAACTCGCGAACGATACCAATAATTTCTCTCGTCTTTTTATCTATAAGCTTCACGAGAGTATCATCACCAGATTTCAATGGCCGGTTTGGATTGATCCATACCATTTCTCCGGGGCGGTAACGCGGAGTCATCTGCGTTCCGTGGATGTAAGCCGCGTAAATACCTTGCGCATGCTCAAGACCAGGCGGAGAAAATGTCCATTCCACGCAATCCTCCTCCGCAAAACTTAGGGTGCCGTCGAACGATTGACCATATTTCCCGAGCACCGGTACGGACAGCTTGGGCGAAAACTGCGGCACATTTTGTTGCGATTTAATCTCTAATTGATACGTATTATTGCGTAGACCCGTTGGCAATTCAACCCCTAGATATCCCGTTATAATGATAAGCTCATCGGCTGAAATGCCGCGCTTTTCGGTTACCATCTTATTGACGGTGGCACGGTCAATATTTCTTCCAAGCCGGGCACTTAGCTCTCGGGCGAGATCGGCCTGCTTCACCTGAGCTCGCGCCAATTCCCCTTTTAGCCACTTCCCAAGCATTCGGATTCCGTCCTTGACTCGTAGTGATATTCGAACCATTGTTGCGAATATATTCACAATTATGTCCTGATGATCTCGATGATATCAGGCAAATAAAAGCGGTTTTGGATATGGTGCTTGTAATAAGATTACCCAGCGTAAGCTTCTTATTTGAGCGAATCTCACCGCTTTGCAAGCGCCAAAAAGGCAGTTTCCCCGAAATATTTACACAGGACTCATTCAAATCTCGCGCGTTTGAATTTCTAAACTAGGCCGAATCGGTTCAAAAGTGAGGGAGTTCGGTCCTATGTTTTGGAATCGGGAAGCTAGGGATAAATTCCCTTTAACTGTTGGTCTGCGAGCAACACGCGTTATTTTTATAACGGCGATATTTTTTAGCTTTTTTATCAATTTGCTGATGTTCGTCAGCCCACTTTATATGCTGCAAATTTATGATCGTGTCATCACGAGCCGCAATGAAGCGACGTTGATCTGGATTACCATTGCCGCGGGCGTCTTGATTCTGGTCTATGCGCTGCTCGAAATGCTTCGCTCCCGGCTGCTCGTCCGCGCCGGAATTATTTTTGACAACAAAATTGCGAATCAAATTTTTGAATCTGTTCATCGCGGTTATCTCAATCAGCCAAACAGCACAAACGTCCAATGCCTGAGAGACATCGATACCCTTAGAGAGTTCCTCACCGGGTCGAGCTTAATTGCATTTTGCGACATCCCATGGTCTCCTATTTTTATCATTGGAGCATTTTTGCTGCATCCGTGGTTTGGCTATCTGGCACTTGCCGGAAGCATAACCACGCTCGCTCTGACGCTTCTCAATGAGTTCGTTACGGCGAAACACCTGGGTGCCGCGGGCCGCGCAAGTGTAGCAGCCAATCAAAGCGCGCAAGCGACCTTTCGTAATTTCGAAGTCTTGCAGGCTATGGGAATGCTGGGCGCGCTTAGGACGCAATGGTCCGGCCGGCATGAGGCCGTCATCCGGCTGCAAGCACAAGCGAGCGATCGGGCCGGAGGAATTGTCGCTGCTACGAAATTTTTCCGGATGTTTTTGCAAACGGGCATATTGGGCCTGGGCGCTTATCTAGCTATTAATCGCGAGATATCGCCCGGAGCTATGATCGCAGCATCCATTTTAATTGGGCGCGCTCTCGCGCCGATCGAAATGGCCGTTGCCAATTGGAAAGGTTTTGTCGCCGTTCGCGGAAGTTATGGCCGTATTTGTCAGCTTTCGAAGGTCGCCGGTATTGTTCCGGAACGCATGTCTCTCCCAAAACCTAAAGGTGTACTTGAGGTCCAAGACCTTGTCGCTTCCGCACCAGGCCGCGAGTCAACGCCAATACTGAAAGGTCTCTCCTTCCAACTCGAAGCGGGAGAGACACTGGCCATTGTCGGACCTAGCGCGGCGGGAAAATCCAGCCTAGCGCGCATACTCATGGGCGTATGGCGTCCTCAACAGGGTGCTGTGAGGCTCGATGGTTCCGAACTCGATCATTGGAATTGCGATGAATTAGGCCAATATTTTGGTTATCTGCCGCAGGATGTCGAGCTGTTCGCAGGATCCATCGCGCAAAATATAGCGAGATTTCGTGATGATGGAGCTGAAGCCGTCATCCGCGCCGCCGAGCTTGCAGGAAGCGCAGAACTTATCCAGCGTTTGCCCGAGGGTTATAACACTCAGGTCGGAGATAGCGGTCATTCATTGTCCGGCGGGCAACGCCAGCGCATTGGACTTGCGCGTGCGCTATATGGAAAGCCCAGCTTCATTGTCCTGGATGAACCGAATTCCAATCTAGATACAGCTGGAGAAGAAGCCCTGCTTCTCGCGATTCAAAAAATGAAGGAATTACGAGTCACCATTATTGTGATCACTCACAAGCTCAATATTTTAGCGGCCGCCGATAAGATTTTAGTGATGCAAGAAGGGACAGTCCAAGCCTTTGGCCCGCGCGATGTCATTTTGCAGCGTCTAGCTGGTCCGCGAATTGTCGCCCCCGCGAATAATCTGCAAGCTGGCCATCAAGCGGCGAGAAGGGGCGAATAAACGGCATGGATATGGATAAGCCAAAATCTGCCGATGTCAGCTGGCGCGGTGTAGCTATCGCAGGCTATGCGATTATTATTATAACCTTTTTTTTCCTCGGCGGGTGGGCCGCGGTAGCGGAGATTGATAAAGCAGTTGTCGCATCTGGTTATGTCGCAATCGAAACGAACAGCAAAACTGTTCAACATTTCGAGGGCGGTATCATCAAGGATATCTTGGTCAAAGAAGGAAGCCGGGTTACTGAGGGTCAAGTGCTTTTTCATTTGCAGCCTATTCAGGCCCAAGCAAACACTGATTTGCTCGAACAGCAATTAGATGCGTCAATGGCGAATGAAGCGCGGCTTGTTTCAGAACGCGACAACCTCAAAGAAATTGTCTGGCCACCCGAGTTTGAAGGACGGATGGCCGAGCCCTATCTAAAAAGGATTATCAACGATCAGACCCATGAATTTCAAGAGCGGCGTGCTTCACTTGATGGCCAAATCGATGTGATGCGTTCGCGTATCGAGCAGCTTGAGAAGCAGATCGATGGTATTGCGATAGAAAAGGATTCTACAGAAAAACAGGGTGCCTATATCAATGAAGAACTGGTCAACCTGCGAGAGGCGGCGGCGAAGCAATTAGTCCCTATGGCACGTGTCTATGCTCAGGAGCGTGAACGGACACGCTTGGAAGGAATTGTCGGTCAGGCAATAGCGGATATGGCGAAGGCTCGCGGATCAATTGCTGAGATGAATATTCAGATCCAGCAATTGCGGCAAAAATTTCAAGAAGACGTTTCTACATCGCTCATCGATGTACGCCAGAAACTGAACGATACAAGGGAACGCATAAGTGTAGCGCGTGATGTTTTGAAACGTGAAACAATCACAGCGCCACGTACGGGTACGGTTCAAAATTTAAAGGTATTTACGATTGGTCAGGTTATCCGGTCTGCCGAAACGCTTCTTGAAATCGTTCCTGACGATGAGCCGCTCGTCGTCAATGCACAGTTTGCGACATCTGATATTGATAGCATTCATGCCGGTATGGAAGCGGAGATCCGTTTTCCTGCATTCCACTCCCGAACCGTGCCGGTCATGCTGGGACGGCTTGAGACGATTTCGCGCGATCGCATACTCGATGAGCAAACGCATCAATATTATTTTCTCGGTGTCATTTCTTTAAATCGCGCTGATATTCCTGAAGAATATCGTTCACGTATCCGCTCTGGGATGCCGGCCGAAGTCATTGTCGCTTCAGGTCAACGAACCGTCCTTAGCTATATTGTTTCCCCATTGAGCAGCACACTACGCAAATCCTTTCTGGAGCAGTGATGCTTATAACTTGGAAGTGATCACAAGCTGCTGAGCCAAACACGGCGGTGCATATAACTTCTGCGCAAAGGACAGACATCTGTAAAGACATGATGTGACCTTATGACGATTGGTACGGTTCAACTGCGTCATAGAGATTTTGAGTGTGGTGTGTTTGAGGTGAGTAATGCGCCGGGTAAAGCGTTTTGAGTGTTGTCACTGGTCCTTCAGATTTTGCATAGGAAGGATTTGTATTGCCGGCCTCAGCATTTATGTTTTTACACCTCCATATGTGAGTCATGCGGAAACAATGAGCGGGGCCTTAGCCCGTGCCTATCTTACAAGTCCGCAACTTAATGCCCAGCGCGCGGATACCCGAGCAGTCGATGAAAACCTGCCGTCAGCGCTTAGCGGCTTTCGACCGACCGTGAGTTTAACCGCTGACGGAGGGCTTTTGAATCAAATCACAAACACCCCGAATTATTCTCCCTACCGGACAACAACGCACCCCTCGGGCGGCCAGCTTACACTCAATCAGACAATCTTCGATGGATTCAAAACGTTAAACACAGTTAAGCTTGCTGAGTCTCAGATACATTCATCGCGCGAATCTCTACGATATAGCGAGCTCTCGGTTCTGAGTGCCGCCGCTGGCGCCTACATGAACGTGCTTCGAGACTCGGCGATTTTAGCATTGCGATCTAATTACGTAAATGTTCTTGAAGCTCAAGTTGAAGATACGCGAACCCGCCTTCGATTAGGTGAAGTCACAAAAACTGATTTGCGGCAGGCTCAAGAAGCCGTGGAACAGGGCCGGGCCGATCGGGCGACCGCGGGGTCAAATCTCGCCGGTAGTTTGGCCCAATATCGTCAGTTGATCGGAGTGCCTCCACATGATTTGCAGCCCGCCCGCCCGGTTGAGTCGCTGCTCCCTCGCTCATTGGACGATGCTTATAAGATTGCTGAGTCGGAGCATCCTCTGATCCTTGCTGCACGCGCTAATGTGGATGCAGCGGGCTATACGGTCGAGACTAACTTTAGCCCGCTGCTGCCATCGATCGGGCTGACAGGTCATGTCCAGAGGCGCCTGGATTATGAGTATGTCCCCGGTCAAAGATATTATGAAGGCTATGTCGCGGCGGGTATCACGGTTCCTCTTTACGAGGGGGGTGCTGTTTATTCGTCGGTGCGGCAAGCAAAGGAAAAATTCACAGAAGCGGAGTTGGTCCTTGATCAGCAGCGTTTAGCGGTACGGGCGACGGTCGCAAGCGATTGGGCTGCATGGGATAATACACATGCGGTTCTTTCAGCAAGCCGGAAAGAAGTCACCGCGGCGGAAGCGGCTCTCAGCGGGATTCGCGAAGAAGCAAGGCTGGGCGAACGTACGACATTTGATATTTTAACGGCTCAGCTCAATCTACTGAATGCCCGTTTGCTTGTCGTGTCGGCGCAACATGATCTCGTTTTGGCATCCTATGCCGTGCTTGCTTCCATTGGGCGTCTATCCGCTGCGACTCTCGGGCTTGATGCTCCCCAATATAACCCAAAAGAGCATTATGACCGGGTCAAATATAAATGGATTGGCACGAATCCCTAACCCGGAAATAAATATAGCGAGGCAGTCAACGAGCTGCTGGCGTTATGACCGCGCCGTCGATCTGCCGCGCGTTTCGATGACGCGCAAAGCCGCGAGCAGCGCCGGTGCGGTGACATCTGCGATGGGCATCACCTGATCGACGGGAAAAGATCGCGCTGCAATGTCGAGCACATCTGCCGCGTGGTTCGCGCTTCAGGTGCCGCATTGCAACTTGTGCCATTGCCGCGCGATGGATTCAAAATCGGCATGCCGCTTTGAACCAAGCTTATAGGGAAACTCGCAAATATCCCACAGCAAGCAACTGACTAAGTATATCGACGTAGCACCTATCGATTTGTGAATAGCATAACTCCGCGATCAAGCCATTTAAGAAGGCGCTCAATTCTTTTTATTCAATATACCGTCGGATTATTAATGAGTCTGATGGATCAGTAGCCTAGAAGAACGATGCTGGGGGCTGATACATGAAGCTTTTGTCCTGCCTGATTGCGATTGGGCTGATCGCCGGGTGTACCACGGCGGCGCGGGCTCAAAAGCTGCCTGCTTACATGGAGCCAATTTCTGGCGTAGCTACAAGCACGCCCGCCGATACCGCGACAAAGGATGTGCTTGCGCTTAACACCAGTATGTTCGAGCTCTATAGCGATGCCAGCAAAATCTTTCGAGCCAATATCCTCGCTAATCATCCGGTGATTCTCGGTTTGTTTTCTGGCTCCGGCGGCCGTCTGATCTTATATCGGCCAGGGATGGCAACGATCGATGCTCCACCTGTCCCGGTGGTCTATCAGCTGCTCAAATCGATCAGCCACAGTACCATGGCGCTGGCGGAAGCCGCTGGACCCTATTTGAACAACCCGGACAATACAGCTTGGCGAGGCTCAATGCTCGCTTACCGCAGCCGTGTGCAGACGGCTCTCGACGGGCTCAATGCTACACCGATGCAGGCCGGGTGGCAGGATAACAATCGCACAATCCTGCAGAACAACATCGTCTTCATAGACGATTGCCTCTCCAAAGGTGTCATCAATTTCGAATCTTTAGAAGCATTCGGCAAGAAGCAGGCGCCGTTTTTGGCCAAGAACGTCACCTGGGCAGCCCAGACGCAGGTTGCGCACTGGATGACCGTACTGACTGAATGGAAGGCCATGCTCGGTCCGGATTGGGACAAAACCTATGCTGCGAGTAATACGATCTATGTCGCACGCCAGAATAACGTGATTTTCAGCGTGCTGGCGCAGTTCTTTCCGCCGGAAGCTATCAACGACCGGCTGCTGCTCATTGAAACCGTTTCCTTCACGACAACTCCGGACGACATGCTGGATTCGCTCACCCGCATCATCGCCGATCGCTCCGTAGGATCGCTGTTCTTCGGCTCCTACCACCTCATGGATTACGAGCTGATGGGGGGCGATGCGCGCATCGCGATCACCGCGGAAACCGGAAAGCGAGGAATGACGGCATTCCTGCCGCCGGCCGTTCCGTTCGGATCGCACCAATGGCCGGCGCTGATCACGCCGGGACCCGGCCCCGCGTCGATCGCCGACTTGAAGTAAAACCTATCCCGCAACGAACGGTCAGAACAGCATGAGCGGGTCGCGACGCGAGTTCGGCAAATGGGTCACAGCGGCGGGCATCTCCCTCAGCCTATCGCGGCTCGGCGTCGCCGGTGACATCGGTTTCGCAAACTATGAAACACCTCCCGGACGGCAAAACTTCAATCCGGCGGCGCAGGGCGCCGGACGCGTCGATGGTGTCGCCAAGGTTACAGGCGCCAAACTCTATGCCTCGGATTTTCGCGCCAATGATATGCCAGGTTGGCCGGTACAGACCTCGCACGCGCTGCTGGTGCGCGCGCCGGACGCGACGCACGCCTATATTGGCATGGACCTGGCGCGCCTTGAAGGCGTGATAAAGCCAGCGGCGGTTGTGACCGCGGCGGATATCGATTCCACCGGTTTGCGCGTGCCAGCCTTCTACAAGGGCGATTTATTCTGCCCGCTCGGCAAGACGCCGCTCTATCTTGGTCACCCCGTCGCACTGCTGATCTTCGATACGTTCGATGCTTTCGACATGGCACGCCTCGCTTTGCGCGAAGGCCCTTTCGTCAAATTCGGCGCGGAGACCGGCCCCGTCATGATGCCACCCTTCGCTGCCTTCCGCTTCACCCGCGTCGCCGGTGCGACGCCGAGCGATCCAGACGTTTATTCGCCGATCCTGGCGGGATGGGTGACGCCCGGCCGTATTCAAAACAGCGAATTGCCGGTTTGGGCGCCCTTCGCCAAGGAGACGCTCGCGCCCTATGGCGATGCCGCGCGCCATGGCGAGGCGATCCGCGCCGGGCTTGCCGCCGATGACCCCGGCATGCTGGTGCTGGATCGCCTATTCGAGACACAATCTGTCGATCCGATGTTCCTTGAGCCGGAAGGGGCTCTTGGCTGGTATGACGCCAAAAATAGCAAACTCGAACTCGTGCTTGGTGTGCAATCACCTTACGAGGCCGCGGAATCAGTCGCCTACATGCTCGGCACCGCCGTTAAGGGGATGAAGCCCGCCGCCATCAAGGGGCACTTCGCCCATGTCGGCGGCGGCTTTGGCGGCCGCGATCACACGCCATTCGTGCTTTACGCCGCGCTCGCGGCAATCTTTTTTCCCGGGCGTCCCGTGCGGCTGGCGCATGATCGCCATCAGCAATTTCAGGGCGGCATCAAACGTCACGCGATCAAGATGCAGTCGAAGATTGGCATCGACCGTAAGAGCGGGTTGATCAAGGCATTCGCCGCCGATCACATACTCGATGGTGGCGGCCTGGCAAATTTCTCGCCGAACGTCGCGTCTGTCGCCGCGGCGGCGGCGGCCGGTATCTATGATGTCCCTAAAGTCGATGTGACGACAGTAGCGATCCATACGCGCGGCGTCACCGCTGGATCAATGCGCGGCTACGGCACGCTGCAAACCCTGAGCGCCCTGGAAGTGCTGATCGACGAGGCGGCGCTCGCGCTTAAAATTGATCCGATCGAGTTTCGCCGCCGCAATGCGCTGAAACAGGACGGCAGAACCATGATGGGCAATCCCTATTCGGTCTCGATACGCACCACGGAGATTTTGGACAAGCTTGAAAAGCATCCGATCTGGCAGAACCGCGCTGCCGAGAAGGCGCAAATGGGAAACGACAGCCTTCTGATAGGAACAGGCCTCGCTTGCGTCACCAAAGATTACGGCAGCGGCGGCGATTGTTCCAACGGCCGCGTTGAACTTAGCCCCGACGGCAAGATCGCAATCTTTTGCGACCATGTCGAGATGGGCAACGGTATCGGCACGGCGCTCGCCAACCGCGTCGCACTTCATCTCGGCGGGATGGCAGACGAAGTCGCAGTGTCGCAGGTCGGTGCATTCGACGTCCTTGGCCTGATCACGTCGGGCAATTCCTACGCGATGGACCAGAAGACGCAGGACAGGCTGCAAAAAAATCCGCGCTGGGTGCCAGCGGTCAGTTCGGCCACCTCGGCCTCGGTCGGAGCGCATGTTGGAACGCATGCTTCCGCGGAGGCGGCGTGCGTGATCTTCCGCTTCGGCCTGTGGCAGGCGGCGCTCGCGCTCTGGGATATTGCGCCAGACGATTCGCGCGCACGTGATTTTGCCAAGGCGGTGTGGAAGGACAGCTGCCTCACGATGGGAAATCTGAAACCTCTGCCGTTGGCGGAGCTCGCCGCGACCGCGCATGCGCGCAACTTCGTCACCGGCGCCGCCGCCCATGGTTTCTCGCGCTGGGCCTGGACACAGGCGTGCTTCGCCGTCGGCGGCGAACACTATCGCGCAGAGATCGATGGGCTCGCATTGCGCCACGGCGGTGGCGGGTTCCAGCGATATGACCGCCTCAGCGTCAAATTTCCGCCAACTGTCAACAATCGCATTGGCGCGGCTTACACCTCAATGTGTGGAACCGCCGTTCGCGTCGAGATCGAGAAAGCCACGGGCGCGCTCAAAATCGCAAAGGCGTATAGTGTGTTCGAGTGCGGTCAGGCGCTGGTACCTGAGGTGGTGCTTGGCCAGGCACAAGGCGGCTTCGCCATGGGCGTTGGCTACGCGCTGCTGGAAACGCTGCCGCCTTTCGAAGGCGGCCCCGGCAACGGGCAATGGAACCTCGGTCAATATCTCGTCGCCCGCGGTTCCGATCTGCCGCTACGCAGCCTTGAGATCGAGATGCTGCCGCCGCGGCCTGGCGAGGCGCCGAAGGGTATGGCGGAGGTGGTCATGATCCCTGTCGTGCCGGCCATACTCAATGCCATTCATGATGCGACTGGCCACCGTTTCCAGACGCTGCCGGTGACCCAAAGCCAGCTCAAGGGAGTGCTCGCGTGACGGCCTTGACCCTGACCATCAATGGACACGCGCACACGCACGCGGACGTGCGCGACGACCTGACGATGAATGACTTTCTGCGCGAATATCTCGGCATGACCGGCACCAAGTTTGGCTGCGGCGCGGCGCAATGCCTGAGCTGCGCGATCATCGTCGATGACCCGGACGGCACCAGTCAAACGAGCCCGACTTGCATAGTACCGGCGGCCAGCTTCAACGGCCAGTCGATTCGTACCGTCGAGGGCCATGCGAAGGGCGCTGAGCTGTCCGTGCTGCAAAAAGCCTTCATCGAACATTTCGCGTTTCAATGCGGCTATTGCACCGCCGGGTTCCTCAACGAGGGCCAAGTACTGCTGGAACGGCTGGCGAAAACGCCAGTCCTGCGCACAACGCTTGAAGCCACGATCGCCGAGGCGCTCGACGGCCATCTTTGCCGTTGCACTGGCTACGTCAAATATCATGAGGCCGTGCGCGCCGTGATCCTCGCTGACGCCAAGCTCTATCTCGTCTAGCCGCATCCATATCGCGCTGGATGGACCCCGCATACTTACCCGCTAATGGGCGGGATTTGATGGGATAACATCACCAAGAATGAGACAGATGATTTTGCGAATTGCAATGGATTTCAAATGGATGGGATAAGATGAGAAAGCATCATCATGAAAATTGGCGGAAGAGGTGGGATTCGAACCCACGGTAGGCTTTCACCTACGGCGGTTTTCAAGACCGCTGCCTTAAACCACTCGGCCACCCTTCCCTGCTCCGGCACCACATTCCGCGCAAGAAAATGCTGCGTTCACGTACCTCGGGCCTATATCCTCACGTTTAATTGAAAGATCGAGGAGCCATTCGAAAACATGAGAATCTTGCGTCAAAAAGCCATCGCATAAAGCAGGAATTTTCGCCAGTGCGATGTAAGGGACTTATGCGACATTGGAACTCATTCTTGAAGACGCATATTAAGCATAAGAAAGATGGGTCTTTAGGAGTCAAAGTTTCTTAAATGAGACTAAAGGCTTTGCGCAGGACGCTGACATTTTTTGCAACAATGCGTCCATAGTTTGGACCTATTTGCACGGCACCGATGAAGCAGACCGCCAGATGAAGGACGTGGCCTTGGTTTGCTTCACCAATCTTTAACCATGCGATCAAAGCTTCGTGTTTGGGTTACCACACCTTTACACTTGTTTGGTTGATTGGATTTCTCAGAGATTGCTGTTGCAGAAAAGTAACGGCGGATTTGAAAGAGCAGCTCCTAAAAACTTTAGGCGCTCTTTCGAGTTTTAGACACGTGCAAAAGATTGAGTTCAACTTTCAAAGGGGATTACCATGATACGCAAGTTTGCCATGGCAACTGCTGTCCTGATGACAGCCGCAAGTTCGGCCCTGGCCGCGGATCTTCCATCGCGCCGGCCGCCGCCGCCCGTTTATACGCCGCCGCCGCCGCTGTTCACGTGGACCGGTTTTTATGTTGGCGGCCAGATCGGCTATGGCTGGGGCCGTAGCGGCACGGCCATTCCCGGTGTGAGTTTCACGAGCTCGAACCCGAATGGCGTCGTTGGCGGCGCTCATGTCGGATATAATTATCAGGTTAATCAGTTGGTCTTCGGTCTCGAAGGCGACGTCGATGGAACGGGCATTTCAAAGTCCGTCTTTGATCCCGTAACGGCGACGACTTTCGGCACACGCATTCCGGTCGAAGGATCAGTGCGCGGCCGCGTCGGCTACGCCTGGGATCGTGCTTTGTTCTATGCGACAGGCGGCGCGGCCTTCGCGGACTTGGAACATTCCTACATTGGCGGCATTGGCGCGCCTTATTATAATACCTCTTCTGGCCGCGTCGGCTGGACGGTGGGCGGCGGCGTCGAATACGCCATCACCAATAATTGGTCGGTGCGGGGCGAGTACCGTTACTCGGACTTCGGTCATCAAAGCGATGCTGTGCTCGGAGCCGTTCTGCCTGTTTCGAACCACATCACGGAACATGCGGTGCGTGTCGGGTTCAGCTATAAATTCGATATGTATGCCCCGCCGGCTCCCGTCTTGGCCAAATATTAATTTCCTGGGCTTTGCCTCGAAATTAATCGTTTAAACTTACAGCCCATCCTGTGGCAACGGGGTGGGTTGTTGCAGTCTTATCACAGGGGTTTTTAAAGCAGCGAGTTCAATTGTTAACCCGTCATTAGCTCTTGAGATTTGAACGGCAAGGTGCATGGTGGGTCTATGTTCAAGCGCTGCCTTTTAGCCCTCGCATTGACCGGTCTCCCTGGCTTGGCCCAGGCGGCCGATCTTCCATCGCGCCATGCTCCGCCTCCTGTTTACACGCCGCCGCCGATTTTTTCGTGGACGGGCGTCTATCTCGGCGGCGAGATCGGCTATGGATGGGGCCAAAATGGCATCAGCCTTCCGGCAGTGCCGGTTTACACGCGTTCCAGCCCAGAGGGTGTCCTCGGTGGAACTCATGTCGGTTATAACTATCAGATCAACCAGCTCGTTTTCGGTTTTGAAGGCGACGTTGACGGCACAATTGTTTCAAAATCTATCTTCGATCCCGTGACTGGGACAAGCTTTGGCGCGAGAATTCCTGTCGAGGGTTCGGTTCGCGGCCGCGTTGGCTATGCTTGGGATCGCGCCTTGTTTTATGCGACCGGCGGTGCGGCCTTCGCAGATCTGGAAAATAGTTTCACTGGCGGCCTTACGCCTTATTATAACACATCTTCTGGCCGTGCCGGCTGGACGGTTGGCGGCGGTGTCGAATATGCCATCACCAATAATTGGTCTGTGCGCGGCGAGTACCGTTATTCAGACTTTGGGCACGAGGGCACAGTGGTCGCGCCTGTCGCGGTTCCCGTCGATACGCACGTCACCGAACACGCGGTACGGGTTGGTTTCAGCTATAAATTTGAAATGTATGCGCCGCCGCCGCCAGTTATTTCGAAATACTGAGGCTGGGCAAAACCGCCCGCTTTATCGCTCAAAACATCTGTTAATCAATCATAAGGCCGGTTTCAGACCGGCCTTTTTATTGGTGTTGGCAAAGCCTTTCAGTTGCAAGGATATAAGCCGCGTGGCAAGCCTTCTTCATGAAGCTTGATACCCCGCCCAAAGCATCGGCGCAAAGCCAGACCGCGCCGGTGACCGCCCCGAAAATCTCTTTCGTCTCGCTTGGCTGCCCAAAGGCGCTTGTCGATAGCGAACGGATCATCACGCAATTGCGAATCGAGGGCTATGACCTCACAAAAACCCAGGCAGGCGCGGATGCGGTGATCGTCAACACATGCGGTTTTCTGGACAGCGCGAAGGCCGAATCGCTTGCCGCCATCTCGTCCGCTCTGGCTGAAAACGGGAAAGTGATCGTCACTGGCTGCATGGGCGCCGAGGCTGACAGCCTTCATGAGGCCTTTCCCAACCTCCTCGCAGTGACTGGTCCGCAAGATTACGAAAGTGTGATGCAGGCCGTGCATGGCGCGGCCCCTGCCCCGCACGATCCTTATGCTGACCTTGTGCCCGCGCAAGGCATCCGGCTGACACCGCGCCATTACGCCTATTTGAAGATCTCGGAAGGCTGCAACAACCGCTGTTCCTTCTGCATCATTCCGCAATTGCGCGGCGATCTCGTCTCACGCCCGGCGGCCGACGTGCTGCGCGAAGCCGAAAAGCTCGTCGCGGCCGGTGTGAAGGAACTTCTGGTCATCGCTCAGGATACCGGCGCCTATGGCCTCGACCTCCGCTATGCAGAAAGCCTTTACCAGGATCGCGCCATACCCGCGCGTTTCCTCGATCTGATGCGCGAGCTCGCGGGCTTCGGCGTCTGGGTGCGGCTGCATTACGTTTACCCTTATCCCCATATTGACGCAGCGATCGAGCTGATGGCCGAGGGCAAGATTCTGCCCTATCTCGACGTGCCCTTTCAACACGCAAGCCCAAGCGTGTTAAAGGCTATGCGGCGTCCAGGCGATCAGGAAAAGACGCTCGAGCGCATCCGCGCCTGGCGCGCCATCTGCCCGGACATAACCTTGCGCTCGACCTTTATCGTAGGTTTTCCGGGCGAGACGGAAGAGGATTTTCAATTGCTCCTCGATTGGATGAGCGAGGCCAAACTCGATCGCGTCGGCGCGTTTAAATACGAGCCCGTCAAAGGTGCCGCCGCGAATGATCTCGGCCTGCCTATGGTGCCGCCAGAGGTGCAGGAGATCCGCTACCGCCGTTTCATGGAAAAGGCGCAATCGATCAGCACGAAGAAACTCAAGGACAAGGTTGGAAAACGCCTGCCCGTCATTATTGATCAAGCTGGCCCGCGCAATGCTACCGGCCGTACCAAAGGCGATGCACCAGACATTGACGGCAAGGTACATTTCACATCGCATCGGCCGTTACGTCCGGGCGAGATCGTCACCGTGAAGATCGAGCGGGCGGACGCTTATGATCTGTCCGGCAGCGCGGTGTAAAAGGCTTTACTTTATCGGATCATTAGGGCCGCTTAGCCGTCAATTGCTCCCGCAAACCCTTCGTGCTTCGTCACTGGGATGACGCAGCCGCTCGAAAGAGCATGTTCCGCAAAAGTGTACGCGGTTTTGCGATGAGAACATGCTCTCACTTTTTGAATGGAGAGCGAATTCTTATCGCTTGGGTGATTCCACCCAAGCGGAAAGCGCTCTAATTTGCTCACAAAGAACTATGGAATCAGCACTGTCGCGCCGGTGGTCTCGCGGCCTTCAAGCGCCTGATGAACGCGCACGGCATCTTCGAGCGGCGCGGTCTGATGAATGGCAATTTTCACATCGCCTTTGGAAACGACTCGGAAAAGATCGCGCGCGGTCTTCAACAGATCTTCGCGCGAGGCCGTGTAAGTCGCAAGCGTCGGCCGTGTCGCAAAGAGCGATCCCTTTTGCGTCAAGAGGTTAAGCGGAAAAGCTTCGATGGCACCTGAAGCTGAGCCAAAACTCACGAAGGTGCCAAGCGGCTTCAGGCAATCGAGCGAAGCTGGAAAAGTCGCTTTGCCAACCCCATCATAGACCACATCGCAGAGCTTGCCCTTGGTGATTTCTTTCACGCGTGCCGCGAAATCCTCGTCGCGATAGAGAATCACATGTTTCGCGCCTGCCTTCTTGGCGAGTTTGGCCTTCTCCGGCGAGCCCGCTGTACCAATGACAGTTGCGCCCAGCGCCTTGCCCCATTGGCAAAGGATCAAGCCAACGCCGCCGGCGGCCGCCTGAACGAGAATGCTGTCGCCCTTCTTCACTTTAAAAGTCCGGCGCAGCAAATAACGCGCGGTGAAGCCCTTGAGCATCATGGCCGCCGCCGTTTCATAAGAGATGCTTTTCGGCAGCCGGATCAGCCGCTGCGCATCGACGATGCGCTCTTCCGCATAGCAGCCGAGGCTCGCGACATAGGCCACCCGATCGCCCTCTTTAATGCCCTTTACGCCCTTGCCGATGGCGGCAACTTCGCCCGCTGCTTCATTGCCGGGAATCAAGGGCAGCGGCGCGGGATAATGCCCGGTGCGGAAATAGGTATCGATGAAATTGACGCCGATCGCACGGTTGCGGACGCGTACCTCACCCGGTCCGGGCGGCGGCAGCTCGATGTCTTCAACCCGCATGACCTCGGGACCGCCCGCTTCATGAACACGAATGGCTTTGACCATAATGGCTTCAACCCAATGAATGAGAACCAGGAAGACCAGGGTAGACGATAGAAAATTTAGCGCAATCCGCGAACCACGGGACCATGTTCAGACGGAGGCGGCACCGCCGATGAAATTTCCGCGATGGATGATAGAGAGTTAACGCGAAAAGGCCCGTTCCCAGGAGGTCCGGACCCGGTGCCAGACCAGTTTGGTTGAGGCCGTCACCGCATGCGGATTCGCGGCCGGGCTTTGCGGCTCAACCTCAATTCCGTTGCCGCGCCACGTGAAGTTGCGGCTCATCCAAGCCGCGACCCATAGCGCTGGAATCAGGCAGTCGCGCAACATGAGCGCGAGCAGAAGCGAGCCATTGGCTGGCCAGCGGCAGCAAAAGGCCAAAGCCATTTCGGGCACATACCAAGCTGCCAGAAAAAGCACCATGACGAGCGGGACGGAAACACCGAGCCCATAGGCCGCGAGCGCCGCGGCCAGAAGCGGCAAAGCTGAGCCTGTCAGAATCTCAGGCGCGAATTCCAGCGGGAAGGTCACGCGTCTCAACCGCGCCCAGCGCAATTGCCGCGACCACACATCCAGGGCGCTCCTTTCGCCGAGCGGCTGAGACGAAGGCATAGCGAGCCGCGCCTTCAGACCCCGGCGGCGCACCATTTTAGTCGAAGCCGCATCCTCGGCTGGCTCGGCCGCCAGTTCCATAAAGCCGGTCTCAAGCTCCGAACGGCGATAGAAAAGGGTTTTGCCCTGGGCGAAACCCATTCCGCACGCATCCGCCGCATATTGCCAGCGCGCTTCGTAAGTATTGAGAAAAGCGCATTCGAGATGCGCCCAGAAGCCGCGCGGCGAAAGCCCCACCGGCGGCGCCGATACAACGCCTGTGTCATCGCGCAGAGCCCGGATCAAGCTTTGCAGAAATTCCGGCACCAGAAGCACATTGCTGTCGATGAAGGCGATGCGGTCAAATCGCGCCGTTTTCCAGCCCCGGACCATATTGTTCAGCTTTGGATTGATGCTGATCTTTTCATCGCCGATCAGAAGCTGGCTTGGGACATCCGGATGTGCCCTCATCGCGGCTTTGACCCAAGGAATGATCGGATCGGACGGATCAGCAACGCAGAAAAGCAGCTCGTATTGGGGATAGCTCAATGTGAAGGAGCTGCGCAGCGTTTCGCCAGAGAAGGTCTCAAGTCCGCATAGCGGCCGTACCAGACTGATCGGCGGTAAGCCAGTGTCCTGGGCCGCCATCGCCACATCCCGCTGGCCTCGCGACGGACGGCAGCGGCACCAAGCCAAAAAGGCCGAGAGATATTGGATGAAGAGTAGAAAACCCGCCGCTGCGAGCATGATGATCGTGAAGGTCATGATGTCTGATTGACTCGATCAATATCCGATGGGCTGCTCTGGCGAGACCGTAAGCTTTACAACGCGTAAGCGTAACCGAATAACGAGCTTGTCAGTCAATAGCTAATTCTTCACCTTGCCAAATGTTTCATCAAATCCGTAGCCCGCTCCGCGAACGGTGCGAATCGGATCTTCTTCATCCGGTTGAGAAAGCGCCTTACGCAACCGGCCGACATGAACATCGACCGTCCGCTCGTCGATTTCCGCCGCGTGTCCCCAAACGCTATCGAGCAATTGCGCGCGGGAATAAATCTGTCCGGGCCGTTCCATCAGACATTCGAGAAGCCGGAATTCCGTAGGGCCGATATGAAGCGCCCGGCCGCCGCGGCGCACCCGCCAGGTCCCCCGGTCAAGTTCCAAATCGCCGATTGAAAGGACAGGCGAAATCCGGGCCGGATGCACCCGGCGTAATAATGCGCGGACCCGCGCCAGCAGCTCCGGCACTGAAAAAGGCTTCACAACATAGTCATCGGCCCCAACCGAGAGGCCGCGAACGCGTTCGCCCTCTTCGCCGCGCGCTGTCAGCATGATGACTGGCAAAGATCTGGTGCTCTCCCGCGCGCGCAGGCGGCGGCAAATTTCGAGCCCCGAAACCCCTGGAAGCATCCAGTCGAGAATCACAAGATCGGGCGGTGCCTCGCTCAAGCGCAGCTCCGCGTCGTCGCCGCGCTCGACACATTCAACATCGAAGCCCTGCGCCTCAAGATTGTAAGTCAGAAGCAGGCCGAGCGCCGCTTCATCCTCCACGACGAGGACGCGCGGTGCTCCCCCGGATGAAATCCCTCGCATTTGCCGCGTCCTTATATCGTTCATGATGAAATCACTTTCCTAATCTGGAAAGGCGCAAACTGGAAAAACGCGACGCATAACTTGATGTGCGCAATCGCAGCGCGTTGTTCATGCCGGTGCCCCTTTACGGGCCAGCACGCGCGCCGTGATCGACAGTACGAGAACGGCGAAAGTAATGAGCAAGGCGCCGGTCCACGCCAATTGCTGCCAATCCGCGTAAGGACTCAAAGAAAACTGGTAAATGATGATGGGCAAGCTCGCCATCGGCGCATTGAGATTGGTACTGAAGAACTGATTGTTCAGCGCCGTGAAAAGCAATGGCGCGGTCTCGCCGCTGGCGCGGGCGATGGCTAAAAGGATACCCGTCATAAGGCCCGCGCTCGCGGCCTTATAGGCGATCTTCGTAATGACATGGGCACGCGGGAGGCCGAGCGCGGATGCCGCTTCGCGCATCTGCGACGGCACCAGGAGCAACATATCCTCGGTCGTGCGCACAACGACGGGCACAACGATCATCGCCAATGCCAGCGCCCCCGCGAAGCCAGAGAAATGCCCCGTCGTCGCAACTAGGATTTCATAGACGAAAAGTCCAATGACGATCGACGGCGCGCTGAGCAGAATATCGTTGATGAACCGCACGATGAAACTCAGCTTCGTGCCGCGGCCATATTCGGCCATATAGGTTCCAGCCAGCATGCCAAGCGGCGTTCCAATCAAGACGCCGAGCAAAGTCATAACGAGACTGCCGTAAATGGCATTGAGGAGACCGCCCTTGCCTCCTGGCGGCGGGGTCATCTGCGTGAACAGATCGACCGATAGCCCGCGCATGCCCTTCCCAATGAGAGAGAATAGTATGAGGCAAAGGAATCCGATGCCGAATGCGGCCGCCGCGTAGCAAAGAGCCATGGAGACGAAGTTGGTGCGGCGGCGCTGCGCGTAACGGGACATGGCTCAGATGCCCTTTTTCTGTTCGATGCGCAGGAGCATCAATCGCGAGATTGCCAGCACAACAAAGGTGATGACGAATAGGATAAGGCCAAGTTCGATCAAGGCAGAGGTATAGATGTCTCCAACCGCCTCGGTGAACTCATTGGCGATCGACGACGAAATCGTAGTTCCCGCCGCCAGCAAGGAACCTGAAATGCGGGGCACATTGCCGATGATGAAGGTCACCGCCATGGTTTCGCCGAGCGCCCTCCCGAGACCCAGCATGATTCCGCCGATGACGCCGGCCCCGGTGTAAGGAAGGACGATGTTCCGCATGACCTCCCAGGTGGTACAGCCCAGGCCGTAACCTGCTTCCTTCAAAACCGTAGGCACGGTTTGAAAGACATCGCGTGAGATTGACGTGATGAAAGGCAAAACCATAATCGCGAGGACGAAGCCTGCGGTGAGAACGCTATTTCGCGCCGGCGGCCCGGCGAAGACCGTGGATAAAAGCGGCACTTTGGCGAAAAGCGCGATTAAACCCGGCTGAACATAATCCTGCATGAACGGCGCGAAGATGAAAAATCCCCACAGACCATAAATGATCGACGGGATAGCGGCGAGAAGCTCAATTGCAATGCCGATCGGCCGCCGCAAAAACTGCGGACAAAGTTCCGTTAGAAAAATAGCGCTTCCGATGCCAACGGGTACAGCAATGAGCATCGCAATCAGCGACGTCATCAGCGTACCATAGACCGACGCCAGGGCACCGAACCGCTCAGTGACGGGGTTCCAGCCCTGGGTAACAAAAAAACGGAGCCCCAAAGCGCGGAACGCAGGCACCGAGCCATAGACTAACGCCGCTATAACGCCGCCCAGAAGTGCCAGGACAATGAGAACGGCGAAGAATGTGCAACCGTGAAAAGTGCGATCGCTCAGCCGGAAGCGGCCGAAAACGCGCGCCCGCTTCGCATTTTCGAGCTGCATGGGATAGTCGTCGATAGCGAAATCAGCCAAACGATGTTCCGTCGATCAGAGTAGGATAAAACTGCGGGCGAAATATCAAATTACGGGCCGCGGAAACCTATTCCGCGGCCCGGCTTTCAGGCTTAGTTCATCAAAGGCTTGCCGTCGCCACCCTTGATGTCCGCCGCCCAGGTCTTTTTCACCAAAGCAACAACATTATCCGGCATAGGGATGTAATCGAGGTCTTCAGCCATCTTGCCGCCCTTGGCATAGGCCCAGGCAAAGAATTGAAGGGCTTCCTTCGCCGCCGCGGGATCTTGCGGCTTGTTTTGCATCAGGATGAAAGTCGCGGCTGTAATTGGCCACGAGGCTGCGCCGGGCTGATCCGTGAGAATCTGGTAAAATCCGGGGGCATGTGTCCAATCCGCATTTGCAGCGGCCGCCTGGAACGCTTCCATCGTCGGCTCGACAGTTTTACCCTCTTTGTTCACCAGCTTGGTATAGGTCAGCTTGTTTTGCTTCGCATAGGCGAACTCGACGTAGCCGATCGACGCTTTTGTTTGCATCACGTTATTGGCAACGCCTTCATTGCCCTTGGCGCCAATGCCAGCCGGCCATTCCACCGATGTATTCTCGCCGACTTTAGATTTCCAATCGGCGGATACTTTAGAAAGATAGTCCGTGAAATTGAACGTCGTGCCCGACCCATCCGAACGATGCACGACAGCGATCGCAGCCGAAGGCAATGTAACGGAAGGATTAAGCTTCTTAATCGCCGGATCGTCCCAGGTCTTGATGTCGCCCAGGAAAATTTTGGCAAGCGTCGGGCCGTCGAGCGTGAGTTCGCCGGGGGTGATGCCGTCAAGATCGACGACGGGCACGATACCGCCCATCACCATCGGCCATTGAACGAGATTATTGGCGGTGAGCTCTTCCGCTTTCAAAGGGGCATCGCTAGCACCGAAGGTCACCGTCTGGGCCTTGATCTGCTTGATTCCGCCGCCAGAACCGATCGATTGGTAATTCAGGCCGTTGCCTGTTTCTTTCTTGTAGGCGTCGGCCCATTTGGCATAAATCGGATAGGGGAAAGTCGCCCCTGCTCCTGTAATGTCAGCAGCTTGCACGACTGCGCTTACGCCCATGGCGAGCGTCAGAACGGCCGTCCTCAAAAAACGTGTCGCTTGCATGTAATGCCTCTTCGGCTGTTGGACGGATCGAGCTAGGAAAGCACTGGACAGTGCTCGTGAAAGAAGAATGGGAGGCCCGGTCCGTCCGAGGGTGCTACTATAGGGTAATGACGGTTCAATGACAGGTTTTACCGCCTCAAACGACGTTGTTTCCTTTGGCTTATTGCCGCCGCTATATCCATCACGGATCTGGTTCAAGCAAGACGGCCCCAAGCCATCGCCGGCTTACGGCGGCCCTTGAGCCTGTTAGCTGGTTCAAGAACCGAACGGATATTGCCGAAAAACTGCGCCGCGCTTTGCCGCCAAGTGAAAGTCGAGGCATGCGCACGGCAGAGCCCGCGTGGAATTTCCAGGGCTGCCAGGGCAGCCCGCCGCAGGTCCTGATCGAGCACGCCAGCACGGGATTCACCGATCACATCGACGGGCCCCATCACGGGATAGGCGGCGACCGGAAGGCCAGAGGCAAGGGCCTCAAGAAGGACAATGCCGAAGGTGTCAGTCAAGCTTGGAAACACAAAAACATCCGAAGAGGCATAGGTCCGCGCCAAATCTTCGCCTTGCTGCGGCCCCATGAAATGAGCGTCGGGATAGGCCGCTTTGAGCCACCCCAGCATGGGACCGTCTCCCACTACGACCTTTGAACCCGGCAAATCAAGCCTGAGAAAGGCTTCAACATTTTTCTCAACAGCGATCCGGCCGACGAAGAGAAAAATCGGGCGCGGCAGATCCAAGACCTGCTCGGCTCGCGGCCGGAACAGGGTTTCATCGACGCCGCGCGACCAGCGTAAAAGGCGCTTAAAGCCTTGCTTGCCGAGGTTCTTTTCAAGGCTCGGAGAGCTGACCATAATCCCCGCGCCTGCATTGTGAAAGCGGCGTAAAAAAGCATAGCTGAGCCAGACGGGAACCGGCGCTCTCGCGGCTAGATATTCTGGAAATCGCGTATGATAGGACGTACTAAAGGGCAAGCCTGACCGAAGGCAATAGCGCCGCGTGGCGAGGCCGATCGGCCCTTCCGTCGCAATATGGATGAAATCCGGCTGAAAACGATTGATCACCGCCGCAGCCCCCGAAGCCGTGGCCAAGGCAAGCCGGATTTCGCCGTATCCTGGCAATGGCAAAGTGCGAAAGGCTTGCGGTGTCAGAAAATGGACGTCCATATCAAAGGACGCTGCATGCGACGCGATCGCATCGAGTGAGCGCACCACCCCGTTGACTTGCGGGTGCCATGCGTCCGTCGCGATCAGGAGGCGGCTCACGCGGCAGATGCCTCCACTTGCGGTGCGAGCACCGCGGCACGCTCGACGAAGGCGAGTTGCCTCAATTCATCCGCCCAGCGAATGATTTCGTATGTTCCATCATGATTTTCGACAAGCGCGGTACAGCTCTCGACCCAGTCGCCCGTATTCATATAACGGACGCCAAAATCATTGTGGATAACGGCGTGATGGATATGACCGCAGACCACACCATTCACATCGAGCCGGCGCGCCTCGTTGGAAAGAAGCTCCTCGAAACGGCCAATATGGTTGACGGCCTTCTTAACCTTATATTTGGCCCAAGACGACAAGGACCAATAGGCAAGCCCGAACCGCCGCCGCACAATATTGAGATATCTATTGACCGTCAGTGCGAACGTATAGGCGCCATCGCCGAGATAAGCGAGCCAAGGTGCATGCCGCACGACAAGATCGAAATGATCGCCATGAATGATCAAGAGTTTCTTGCCATCAATGCCATGATGTATGGCCGTCCCCACGATATCGATACCGCCGAAATTATCGCCGATATAGTCGCGGACGAATTCATCATGATTACCTGGGACGTAAATGACTTTAGTACCCTTGCGCGCCCGCTTCAAAAGCTTCTGCACCACATTGTTATGGGTCTGCGGCCAGTACCAGTTCGACCTCAGCCGCCAGCCATCGATGATGTCTCCGACGAGATAAATCGTATCGGCTTCATAATGTTTCAGAAATCCGAGCAGCATTTCCGCCTGGCATCCCTTCGTTCCGAGGTGGATGTCAGACAGGAACATGGTTCGAACACTGACGACGTCGCGATCTTTTTTCGCCAAGTCTGCCGTCCTTATCACGGGGTTTTTTCCCTCATGAACGATTCCATTGTCATTTTCATGACGATTTAATCAACCGGACATATGGCTGGCATCTGTCACACGCCCCCCCGCGTGCGTGCGATCAGCCTCGATCAAATCGCCTGGCTTTTCCGTTTAGAAGTTAATTATTTCGTCTGAAAAAAGGCAAAAGACCTTTAGCAACTTCGTTTTACCTCCGCGCACGTCCGCGCTCTGCCCCAAGAACGATGGTACAAATGCTTTCAAGCATAGAGCGGCGGCAGAAAGCTATGACGGCACGGAGGTTCGGCATAAGGGTAAAAAATCGCTTGGATTCACTAAATGCAGATGCGGTGCCAGCGGAAGCTGCGGCATACCGAGCACGCAAAGGCTCACGACATGGCTATCCAAAAAATCATAAGCCCATAAGGATGCCTGGACACTCTCCATCGTTTCACTAGCCTTAATCGCCAGAGGCGAAAAATGGACACAGAACGCGGAAAATGACATCGCCAAACCGATGCCAAGCGCTTTAACGTAGGCTTCCTTAGCCGTCCAAATCCGGGCCGTGGTGTATTTCTTGCGGGCGGCGGACACGCGTGACAGGAGATCCTTTTCCGCAGGATGAAAGCTCGCGGTAATAAACGGATCAGCCAAGCCTAGGGCGCTCATATTTTCAGTATCGACGCCGACCTCCAGATTTTTCGCCAAAACCAGAGCCGCAAGACCATCGCAATGCGAGAGGTTGAATCTTATCTGACTTTCCGGGCACAAAGCTGGCTTGCCGTATTGATTAGCTGCTTTGAAGCGCAATTTCTGCGGTGCTAACCCCGTTCGTTTGCTGAGCACTGATCGCAACAGCGCGTGCGCGGCTAGATAGGAGATTTTGTCTTCTTGCCTTATCCGCGCTTCCGCGTTCGTCCGCTCGTGTTCGCTGAGAAGGGCCAACCATGAAGCAAGGGTTTCAGCATCAACATTTTCACATGACAGCAACCATACTTCAGGTTGAATGTCATCAAGCGGAATCAAGGAGCAACGAGTTTCATGTATGCTGGGAAGGCCTGAATCACGCTGAGATCGTTTTCCAAAAGAACACGCGGACCATCCTGTGATATTTCATTGAAGTAATTGAACTTATAAGTCGCATACATCATACGGTTACGGTCGTTAGCGATAAACTCCGCCTGGAGCTTCACCCCTTTGCTGCGTGCAAGGTTTCGCAAATAATTGATAATGACTCCGCCGACGCCGCGTGACATGACCCGGCACGACATTAGCAACAGCCGGATCGTCCACAAGCTATCCTTTGTGTCGATCAGCACCAAACCAATTTTTCCGTAGGAACCATAGCGGTCTTCGAGCTCGGCCACTAATAGCATGTGGTCTGCCGATTGCGTAAAAAAACGCAACTCATCGAAATCGTAGGTATAACCGGTCGTGTTCAACTGGTTGGTTCGCAGCGTGAGCTCGCTCGCCCGCGCTAGATCGCTTTCACCGGCACGTGAAAGCGTTAAAGTCATACCAAGAGAGGCGAGAAAATCGTCGGATGGACCGTTGAACCGCGCTTCTGCCGCGTTCCTGGCTTGATCGCTCATATACATCAAACGGCGGCGCGGCGAATCTTCCGTAATAAACTCCGGCTTCAACTCCTGCATTTTCAGGAGTTGCGGCAAAGTTTCGGCTTCAAGGCATAAAACCGAATTGTGTACGCTCGCCACCTCATCGCGTTCAAAGGCCTGATCGTCGATGAAAGCAAGAGAATCGATACCAATATTCAGAGACTGAGCCACGGCCGCGATAGATTCCGACTTAGTGCCCCAATGGATCTGCGGATAAAGAAAATAATCGGCAATGCCGAACTCGCGGAGCTTTTCCAGGACAGGTTCAGGATCATTCTTGCTCGCAATCGAATGCAAAATACCGCGCTGGTCGAGCTCCTTGATTGTGTCTGTCACACCGGCACGCAAAGTAACATGCGTGTCTTCAGTCAGCGTACCATCCCAAAGCGTATTGTCGGCATCCCAGACAATGCATTTAATTTGCCGTATGCGTTGTTTCACGCTGGCATTTTGCGCTGTCATGCCGCGGTCTCCGATTTTACCCCGTACCTCGCCTCGGAACGCTTCGCTATTTCCGCGGCGCACACTTGCCTGGAAATCAATTGACCGAGGATTTGTGAGCTGCCTTCTATGATTTCGAGCGCCTTCGCGTCACGAAAGTATCGCTCAACCGGATAACCATTGCCATAACCATTGGCGCCGTGAATCTGCAGCGCGTCCGCCGCGGCGCGCATCGCGACCTTGCTCGTGAAAAATTTGGCAATCGACATATCGACGATCGATGCCGGATCCCCGTCAGCTTTGACCGCGGTCGCAGCTTGACACAACGCTCGGGCAGCGCGGGTGTCAGCTATCATCCCGGACAACATATTTTGAATCATTTGGTGCTCGCTAATCGGAACCCCGAACTGAATACGCATCGAGCTATATGCGATGGAGGCATCAAGGCACGCTTGCGCTAAGCCGACAGAGCCCCAAGCGATAACGAATCGTCCCTGATCTAATGCTGTGTTGCATATATGCGAAAAGCCAAAACCTGGTTTTCCGACTAAAGCGCTTGCTGGCAGACTGACGTCCTGAAAAACCAGTTCGGCGAGCATTGCCGCACGAAAACCTAGAAGGCCATTAATCGGCGTAACCGTAATGCCCGGCATATTTCGTTCAACGAGAACGGCCGCCGGACCCTGTTCGCTATCCGCGAAGACGAGAAAAACATCGGCGGCCTGACCGAAGGAAATCCATCGTTTGCGGCCATTCAGAACGAAACCGCCATCCGTCGCCGTCAGTTTGGTTTTGACATTGCGCGCGTCACTTCCGGTCTCTGGTTCCGTCAGCGCAAAAGCGCCGATTGCACGGCCCGAGGCAAGGAGAGGCAGCCAATACTCTTTTTGCTCCGCCAATCCCCACTTGCTGATCACCCGGCACACCATACTGTGAACAGCAAGAAGGCTGAGTAATGAAACGCTACCGCGCCCGACTTCCTCGCATAGCAGCCCCTGAGTGAGGATATCCCAGCCCGCGCCGCCGCAGTCAGCCGACAAGAACGCGCCAAGCACCCCCTCGTCCGCCAATTTCATCAAAAACTCGGGGGGCGTATTCTGTTCCGCATCATGCTGGCTGGCACTGGGGACGATAAGACTATCGGTAAGCCCGGCGAAGCAATCTTTAAATTTCTGGTGGTGCGGGCTGAGTAAGGACATGATGTAATTTCAAGCCGCAATCTTACGATTAACGAAAGCAGTGATCGCATCGATCGACCGGAAATTATCCAAATTCATGTCTTCAGTACCGACACTAATCTTCCAATTCTTTTCTACAAACATCAGCAACTGCATGGCGAACATGGAGTTAACCAATGCTGTTTTAAACAAGTCATCGGAATCGGTAACATCTTTTGCCCGGCTGATACGTTCAGTCAGGAATGAACGAACCTCGCCTTTAATGCCGTCGGACATAAATCCCCCCTAATGATCATACCGGTAAAACCCGCGGCCGCTTTTGCGGCCCAGCAGACCGGCATCCACCATCTGACGAAGCAAAGGGCATGGCCGGTATTTGCTGTCAGAAAAACTTTCATACAGCACTTCAACTGAATACAAGATCGTATCGAGGCCAATCAGATCAGCGGTTTCCAACGGTCCCATCTTGTGGCCGAAACAGGATTTGAAAATGCGATCGACATCCTCAGCCGGTGCGACCCCATCTTGCACCGTAAAAGCAGCTTCATTGACCGTCAGCATCAAAATACGATTCGTCACAAAGCCAGGTCCATCGTTTACGATGATAGCTTCCTTACCCATCGCAGCAAGCATTGATGTCGCGATATCAAGACTTTGCTGCGAGGTGTGATAGCCGCGAATCATTTCGACAGTCGATTTCAGTGGTACAGGATTCATGAAGTGAATCCCCAGAACCTTGTCTGGGCGTTGCGTCGCGCTGGCAATGCGGGTGATTGGTATACACGACGTGTTGGCTGCGAAAACGCAATGCGGCGGGGCAGCGGCATCAAGTACCGGATATATCTCGCGTTTCAGCGCCCAATTTTCAGTAACATTTTCGATTATGAAATCTGCTTTGGAAAACGCCGCATAATCTGTCGTGAATTCGATAAGCGCAAGAACCTCGTCGGCTACAAGGGGCTTAGCACCTTTATCGAACATGGCCTGAAAACGGATAGCTTGGGCCATGTTGATACGTGCTTTGTCGAGCGTCTCTTGATCGCGGTCCAAGAGAACGGCACGTATTCCTTTTTGCGCGATATTCTGAGCAACGCCTATGCCCATAACGCCGGCCCCGACAACTCCGACAACATCAAACGGCATAGAGTTACTCCGCTAAAGCATATGCGGGATTTAAGAGTCTAATCAAAACGGCAAAGAATCATTGCCGTTTTTTGTTAGCCCGTTTTTGACGGCTTGCAAAGAAGCATTGCTTGGTTACGATCAAGCACCGCGACTCATCGGTTATGAACACGGCGGCTGCAATGCTTTTTTCTGACCTGCTTTTTTATAGGTGCCTCTCATGCTGATATTGGAAGCTGCCAAGGCTTATGAGAATCTGAAGAATGGTATTTTCGACCGGACATTCCGTGTCCCATCGAAGCAAGAGCCAGGCTACACTAACGGTTGCTTGCTCCCTAAAGTGAAACCAAAATTCCGGCTGGCCGAAAAAGAAAAGATCTTTACGATCGGATCCTGTTTTGCACGGGAGATCGAAGGCGAACTTGTCAGCAATGGCTTCGATATACCGGTGAGCCGGTTTACAATTCATCCCGGCGAGCTTCCCTATGCCGCCCCTCATCTGCTTAATGAATATAATGCCGGCACCCTCTTGCAACGCCTCGAAAGTGTCTTCGATCACTTTGCTTACCAAGAAGATATGGGCATTGAGGAAACTCCTGAAGGATATATCGATCTGTTCCTGCATATTCATGGTGCACCGGTCACCAAAGAACGCCTGCTCGAACGCAGAAAGCAGATCGACACCTTATACAAGGAGATCAAAAGCAGCAGTGCCCTGATTATCACCTTGGGGCTAGTCGAGTGCTGGTATGATTCCGCTCTCAAATGTTATGTTAACAAAGCACCGAGTGTACAACTGGCTCTCAGAGAACCAGGGCGTTACTACTTTCACCGCATGGATGTCGAAAATGTCTTTGCACGGCTATCGCGCGCCATCGATCTCATCAATCAATCCGGTGAAAAAAAGATCCTGGTCACCGTGAGTCCGGTCCCCCTGGAAGCTACGTTCACCGGCAACAACGCCATTATGGCGAACAGCTATTCGAAATCAGTGCTGCGCATAGTTGCGGAAAATCTTAAAGAGAAGTTCGACAACGTCGATTATTTTCCTAGCTTTGAAATCGCCATTTCAGGCGGTTTGACTCATTACGCAGCAGATAACATTCATCTGCAACATCATCTCGCTAAGATGACGACGGATCATATGTTGGACAATTATTATTTCAGCAGGAACGAGGATCAAGGCCAGTCTGCCTTCAGCCCCCATTATGTCGATCTCGAATACAGGGCCTAGAAAATCATATCTAGGCATCAGGCCATCATGTCCATTTTCGGTTTAGAAGACGGTGAGCTCGCTGGCTGACATGAGTGATCGTCGAACTCTCTGGGCGTAAGGACCGCCTGCGGGTACCAGCGGCCGTTCAAGACACAAAGATGGATGATGCGAGCAAATCGCGGATACATCGAATGGGCCTTGACATGTCCACGCTCTAGAAGAGGTAAAAAATGGAAGAGAAAGAACACGGGCTCCCCCGCGTTGACAGACGAAAAGGGAACTCGTAGAGAACGCGTATGAAGCGATCTTGCAAACATAGTACGTAATGATTGCGCATACCCATAGTAAATGATTGAAATATCACTACTATTTGGGGGATAGTTCAACGGTAGAACAGCGGACTCTGACTCCGTCAATCTTGGTTCGAATCCAGGTCCCCCAGCCAAAATGCACGCGTGACGAATTCCGGTCTGCCTTTTTGCGCGCACCGATCCTTTTCTCCCCCCGGCGGCGAGCCTGCCCATTCGAAGGCACTCTATGGCTGGCGAGGCAGACAGCCTCAGCCTAGCCGGCTGTGACGGGCTGCATTTGCTGGTTCGGCGCGGCTTCTGATTGATCGGCTTTTTTCTCAGCTCCAACGAAATCGAGAACCACCCGGCCGGCCACTTTGCCATTCTGGAGGCGATCGAAGACTTGGTTGATCGCGGATAGCGGCTGCATTTCGATATCGGCTTTCACTCTGCCATCGGCGGCGAAAGACAAGGCCTCGGCCATATCCTCGCGATTACCGACGAATGACCCGCGAATGGTGATGCAATCCGCGACAACGCCAAAAAGCGGGACCGGAAAATCACCGGGCGGCAGGCCGACCAAGACGCAGGTTCCGCATTTGCGTGTCATTTCGATCCCTTGCTTGAAAGCGCTGAGCGAAGGAGCCGTGATGAGCACGCCATGGGCGCCGCCGCCAGTTTCCTTCTTCAACGTCGCTGCCGGATCGCCATGTTTGGCATTGATGACGAGATCAGCGCCGAGGCTTTTAGCGAGAGCGAGCTTGCCATCATCGATATCGATCGCGCAGATCTGAAGACCCATGACCTTGGCATATTGGATTGCCAAATGGCCAAGGCCGCCAGCGCCCGAGATGGCGATCCATTCGCCAGCTTTGACGTCGGCTTCTTTAATTCCCTTGTAGGTCGTGATCCCGGCGCAAATCAGAGGTGCCGCATTCCTGGCGGATAGGCCATTGGGCACATGAGCGACATAGTTTGGATCGGCGAGAATATATTCAGCGAAGCCGCCATTCTTGGTGTAGCCGCCGAACTGGGCCTCGGGGCAAACCGGCTCCCATGCTTTCAAGCAATATTCACAATGACCGCAAGCGGAATAGAGCCAGGGTACGCCGACACGGTCGCCTTCCTTGACGATCGTCACACCAGCACCCAATGCAACAACGATCCCGATACCTTCATGACCGGGAATAAACGGCAGGGTAGGCTTCACGGGCCAATCTCCGCGCGCCGCATGCAGATCCGTATGGCAAACGCCGCAGGCCTCCGTCTTGACGAGAATCTGTCCAGGCCCGGGCGATGGAACATCCCATTCCTGAAACTCAAGGGGCTTGCCAAATGCGGTGACGACGGCGGCTTGCATCTTACGAGACATGGCAAACTCCTGGTTCTGAGGGGAAGATTGAATCATCGAGCTGGCATTGCGAGGAGCGGAGCGACGAAGTAATCCATATTATTGTATGATCGGTTGCTCTGGATTGCTTCGCTTCGCTCGCAATGACGACCCTCAGATTGCGTGATAATGAGATCTTGCTGCTGCGAGAATGAGTGCCTTCGCCTAAGCTCAGGATCCTTTTGATGTGATCTGCTCAGGCGGCGGCTTTCGTACCAAGCCCGCGCACCGCTTCGATCATCCCGGCGAGCACGGCACCGGCATCGCCGTAGACCATGTTGGTATTGTCAGCATAGAAAAGTGCATTCACGATGCCAGCGTAGCCTTTTCCCTGGCCGCGCTTGATGACATAGACTTGCTTGGCTTGATCCGCGTTGAGAATGGGCATGCCAAAAATGGGCGATGATTTGTCAGTACGCGCCGCGGGATTGACGACATCATTCGCACCAATCACGAGTGCCACATCCGTTGTCTTGAACTCTTCGTTGATATCGTCGAGCTGGAATATGAGATCATAAGGAACGCCGGCCTCGGCGAGCAGGACATCCATCTGTCCCGGCATACGCCCAGCCACGGGATGGATTGCGAATTTCACCGAGACGCCCGCGCTTTGCAACAGTTTGACGAATTCGTACAGCTTCTGCTGAGCCTGCGCCGCGGCCAGCCCATAGCCTGGGATGATGATGACGCTTTTAGCGTATCGCATGAAAATACCGGCATCCGCGGCTTCGACGGGCTTCAGACTGCCTTTGATATGGCTTGGCACATGCTTTGGCGGCTCGCCAAAATTGGTAAAGAGTACATTGGCCACGGAACGGTTCATGGCCTTTGCCATGAGCAATGTCAGTAATGTACCCGCGGCCCCGACGACCATGCCCGCGATCATCAATGCGGGATTTTCTAAGACGAACCCTTCAAGCCCGACAGCGAGACCAGTCGCTGCATTATAAATCGATATGACAACTGGCATATCCGCACCGCCGATGGGCAGCGTCATCAGGATGCCGTAAGCGAGAGCGCATGCAAAAAACAAATAGATGAGCTGTGGCGTTGATAAGAGCTGAGCACCGCCCGTATGCACGACGTAGACGAGATAGCCTCCGACGACGAGCGTACCGAGCAATACAAGCATATTGAAATATTGCTGTCCGGTCACACGAAGCGGTTTATTAATAATCCCTTGCAGCTTCGCCCAAGCGATCAGCGAGCCCGACAAAGAGATCGCACCAATCAGTGCGCCGAGGAGCGTTACGACGAGCTGCGTCGTTCCTGGCGCCTTGGCACCAAACAGCTCGACAGCGGCGATAGCACCTGCCGCGCCGCCGCCCATACCATTATAAAGAGCGACCATCTGCGGCATAGCGGTCATGGCGACTTTTTTGCCAGCCCACCAGGCGACGCTGCTGCCAATGATGAGTGCAATCACACTCAAGCTCACATTGACCATCAGGAGCGGCTTCGCAGCCGCCGTCACGTCGAAAATATAGAAGAAGCTGGCGAGGACCGCGGCGAACATCCCGAAGCCGGCAACTAAAATCCCGGAAGATGCCGTCACCGGTGACGACATACGCTTCAGTCCATACATAAAGAGAAAAGCGGCGGCGAGATCGATAACGCCTATGACGAGTTGGGCAATGCTGGCTAATGTCATGTCAGCTCCTCATACAACTTTGGGTCTGTGGGCCGCCTTGGAGAGGTTCGCACGCGGATGTTTCGAAGCGTGTCCGCTCGTCTGGAACATTGCGAGCATACGGCGTGTCACAGCGAAGCCTCCAGCGGCGTTTCCTGCGCCAAGCAGCACTGCGAAAAATCCGATGATTTGTTCTTCAATCGTGCTGGCATTGAGAAGCGCGAACATGCCACCCACCACCACGATGCCATGGACGAAATTTGAACCAGACATGAGCGGTGTGTGAAGAATAGCTGGAACGCCGCCGATGATGACCCATCCTGCGAAGGCTGCGAGCATGAAAATATAGATGGCGGCGAAACCAGCGATGTGGATCGAAAAGTCCATGGAAAATCCTCCGGCTTATGCTGCTTTCACAGGTGCCTTGGCACTGGCTTTATCAGCCGCGTTGCTGGGATAAGCCTCGTGCTCGCTCTGCTCGCTTTGCATCTTTCCCTCATGGGTTAGGACGGTCTTAGCAAGGACTTCATCATCCCAGTTCAATGTGATGACGTTGTCCTTCATCATCAAAGCGAGCAGCGCCTCAATGTTTTTCGCGTAGAGTTCACTTGCATCTTCGCCAAGCAGCGAGGATACATTCAGCGGCGCGACGATCGTGACTGGGCCGATCCGCGCCGTTTCGCCTGGCTGCGTATCTTCACAATTTCCTCCACCCTCAGCCGACAGATCGACGATCACAGCACCGGCTTTCATCCCGGCAGCTTGCGCCTTGCTGATGAGCTTCGGTGAGGGACGGCCGGGTATAGCAGCCGTTGTGATGATCAGATCGGACTGCTGAATATGTTTGGTCAGTACTGTATCGATCTTTGTTTTCTCAGCTGCGGTGAGTTCACGTGCGTAGCCGCCCTTACCGCGCGCATCGACGCCAGTTTCCACAAAAGTACAGCCTAATGAGACAACCTGTTCCGCGGTCGCCGGGCGCACATCATAGCCTTCGACGACCGCGCCAAGACGATGCGCTGTGGCAACGGCTTCCAAGCCGGCTACCCCGAGCCCCATGACCAAAACCTTCGCTGGTCCTATGGCACCAGCCGCCGAGGTAATTTTCGGGAGTACGCGGGCAAGATGCGTGGCACCAAGTTGCACCGCGTAATAGCCAGCCAAAGCCGATTGGCTGGAGAGC